>Ga0209258_100171_pt1 | contig 145035 bp, 124 predicted proteins | sample Araplaol_mTSA_r2_FD_184281 | JGI IMG/M metagenome (GOLD analysis project Ga0209258, IMG submission 184281) | Arabidopsis root microbial communities from North Carolina, USA - plate scrape CL_Col_mTSA_r2 (SPAdes) (version 2) | ecosystem: Host-associated > Plants > Roots > Endosphere | place...
GCCTGATCGACCAGATGGACAACAACTCGACCGGCGCGTTCGGCCTGGCCGGCTCGGCCGGCCTGACCAAGAACTTCTCGGGCGCCAACCTGGTCGGCCAGCGGATCACGGGCGTGCAGGTGGGCGGGCTGTTGCGCTTCTGAGCATTCCTTCGCGCACCCGGCGCTCGACCGCAACACGCGCGCGAAGCTTTTCCGCGGCCGGGATTTAGTTTCGACAACCGGTTGCCGCGTTCAGCTTGGGCCCTGAAGATGGCCTCCACTTCACATCAATCGGAGCTCGACATGGGTTTGCTGAACGAAATCATCGGTGCCGTGGTCGCGGAAGAAGCGGTCGACAAGCTGGATCCCGAGGCGGGCATCTTCAAGAAGGGCATGGCCGTCGTCGCCGGCTTCGAAGGCGAAAAGGTGCTCGAGGAGAAGATCGACGAGCACACCAAGCCGGCCGAAGGTTCGCCGACCTGAGTGCCTGGCGCCTCGCGGCGGTCCAGCGAACGCCAACCCGCCCGGGTTGGCGTTTTTCGTTGGGCGCGCCGGAAATAGACACGGGCGCTGCCCACGCTGAGTGGGGAGCGCCCGCGGGTCGGTCGAGACCTGGCTACATCACGTAGGGAGATCCCTCTCGGACCAAGAGAATGAAGACATATCACCTCCTTTCGCAGCGGCTTGGGGAACTCCAGGGTACCTCAAGACCGGAGGAGCGGTCTGCCCCAGGGAACTGTGACGCCGGATTGCGGATGTAGCACGTTTGCCATACGCCGGCTGGCGGCCAGCGACAATCGCTTGTCGCGCGCACCGCGCCGCCCGACGCCGACTCCGCAAGCCTGAATCTCCCGACACCATGCCAGCTACCCTGACCCCGCTGCGCGGCGACGCCATCCGCGTCACCCACGAAGACGTCCACTACGAGCCGCTCCAGCGCGACGCCGCGCTCGGCGCCCTGCTGTTCGCGCTGGACCTGCTGGGCCGCGACGCCATCGACGTGCCCGCGATGCGCTATGCCGACCGCGTCACGCTGGGCCCGGCGCTGGACGCCGCGCGCCAGTACGGCCTGATCCTGCAGCGCCACGTGGCCCGGATCGATCGCGGGAGTCCGCTGCTGCCCGCGGCGGTGAAGGTGGACGATGTGCACGCGTGGGTGCACGAGGCCGCGAGGGCGGTGCCCGAGGCCGAGCGCGACCGGTTCTGCTGGCGCCTCGCGCGTCGCCTCGGCGCCAATCCGTGGTGCGACGAGCGGCCGGCCATCGCGCTGGAGAACCAGCAGTTCGGCATGTTCGAGGAAGGCTTCGAGGAGATCGAGGCCGCGAAGGCCGGCGCCCTGGAAGAGGCCGTCGCCGAGGCCGGCGACGGCGCCACACCGGCCTGACCGCTCCCGCGACCAGGCCGGGCTGCGGGGAAGGGCCTCAGCCCTGCGCGCCCGCCAGCGCGTCGTTGAACGTGGCGCTGGGACGCATCGCCGCGCCGGTCTTCTCGACGTCGGGCATGTAGTAGCCGCCGATGTCCACCGGCTTGCCCTGCACGTCGGACAGCTCGCCGACGATGGTCTTCTCCTTCGACGCGAGCGTGGCGGCCAGCGGCTTGAAGTGCGCCTGCAGCTCCTTGTCCTCCGACTGCGCGGCCAGTTCCTGCGCCCAGTACAGCGCCAGGTAGAACTGGCTGCCGCGGTTGTCCAGCTCGCCGGTCTTGGGCGAGGGCGACTTGTTGTTGTCCAGCAGCTTGCCGGTGGCGGCGTCGAGCGTCTTGGCCAGCAGCTTGGCCTTGGCGTTGCCCAGCTTGATGCCGAGGTCTTCCAGCGACACGGCCAGCGCGAGGAACTCGCCCAGCGAGTCCCAGCGCAGGTGGTTCTCTTCCACCAGCTGCTTGACGTGCTTCGGGGCCGAGCCGCCGGCGCCCGTCTCGTACATGCCGCCGCCGGCCATCAGCGGCACGATGGACAGCATCTTGGCGCTGGTGCCCAGCTCCATGATGGGGAACAGGTCGGTGAGGTAGTCGCGCAGGATGTTGCCGGTGACCGAGATGGTGTCCAGGCCGCGGATCACGCGTTCCAGCGTGTAGCGCATCGCGCGCACCTGCGACATGATCTGGATGTCCAGGCCCTTGGTGTCGTGGTCCTTCAGGTAGGTGTTGACCTTCTTGATCAGCTCGGCCTCGTGGGGACGGTACGAGTCGAGCCAGAACACCGCCGGCATGCCGGAGTTGCGGGCGCGCGTGACGGCCAGCTTGACCCAGTCGCGGATCGGCGCGTCCTTGACCTGGCACATGCGCCAGATGTCGCCTTCCTCCACGTGCTGCACCAGCAGCGTCTCGCCGGTGGCGATGTCGACGATGCGGGCCTCGCCGGCTTCCGACACCTCGAAGGTCTTGTCGTGCGAGCCGTATTCCTCGGCCTGCTGCGCCATCAGGCCCACGTTGGGCACGGTGCCCATCGTGACCGGATCGAAGTTGCCGTTGGTCTTGCAGAAGTTGATGACCTCCTGGTAGATGCGAGCGAACGTGCTCTCCGGGATCACGGCCTTGGTGTCCTTCGGGCGGCCGTCGGCGCCCCACATCTTGCCGCCGATGCGGATCATGGCCGGCATCGACGCGTCGACGATCACGTCGTTGGGCGCGTGCAGGTTGGTGATGCCCTTGGCCGAGTCGACCATCGCCAGCTCGGGGCGGTGCTCGTGGCAGGCGTGCAGGTCGCGGATGATCTCGTCGCGCTTGGACGTGGGCAGCGTGGCGATCTTGTCGTACAGCGTGGCCATGCCGTTGTTGACGTTGATGCCCAGATCGTCGAACAGCTTGCCGTGCTTCTCGAACGCCTCGCGGTAGAAGATGCGCACGGCGTGGCCGAACACGATGGGGTGCGACACCTTCATCATGGTGGCCTTGACGTGCAGCGAGAACATGACGTGCGTCTTGCGCGCGTCTTCCATCTCGGTCTCGTAGAACTCGAGCAGCGCCTTCTTGCTCATGAACATCGAGTCGATGATCTCGCCGGCCAGCAGCGACACCTTGGGCTTGAGCACCGTGGTCTTGCCGCCCTTGGTGACCAGCTCCATGCGCACGTCGCGCGCCTTGTCGAGCGTCATCGACTTCTCGCCGTGATAGAAGTCGCCGTGCTTCATCGTGGCCACGTGGGTCTGCGAGGCCTGGCTCCAGACGCCCATCGAGTGCGGGTGCTTGCGCGCGTAGTTCTTGACGGCCAGCGGGGCGCGGCGGTCGGAGTTGCCTTCGCGCAGCACCGGGTTGACGGCGCTGCCCAGGCACTTGGCGTAGCGGGCGCGGATCTTCTTCTCGTCGTCGGTGGACGGCTGCTCGGGATAGTCGGGCACCGCGTAGCCCTTGCCCTGCAGCTCCTTGATGGCGGCCTGCAGCTGCTGCACCGAGGCGCTGATGTTGGGCAGCTTGATGATGTTGGTGTCGGGCAGCAGCGTCAGTCGGCCGAGCTCGGCCAGGTTGTCGGGCACCTTCTGCGCGTCGCCCAGGTACTCGGGGAACTCGCCCAGGATGCGGGCCGCCACGGAGATGTCGCTGGCGGTGACGGCGATGCCGGCCGGCGCCGTGAAGGCGCGCACGACGGGCAGGAAGGCGTGGGTCGCCAGCAGGGGCGCCTCGTCCGTCAGGGTGTAGATGATGGTCGGCTGTTGGGTGGTCATCGGCGCAGTTCCAGGGTGAAGGAGGGCGGAACCGCGCGCGGCGCCCGGCCCCGGTGACGAGGCGGGGCGGCTTCCCGGTTCCCGGGCTGCATTTTCCACCGATAAGCAATCTTGCGGGGATGCTCGGCTATCAAGCGGGTTACGGCCTGGATCAACCCAGCTTGTTGAGATCGCCCTGCACGGTCCAGCGGTCGGCCTCGGGCAGCGCCTCCAGCAGCAGCTGGACGAAGCGGGCCTTGTTGCCGCCCGCGGCGTCGCCCGCGCGCTTGACCATCACGCGCGCGATCGGGCCCATCTTGCGGGTGACGACGGCCAGGGCCTGGGCCTTGAACGCGTCGGTGAGCGGATCGGCGGCCGCCTCCGCCGGTTGCGGCACGGGCGTCGCCCGGCTGGACATCGGCGACGGCGAGGGGATGGGCGTGATGTGGCTGCCGCCGGCGCGCACAGTATCGAGGAACTGATGGCGCTTGGCGTCCTCGGCGATGTGGCGGGCCACGGCGGTGGTGAGGCTGTCGGCGTCGGCGTGGCTGCGCGCGGCCTCGCGCACCATCACGCGCGCCATCGGGCCCACGTGCGTGGCGAGCGCGCGCTCGATGCGGCTCAGCTCGGCCGGATCCCAGCTCGTGCCTGTACCCGAAGCAGCCGCGCCCGAGGACAGCGCCGGGTCGCGCGGCGGCGCCGCCTCGCGCGGCGAGGCCACGCTGGGCGACACGGCGCTGGTGGTGCCCGGATGCTCGCCGTCGCGCGGGATCGGCAGGATCACCGTGGCCTTGGCGGTGGCCGATGCCGGCGCGCGCGACAGGCCCTGCAGCGCGGCGCGCATGGCGGCCGCGTCGGCGTAGCGGTCGGCCGGGTTCTTGGCCATCGCGCGGGCGACGATCGCGTCGAACGCGGTCGGCCGCAGGCCCTTGGTGACCACGCTGGGCGGCGGCGGCTCCTCGTTGAGGATCTTGTACATCACCTCCTGCGTGGCGCCGGTGAACGCGCGCCGGCCGGTGAGCATGCGGTACAGCAGCGTGCCGCACGCGAACAGGTCGGCGCGGTGGTCGAGGCCCTTGCCGGTGAACTGCTCGGGCGCCATGTAGGCCGGCGTGCCGATCATCGACGACACCTGCGTGAGGTTGGCGTCCTCCAGCCGCGCGATGCCGAAGTCGGTCAGCTTGACCTGGCCCTGCCTGGTGACGATGAGGTTGGCCGGCTTGATGTCGCGGTGCCAGACGCCTTGCGCATGGGCCACCGACAGCGCCTCCAGCAACTGGTCCATCACCGCCAGCACGTTGGCCTCGGACAGCATCTGCGGCACGGCCAGGATCTCGTCCAGCGTGCGCCCGTCCACGAACTCCATCGCGATGAAGGTGACGTCGCCGTCCTCGCCGAAATCGTAGATGGCCACCACGCCCGGATGCGCGATGCGGCCGACGGCCTTGGCCTCGTTGCGGAAGCGCGCGGCCATCGAGTCGACGGCGGTGGAGTCGCCCAGCAGCTCGCGGTGGATGGTCTTGATGGCCACCGCGCGGTGGATGTGCGGATCGAACCCCTTGTAGACCGTGCCCATGGAGCCGCGGCCGAGCACGCCGGAGATGGTGTACTTGCCGATGCGCTCGGGAATGGGAGGCGTCGTCATGGCGGCCGGGTTTCCTAGCTGTCGAGCATCTTCATCGCGTGCGACAGGCTCGTGCGCATGCGGTTGAACGACTCGGACAGCACGCCGATCTCGTCGTTGGACTTGACGGCGAACTCGGGCGCCTCGAACTCGCCCAGCGACACGCGGTCGGCGATGCCCGAGAGCGCGCTCACCGGCCGGATGACCAGGCGATAGAGCATCAGGTTCAGCGCCGCGCCGATCAGCACGAACACGCCGGTGAGCACGCCCAGGACCACCAGCAGCTGGCGGTCGGCCTGCTGCAGCGGCAGCGTCATGGGCACCGACACCACCTGCGCGCCCAGCGGCTCGTTGAGCGTCCAGCCGAAGCCGTTGGCCGGGCCGTACTTGTCGGTGAGCGTCTTGGGCGCGGCGTCGGGCGTGCTGTGGCAGGCCAGGCAGGCCGGGTTGGTGAGCACGATGGGGCGCGCGATGTACAGCGCCGTGCCGGTGGGCGTCTCGCGCTCGCCGATGAATTCCTTCAGGTCGGCCGACTGCTTGAAGGTGCGCACGATGTCCTCTTCCCACGCCACCGCGCGGTCGCGCGGGTTGGTCGGGTTGAGCATCGCCGACTTGAACGCGTAGTCGGGGTAGGTCTTCTGCAGGTGGGCGAGCACCTCGGCCGCCGAATAGGCCGGGATCGACTGCGGCAGGAAGGTGTACTTCATCTGCGTCTCGAGCAGCGGCTTGATCTGCGTGGCCGTGTAGGTGCTGACGCCGTTGGCGCCGGTCATCAGCAGGCGGGCGCGGTCGATGACCTCGTCCTTGGCGGCCTGGCGCAGCAGGCCGCGCGCGATGAGCGTGGAGCCACCGAGCCCCACCAGGAACACGATCAGGAACACCAGGTTGAACTTGACGAGCAGTTTCATGTTTTCTTGACCGGGCTCAGTGAACGGGTTGCGGCACGTGGCCGGACGGATAGAGGATGGGCGTCCATTCCGGATGCGACTTCAGTCCGGCGACGAGCGCGCCGCGGAATTGTGGATCGGCCGCGAGCCGGCGCCAACGCGTCGCGAACACCTGGCGCAGCGGCGCCTCGGCGTCGATCCAGGGCTGGGCGTCGGCGTAGGCCATCTCTCCAAGGCGGTGCGGCGGCACGTCCAGCGTGAAGGCGGCGGCGCGCGACGGGAGGGTGTCCATGAAGCTGCGCGGCATGGCCTGCACGAAGGCGCCCGACGCGCCCTTGGCGAGCTGCGGCTTCGCGCCGGCCTGCAGCGCCAGCATCTCGCCCGACTTCAGCGATTGCTCGCCCTGGTCGGCGGCCCGCGGCTGGACGTGCGACGGGCCGGACTCGGCGAAGGCCTGGGCGGCGCCGCCCTGGACGGAGAAGATCAGCGTGCCGCCCGTGGTGTCGGCGTCGGCGACCGCGCTGCGGATCGCCCCGGGCACGGCCGCGGGCGCGGCCAGCTTCACCCAGCCCGAGAGCAGGTAGACGCCGGCGTGCATGCCGTCGTCGCCGAGGTTGGGCAGCAGCATCACGCGGGTGTCGGGACCCAGCGCGAAGCCGGGGCCGCCCGGGTATTCGAGGCGCAGCAGGCGCGACTGGGCGCCGGTGGCGACCAGGTCGCCGGCCTGCAGGCGCACGCCCTCGGCCAGCGCGAAGCGGGCGCCGTCCCGCAGGAGCGTGGCGTCGCCGTCCTGCATGGTCACCAGCGGCGGGCGCGAGGCGGCCGCGGCCAGGCCGGTACAGGCGGCGAGCACGATGGCGAGGAGGAAGCGAAGGCTTGGCGGCGGCATGGCGCCGATTATCGCCAGCTCCCAGGGCGGCGCAGTGTGAGATTTGGCCGTTTCAGCGGGCGATCAGTCCCGCGCGCACGCAGTCCGGCTGCATCAGGCGGTCGATCAGGCCGTAGAACACCTGCTCGGTGTCCTGCGCGTCGAGCGCGTACAGCGCGTGCATCACGTCGTCGAAGAAGTAGCCCGACTCGCCGTCGGCGCCCACGTTGTCGCGGCTGCGCAGGATCTCCGACTCGGGGACCTCCAGGCGCAGCGCCGTCTTCAGGGCGATCACCGGGACTTCGGTCTCGCCGCCGTCGATCAGGTCCTGCAGGACGTCCAGCAGCGCCTGCTGGCGCGGACTGGCGTTGTACCAGGGGTCGCCCCAGCCGGCCCAGTCCATCTTGCAGCTGATGCCGTTCGGGAGCACGTGATACGCCGCGGCGCGGGAAGCATTGGCTGCCTTGGCGGCGGCCAGGGCGGCGCGCAGCGCGCCCAGGTACTGACGTGGTTTGGCCTGACTCATCGGAGCCTTCCGCAAGCGTTGGAAAAGCAGCCGTCCGGAGCGCTTGATCGCGCGATCGGACGGTTGCCGTTCCACTACTTATCGGCTCGCAGGCGCCATCTCTTTAACGCGAGGGCAGCGGACGGGCCGGCGCCGTGCGTTCATTCACGGCTGTCCTCGACGCGGCGGGCGGCGCCCACGGCGCGTTCGGCGGCGTGCAGGGCGGCGTCCACGCGCAGCAGGGCGAGGCGTTGCTGGTTGCGGGCCATCGGATCGTCCTCGGGCAGCGCCAGGTCGTTGTGGGCGGCGTGCAGCAGGTCGATGGCGGCGTGCAGGCGGCCGTCGTAGGCCGGCGGCGCGTCGGGCGGCGGGTTCCAGCCCAGGTCCTTGGCATCGGCGGCGGCGGCGCTGGTGGCCGAATGGATGGCGGCGGCCACCTCGTCGGAGGCGACGAGTTCGTCCTCGCGCATCTCGCCGTCCTCGGGGCGGCGATGGTCGATCTGCCATTGCGCGGCGCGCAGGTCGGACAGCGCGTGGATGTAGTGCGGGTGGCGGCCCGGCATCTGGGCCAGCGCGAGCGTGGAGGCGAGCAGGGGCAGCGCGAACGCGGCGGCGCGAAGGATCGGTTTCATGTCTTTCCTCGGGTTGTGTTGTACCGGGTCGGGGATCGGCCGACCCTTGCGCTCACAACGCTGCCGGGCCGCGGCGCGTGCACGCGGGGCGCTTGCCGCAAGCTGACGCGGGCCGTTCCGATGCAACGAGATGTTCGGGAGCCGGGGCTTCCGAGGCGGTCAACCTTGCCCGAAGCTTGCTTATCTCTGAACACGCTGATCAGGGTAGACACGGACAATTGAACTGTCACATTCGAGGCGAATCCACCGCCGGATCCGTGGCGTTTTTCCAGCTCCGCATTCGCCGATGAAGTCTTTCGATCCCCTCTGGCTGGGCCGCCCCAGCCGCCTCGTTCTCTTCCACGGGCTTGCCAGCAGTCCCAAGGAATTCGGTTTCCTCACCCACCCGATGCGCCGCCACGGCGTGCGCCTGATCGCGCCCGAAGTGCCTGGCTACAGCGCCGGCCTGCTGGCCGACGGCGCGGCGTGGCAGGACTGGGTCGCCGCGGCGGGCCGCTGCCTGGACGAGCTGGAGGCCGAGTCGACCGAGCCCTACGTGCTGGGCGGCCTGTGCACCGGCGCGATGCTGGCGCTGGCCGTGGCCGCGCAGCGTCCGCGCCCGGGCCTGCGCGGCTTCGCGCTGCTGTCGCCGCTGTTCGCCTACAACGGCTGGGCGCTGCCCTGGTGGTACGCGCTGCGGCCCATCGCCTACGCCACCGGCATCACCCGGTTCTTCTCGATGCGCGAGCGCGAGCCCTACGGCCTGCGCAACGAGCGCATGCGCCAGCTCATCCGCCAGCAGATGGCCGCCGGCGAGACCTCGCTGGTGGGCCCGGCCTCGGTGCCGCTGACGGTGGTGCGCGAGAGCGAGCGGCTGTCGGCGCACGTGCGCACGCTGCTGCCGGAGTTGGCGTACCCTGTGCAGGTGCAGCATGCGCGCGAGGACGAGATCTGCCGCCTGTCCAGCGTTCGCCGCGAACTCGAGCGCGTGCCCACCGGCCTGCTGAGCCTGCACATAGCAGAAAACAGTTATCACATGATTACGGCCGACAACGATCGGCACCTGGTGGCCGATCGCCTCAGTGCCTTCATGCAGGGTCTAGACGCCTGTATCCTCGATAGCGTGCCGTTCGCGCACGATATCTCTTCCGAATTTGACGTCGCCGAAGCGGCGGCGCGGTGACCCTGCCATGACGACCCTCGACCGACTCACCCACCTCATCCACGACAAGTTCGGCGTGGCGCTCGACGTCATCGACCCCGATGCGCCGTTCGCCAGCTACGACCTCGATTCGCTCACCGTCGCCGAACTGATGTTCGAGATCGACGACAACTTCGGCGTCGTCGTGCCCGACTCCGCCGCCACCACGGTGACCACGCTGCGCGAGCTGAGCGTGCTCATCGACGGGTTGCCGGCCGCCGCGCAGAAGGCCTGAGCCCATGACCCAGGCAGCGCGCATCGGGGTCGCGGGCATCGGCCTCGCCAGCCCGCTCGGCGACGACCTCGGCGCCGCCTGGGAGCGCCTGGTCGACGGCCGGGGCGGCGTCGGCCGCATGGCCTTCGAAGGCCTGCCCGACATCGCCGCCGCGCAGGTCGCGGGCGAGCTGGCGCACGGCCTCACGCGCCTGCAGATGGTGGGCACCGAGCGCGTGAGCCAGATGGCGCTGGCCGCGGTGCGCGGCGCGCTGGCCGACGCGCGCATCGGCGCATGGGCCGATCCCGAGCGCGTGGGCCTGTACCTGGGCACCGGCATGGGCGGCGCGGCCACGATGGACGCCGGCTTCGCGGCGCTGTACTCCGGCGCGCGCATCCCGCCGCTGACGGTGCCGGCGGGCATGGTCAACGGCGCGTCGGCGGTGGTGGCCATCCACGCCGACATCCGCGGCCCCGTGCTCACCTACGCGGTGGCCTGCGCGTCGAGCTCGGTGGCCATCGCCGAGGCCGCGCACGCGCTGCGCCGCGGCGAGATCGACGTCGCCGTCTGCGGCGGCGTGGAGGCGCCGCTGGCGCGCGGCACCGTCGCGGCCTGGCAGGCCCTGCGCACCCTCGCGCCGCCCGACGAGGCCGACGTGGCGCACAGCTGCCGGCCGTTCGCGACCAACCGCACCGGCCTCGTGCTGGGCGAGGGCGCGGCGTTCTTCGTGCTGCGCCGCGAGGAGGATCTCGTCGATGCCCCGCGCGCCTGGCTGGCCGGATCGGCCGTGCGCTGCGACGCGCTGCACCTGACCAATCCGCAGGTGCGCGGCCAGGTGTCCACGCTGAAGGCCGCGCTGCGCGCCAGCGGCCTCGCGCCGTCCGACGTGGGCTGGTGCAACGCGCACGGCACCGCCACGCAGACGGGCGACCCGGTGGAGTGCGAGGCCCTGCGCGAGGTCTGGGGCGAGCACGCGAGCCGGCTGCGCATCAGCTCCACCAAGGCCGCGCACGGGCACCTGCTGGGCGGCGGCGGCGCGTTGGAGGCGGCACTCACCGTCGCCGCGCTGCAGGCCGGCGTGGTGCCGCCCACGCTGGGCGTCGCCACGCTCGACGCGCGTTGCGCGGGCCTCGCGCACGTGCTCGGCGAAGGCCAGCGCGCGCCCGACCTGCGCCACGCGATCAGCAACTCGTTCGCGTTCGGCGGCACCAACGCGGTGCTCGTCTTCAGCCGCGCGTGATGCGCCTCTTCGTCGCGGCGCTGGCGGTGTCGCTGTCCGCGAACGCGCTGGCCGACGACGCGCCGCACTTCACCGGCGACATCGGCCTGGGCGTCGAGCGCACGCAGGCGTCCGCGCCGGGCGCGCGGGCGCGCACCTGGGCGCTGCCCTACGCGTACGGCGACTACGGCCCGCTGTTCGTGCGCGAGGACACCTTCGGCGCGAAGCTGCTGCCCGCCGGCTGGGGCTCGCTGGAGCTGGTCGGCCGCGTCAGCACGGAGGGCACCGACGCCGACGGCCCGGGCCTGGCGCATCGCACCAACCCGCGTCCCGTCGGCCTGGGCACGTTCCAGGAGACGCCATGGGGCGGCGTGTTCGCCGACGCCTTCGTCGACACCGTCTCGGGCGGCACGCTGCTGGAGGCGTCGTACGCGATCGAGGTGCCCGTGGGCCCGGTCACGTTCTACCCGCAGGTCGGCGTGACGCGGCGCAGCGCGCGCTACGACGCGCACCTCTACGACGTGCACGCGGCCTCGACCACGCCCGTGCTGCAGCTGTCCGCCGAACTGCCGTTCGCCACGAACTGGGTCGTGCTCGCGCATGCGCAGGTCGAGCCGTTCTCGCACGCGCTGCGCGAGAGCGCGCGCGTGGACGCGCGCTCGCGCGCCTCCGCGCTCGTCGCGCTCGCGTGGCGTTTCAAATGAGCGCCGCCCGGCCGCCCGAAGGCGCTCGCACCGCAGGCCACGGGCCGGAGGTTGCCTGATGACCGACGACATCGTCCTCTACGCGCTGCCGGTCTTCGGCCTGCTGATGGCGGTCGAGTTCGGCTGGGGCCTCGCGCGCGGCCGCAACAACTACGGCCTGGCCGACACGCTGGCCAGCCTCAGCCAGGGCCTGCTGAGCCAGGTGGTGGCGGCCTGCACGCAGCTGATCCAGATCGGGCTGTACACGCTCGCGTTCCCGTTCCTCACGCTCACCCCGCACGCGGCGCTGTGGCAGCACGCGGGCGGCATCGTGGTGGCGGTCGTGCTGTACGACTTCTGCGACTACTGGCTGCATCGCGTCTCGCACGAGAGCGCGCTGTTCTGGGCCGCGCACGTGGTGCACCACCAGAGCCGGCGCTTCAACCTGTCGACGGCGCTGCGCCAGGAGAGCGCCTATGCGTTGACCGGATGGCCGTTCTTCCTGCCGATGGCGCTGGCGGGCGTGCCGCCGGCGCAGTTCGCGCTGGCCGGCATCGTGGTGCTGTTCTACCAGTTCTGGATCCACACCGAGCATATCGGCTCGCTGGGGCCGCTCGATCGCTGGCTCTCGACGCCGTCCAACCACCGCGTGCACCACGCCACCAACCCGCGCTACCTCGATCGCAACTACGGCGCGATCCTGGTGGTGTGGGATCGGCTGTTCGGCAGCTTCGAGCCCGAGTCCGAGCCCTGCGTCTACGGCACCACGGTGCCGCTCGCGGGCTGGGATCCGATCACGGCCGTCGGCGCCAACTACGCCGACCTGTGGCGGCGCTGCCGCGCCGCCCGCGGCTGGCGCGATCGCGTGGGCGTGCTGCTGCGCTCGCCGTCCTGGCGTCCGGCGGGCGTGCCCGAGCCGGCGCCGGTGCCGCCGCCCGAGGATCGCCGCGTCGCCCCGGGCCAGGGCGCCGTGGCCGTAGTGCTGTTCCTGCTGGCGACCGCGTGCACCGGCGGCCTGCTCTGGCGGGCCGACGACCTGGGCCGCGCGGCGCTCGCCGGCGTCGCGGCCTGCCTGGTGGCCGGGCTGTGGGCGATCGGCGCGGTGCTCGATCGCCGTGTCGCCCCCTGGGCTGGCGCGGCGCTCGGGTTGGCCGCTTCCGCGGGTGCCCTGGGCCTGATGGCGATCTAGCCAAATTTTCGGTTCATCGTCGATTTCCGGGGAATGCGGCCCGGATCTTTTTTGGTTCATCGCCGAGCTGCGGAGCGCGCTGGGTCAGGCCCGGCGAGCCGGGGAAACTTGTTTTGTTCGTGTCCCCCGGCCTTCGGCCTCCTCCTTAACCTCACAAAACAAGTTTCCCCGACTCGCCGTGCCGGCCTTGGCGGGGCAACAAGAACATTCGCTGCTATTTGAAGTTTGAGTTGCGTGTCGATGGCCCATCGAGGGCCATCGACAGCCGGCACGCCGGCACCACGCTGCGGATGAATCGCCTTGTTGGCCTGCAGCGCGGATGCGTAGCGTCGGCTTGGTGATCGAAGGATCTGCCCGCCGAACGCGCGAAGTGACCACTCATCGAGTACAGCCAGACAATTCGTAGGGCTACGCTGGCGCCGCGGCTGTCGATGGCCCTCGACGGGCCATCGACACGCACCTCCAATTCTTAAAGACTGCGAATGTCTTCTCTCACCCCGCCGGGCTCAGCACGGCGAGGCGGGGGAGTCTGTTTTGTGAGGTTAAGGAGGAGGCCGAAGGCCGGGGGACACGAACAAAACAGATTCCCCCGGCGAGTCGTGCTCTCCCCGGCGCGCCCCGCAGATCGGCGAAGAACCAAATTTTCCTCGGCGGCTCCGGGTCTGTCCCCCCAAATAGGGGGCGGCGTGTCGCAATTGATTCCTAGAATCGCGCTGCGGCGCGCCCTGCGCCGACCGCTCCTGCATCGAGAGCGAACCATCGGAAACCCCTGAGGAGGGAAGCTTGAACAAACTCGTCTATCCGGGCGAGCGCACGTTGTCTGCGCTCACGCTCGTGATCGGTCTCGCCTTCTGGATCCTGATCGTCGTCGGCACCGTCGGCATCGCGCTGATCGGCCTGCTGTTCGGCTTCATCGCCTACCTGTTCGCGCATTCGGCCCTGATCGCCTGGATCAAGGGCAACGGCGTCAAGCTCGACGAACGCCAGTTCCCCGACCTGCACGCCCAGTTCGTCACCTGCTGCGACACGCTGCAGATCAAGAAGCGCCCCGAGGCCTACGTGCTCAATGGCAACGGCGCGATCAACGCGTTCGCCACGCGCTTCCTGGGCCATGAGTTCGTGGTGCTGAACTCCGACACCGTCGACGCGATGCGCGAGCATCCGGACGGCGTGGCGTTCTACATCGGCCACGAGCTGGGTCACCTGCGCATGGGCCACCTGCCCAAGCACCTGGTGCGCTGGCCCGCGCTGTGGCTGCCGCTAATCGGCGCGGCCTACTCGCGCGCCAAGGAATCCACCTGCGACCGCCACGGCCTGGCGTGCAGCTCGTCGCCCGACAACGCGGCGATCGCGCTGGGCGCGCTGGCCGCGGGCGGCCAGCGCTGGCGCCAGCTGGATGTCGCGGCCTTCCGCGACCAGGCGCGCGTCTCGAGCGGCTTCTGGATGTCGTTCCACGAGCTGCTGAGCCCGTACCCGTGGATCACCAAGCGCGTCGTGCGCGTCACGCGCGAGGAAAGCGCCGTGCCGGGACGCCATCCGCTGTCCTACGTGCCGGCGGTGTTCATCCCGTACGCCGGCCGGCTGGGCGGCGGCTTCGGCCTGCTGATGCTGGTCTACGTGATCGGCGTGCTCGCGGCCGTCGCGTTGCCGGCCTACCAGGAGTACACGATCAAGGCCAAGCTGTCGCAGTCCATCGTGCTGTCGCAGCCGGCGCGCGACGCGCTGACGGCCTTCTACAGCCCGGAGCACCACGTGCCGCAGACGCTGGCCGAGGCAGGCATCGGCCCGCGCATCGGCGACGGCAGCACGCTGACGCTGGATCCGAAGCAGATGTCGCTGACGGTCGGCACCGCGAAGGGCAACCTGGTCTTCACGCCGCGCGTGGACGAGCAGGGCAACGTCCACGGCTGGGACTGCACCCACCAGGCACCGCTGCGCAAGAACCAGGTGCCCGCGATGTGCAAGGAAGAAGCGGCCGGCGGCGAAGAGGCCCCGGACCCGTTCTCGGCGCGCTGAGCGCCCCGCGGCCCGGCCCGCTTCCTGCCCAACCGGAGTACCCTAACGGGGTTCACATCGGGGGGCAGGCATGGACGGTGCGGGCTGGGGAGATCGCGTGCGGGCACGGCTGGCGTGCCTGGGCCTGCTGGCGTCCATCGCCGTCGGCGCGCAGGCGGCCGATGCGCCGCCGGCCCTGCACCTGCGCATCGTCGGCGGCCTGGGCAGCCTGAACCAGTTCACGCGCCACGAGCGGCCGTTCTGGGATACCGAGCTGGCGCGCCTGAGCGGCGGCCGCTACACCGCCGAGATCGTGCCCTTCGATCGCGCCGGCATCCGCAGTCAGGAGGTGCTGACGCTGGTGCAGCTGGGCGCCGTGCCCTTCGCCACCCTGCCCGTGTCGGGCGGCATCACGAAGGAGCCGGAGCTCACCGCGCCCGACCTCGCCGGCCTCAATCCCGACATGGCGGCGCTGCGGCGCTCCGTCGCGGCGTTCCGGCCCTACCTGGAGGGCCTGCTGCGCAAGCGCTACGGCATCGAGGTGCTGGCCGTGTACGCCTACCCGGCGCAGGTGGTCTATTGCAGGAAGCCGTTCGCGGGCTTGAAGGGCCTCGCGGGGCTGCGCGTTCGTACGTCCGGTCCGGCGCAGTCCGACTGGATCGAGGCGCTGGGCGGCAAGCCCGTCACCATCGGCTTCGGCGACATCCTGCCCTACCTGGCCCGAGACGAACTCGACTGCGCGATCACCGGCACGATGTCGGGCAACACGGTGGGCCTCGACAAGGTCACCGCGTACATCCACCCGATGGCCATCAGCTGGGGGCTGTCGCTGTTCGTGGCCAACGGCGCCGCCTGGAACGCGTTGCCGGCCGACCTGCGCGCGTTGCTCAAGCGCGAGCTGCCGCGCGTGGAGCGCGAGATCTGGGACGAATCCGAGCGCGAGACCGCCGACGGCCTGGCCTGCGACACCGGCGCCGCGAGTTGCGCGGCCGGCCGGCACGGCGGCATGACGCTCGTGGCCAGCTCGCCCGCCGACGAGCGCCTGCGCCGCGAGATCTTCACCTCCACCGTGCTGCCGCGCTGGCTGCAGCGCTGCGGCCCGCAATGCGCGGCGACCTGGAATCGCACGCTCGCGCGCAGCGCCGGGATCGAGGCGAAATGAGCGCACGCCCCGCCGCCCGCAGGGCAGAGGCTCGTCCATGACTTCGGGACTGCGGCGCTCCAGTGCCATCGTGTGGACGGCGACCTTCGCGTTGCTGCTCGCGCTCGTCCTCGCGGCCGGCTGGCTGGTAAGGACGGAGCGGCGCGAGGCGATGGTGCGCGCCAACGAGGTCGTGCTGCAGACGGCCGCCGGCTCGGAGGCCGAACTGAATCGCGCGCTGCTGTCGGTGGACCTGCAGCTCACGAGCCTGGCCGAGATCGTCGCACCCGCGTGGCGCGCGGACGGCACGCTGGCCACCGATGTCGCGCACCGCGCGATGGCGGGGTTCAAGGACCGGCAACTGCTGTTCAACGATGCGGCGCTGATCGACGGCGGCGGCACCACGCTGGCCGCCAGCCTGCCCTCCAGCGACCGCAACGGCATGCGCCTGCCCGACGGCTTCGCGGCGCGCCTGTTCGCGCAGCCGGTGCCGCAACTGACGATCAGCGACCCCGCCGTCAGCCCGGCCACCACCGAGCCGTCGGTCTACATGGCGCGCCTCGTGACGCTGCCCGACGGACGGCGCGTGCTCGCCGTGGTGGAGGTGCCGATGACGGCGCTGGCGGCGATCCTCTCGCAAGGCGGCGCGGGACGCGGACTGGCCGTCACGCTGGAGCGCGACGACGGCCAGGTGCTGGTCAGCGTGCCCTCCGGCGCCGGCCTGCGCGCGCAGCGGGCGGCGCCGTTGCCCGACGAGACCCTGCACGGCGAGCCGGTGCTGGCGCCGTCGCGGCTCACCGGCGTGCCCGCGGTGGTGGCGGTGCGGCCGACGCTTTACCGCTCGCTGCGCGTCATCGTGAGCCTGCCGCTGGCCGAGGCGCTGCGGGGCTGGCGGCAGAACCGCGACGTCATCCTGGCGGCCTGCCTGGCGCTGGTGGCGCTCACCCTGGTGGCCGGCGCGCTGTCGCAGTGGCAGTTCAACCGCCTGGCCGACGCGCGCGAGGCGCTCGCGAGCTTCGTGCGCACTTTGGACCAGGCGTTGGACGCGATGCCCGACGGCTTCCTGCTGTGCGACAAGGACGACCGCGTGCTGCGCTGGAACGAGCGCTACGTGGAGATGTTTCCCTGGATGCGCGGCGTGCTCCGGGTGGGCATGCACTACGACGACCTGTCCGCGCCCGTCACCGAGACGCCGCTGCTCGACGCCTCGGCCGAGCAGCGCGCCGTCTGGCTGGAGGAACGCGACCGCATGCACAAGGCGGGCGAGGGCGAGTGGGAACGCGACCTGGGCAACGGGCTAGTCGTGCGCATCGTCGACCGCCGCACGCGCGAGGGCGGCGTGGTGAGCGTGCTCCATGACGTCACCGCGGCCGAACGCCGGCTCTCGCAGGCCAAGGCGAACGCCGAGGCGGCCAACCAGGCCAAGTCGCAGTTCCTGGCCACGATGAGCCACGAGATCCGCACGCCGCTCAACGCCGTGCTGGGCCTCAACGAGCTGATGCTGCATTCCACGCTGGACCTGCAGCAGCGCCGCCACGCCGAGCTGATCGGCAGCTCCGGCCGCCTGCTGCTGGCGCTGATCAACGACATCCTGGACGTCTCGCGCATCGAGGCCGGCCACCTGGAGCTCGCCTCGGCGCCGTTCGGCGTGCGCAGCGCCGGCGAGGGCGTGGTGGCGCTGCTGCGCGAGCGGGCGCTGGGCAAGGGCCTCGCGCTGCGCTTCGAGATGATTCCCGACGAGGACACGCTGGTCCTGGGCGACGCGATCCGCCTCCAGCAGATCCTGTTCAACCTCGTGGGCAACGCGATCAAGTTCACCGACAGCGGCGCGGTGCAGCTGACCATCGCCGTGGAGCCCGGCGCGGATCGCGCGCTGACCTTGCGCCTGGAGGTCAGCGACACGGGCATCGGCATCGACGCCAGCGCGATGCCCACGCTGTTCGACCGCTTCACGCAGGCCGATTCCACCACCATGCGGCGCTATGGCGGCAGCGGGCTGGGCCTGGCGATCACGCGCGAGATCGTGCAGCTGATGGGCGGCACGATCGCCATCACCAGCGCGCCGGGCGCGGGCAGCCGCTTCGTCGTGACGATTCCCAGCCGCTTCGTGGATCGCGGCGAGCTCGCTCCGGTGCAGCCCGGCGCCGCGCGGGCGGAGGCGCCGGGCCAGCCGCTGCGCATCCTCGTGGCCGAGGACAACGACGTCAACCAGATCCTGATCGACGCCGTCCTCGCGCGCATGGGCCATCGCGTGCACCTGGTGGCCGACGGCCAGCAGGCGGTGGAGGCGGTGCGGCACGGCGACTACGACCTGGTGCTGATGGACCTGCAGATGCCCGGCATGGACGGCATGGAGGCCACCCAGGCGATCCGCGCGCTGGACGGCCCGCGGGCGTCGTTGCCCATCGTCGCGATGACGGCCAACGCCTTCGACGAGGATCGCCAGGCCTGCCTGGCCGCTGGCATGGACGAATACGTGGCCAAGCCGATCGACGTGGATCAACTGGCGCGCGCGATCGCGCGCTGCAGCGTGGCGGTGGGATGAGGCATCTGCAGGCGCGCATGTCGGCCATCCGCGCCTGCGCATGACCTTCCCGGCGAAATCTGACACGATGGCGCCTGCTCCGTTCTCATCCCGGCACCCATGGGCTTCCTCACCACGCACGTCCTCGACACCATGAACGGCTGCCCGGCCGCGGGCATGCGCGTGGCGCTCTACCGTCTTGAAGGCGACGCCGCGCATCTGCTGCGCGAGCTCGAGCTGGACGCCGACGGCCGCGCCGGCGGCCCGCTGCTGGAAGGCGACGCGTTCGAGACCGGCCGCTACCGCCTCGCGTTCGAGGTCGGCGCGTACTTCCGCGCCCGCGGCGCCGTGCTGCCCGAGCCGGTGTTCCTCGATCGCGTGCCGCTGGACTTCGGCATCGCCGACGCGACGTCGCACTATCACGTGCCCCTGCTGGCCAGCCCCTGGTCCTATTCCACGTACCGCGGTTCGTAGCGCTTCTGGCGCGGCTCTTGCATCGCCTTTCCGCATGGATCTCTACCTTCTCGACTGGGTCAACTTCCTGCTGCGCTGGGCGCACGTGATCGTCGCGATCGCGTGGATCGGCTCCTCGTTCTACTTCGTGTTCCTGGACTCCAGCCTCGTGGAGCCGACGGATGCCGAGCTGAAGGAGAAGGGCGTCGGCGGCGAGCTGTGGGCCGTGCACGGCGGCGGCTTCTACAACCCGCACAAGTACCTGGGCGCGCCGAAGAAGCTTCCCGAACACCTGCACTGGTTCTACTGGGAGAGCTATTCCACGTTCCTCACCGGCTTCGCGCTGTTCGCCGCCCTCTACCTGTTCCAGGCGAACACGTTCCTGATCGACCCGCGCGTGCACGCGTGGACGGCCGGCCCCGCGATCGCCTGCGCGCTGGCCTTCCTGGTGGTGTTCTGGCTCGGCTACGACGCCATCTGCCGCCTGTTCGACCGGGGCAACCAGGCCGTGGCCGGCGCGCTGGTGGCCGCGCTGGTGGCGTTCGCGTCGTGGCTCGCCTGCGACCTGTTCGCCGGCCGCGCCGCCTTCGTGCTGGTGGGCGGGATGATGGCCGCCACGATGAGCGCCAACGTGTTCTTCTGGATCATCCCGGGCCAGCGCAAGGTGATCGCGCAGATGAAGGCCGGCGAGCCGGTGGATCCGGCGCACGGCCGGCGCGCCAAGCAGCGCAGCGTGCACAACACCTACTTCACGCTGCCGGTGCTGGCCGCGATGCTCAGCAACCACTATGCGTTCCTGCACGGCGCGCAGGGCAACTGGATCGTGCTGGTGATCGTGATGGCCGCCGGCGCGTTGATCCGCACCTCGTTCGTCGCGCGCCACCGCGCGCTGGTGCTGGGCAGGCGCGTGCCGTGGGAATATGCGGGCGTCGGCTGCGCGCTGCTGCTCGGGCTGGCGATCTGGCTCGCGCCCAAGGCGCCGGCTCCGGCGGCCGCCGTTCCCGCGGCGCCGGCGTTCGCGCAGGTGCAGGCCATCGTCAAGGAGCGCTGCAGCCTGTGCCACAACGCGCAGCTGGCCAACAAGGGCGTGCGGCTCGACGCGCCCGACCAGATCCTCGCGCACGCGGCGCAGATGTACCAGCAGGCCGTGGTGCTCAAGGCCATGCCGCTGAACAACGCCACGCAGATCACCGACGCCGAGCGCGGCGTGATCAGGCAGTGGTACGAAGCCGGGGCGCATCCTTGAGCACCTGTGAACGAACCCGGCACGCCCGCTCGGCTCGCCAAAACGCGCCCGCTCGGCGTTGCAAATGCTCGCCGGGGATCCACCCCGGCTGTGCTTTGCGCCTTGATCGGACGCGTTTTGACGATCCGCTCGGACGCGCCGAGTTCATTCACAGGTGCTGAGCGCCGCCGCCGCACGCACGGTGGCGTTCTGCATCAGCTGCGCCACGACGGCCAGCGCGATCACCTCCGGCTGCTTGCCGGCGATGCCCGCCATGCCCACGGGGCACTGCATGCGGTCGATGCGCGGCTCGTCCATGCCACGCTGCGCCAGCCGGTGGCGGAAGCGCTCGCGCTTGGACTTCGAGCCGATCACGCCCACGAAGCCCGCGTCGTCGCGCCGCAGCGCGGCCTCGGCGATGCGCAGGTCCAGCGCATGGTCGTGCGTCAGCACCAGGAAGAACGCGCCGGCCGGCGCCAGCGCGACCTCGCCCTCGGCGCCGTCGACGATGCGGCGCTGCACGCTGTCGGGCCAGGGCGTGCCCAGCGTGGTGGTCGGCGGGAACGCGTCGTCGCGCTCGTCGATCCAGTCGCAGCGCACGTCCAGCGTGGTCAGCAGCGTGGCGATGGCGTGGCCCACGTGGCCGGCGCCGTGCATCTGCAGGTGCATCAACGGCGGGCTCTCGGGCCAGCGCAAGAGGGCGCTGTCGTCCAGCAGCGAGAACTCGAGTTCCACCACGCCGCCGCAGCACTGGCCCAGCGCCGGCCCGAGCGGATAGCGTTCGCGCCGCGGCGCCAGCTCGCGCGCGGCCAGCATCGCCTTCGCCGTGGCCAGGGCCTTCCACTCGAGGTGGCCGCCGCCGATGGTGCCGATGGCCTGCACGGCCGACACGAGCATGCGCGTGCCCGCGCCGCGCGGCGCCGAGCCGCGCGCGTCGACGATCTCGACGACGACGGCCGGCACGCGCTGTTCCAGCCAGTGCATCGCGGCGAGGCGGGTGTCGCGGTCCATGTCAGGTTCCCGTCCGTACGGCGTCGATGGCGTCGAGGATGGCCTCCGACGTCGCCGGCGCGCGCAGCGGCGGATCGATGTGGTGTTCCCCCACCGCCGACACCGCGTCGCGGATTGCCAGGAACACCGAGAACGGCAGCAGCAGCGGCGGCTCGCCCACGGCCTTGCTGCGGTGGATGCTGTCCTCCACGTTCGCGTTGTCGAACAGCTTGACGTTGAACACCGGCGGGCAGTCGTTGGCCGTCGGGATCTTGTAGGTGCTGGGCGCGTGCGTGGACAGCATGCCCGTCTTCGGATGCCACACCAGCTCCTCGGTGGTGAGCCAGCCCATGCCCTGGATGAACGCGCCCTCCACCTGCCCGATGTCGATGGCCGGGTTCAGCGAGCGGCCCACGTCGTGCAGCACGTCGGCGCGCAGCAGGCGCCATTCGCCGGTGAGCGTGTCCACCACCACCTCCGACACGGCTGCGCCGTAGCTGAAGTAGTAGAACGGCTGGCCCTTGGTGGCGGCCGGATCCCAGCGCAGCCCGGGCGTGGCGTAGAAGCCGTCCGACCACAGCTGCACGCGGTCTTCATAGGCGCGGCGCACCAGCTCGGGGAACGGGAAGACCTGGTCGCGCACCTGCACGGTGTCCTTCTCGAAGCGCACGTCGGCCGCGACGCCGCCGAACGTTCGCGCGGCGAATTCCGCCAGCCGCTTCCTGATCGTGATGGCCGCGTTCTGGGCGGCCTTGCCGTTCAGGTCGCTGCCGGTGGAGGCGGCGGTAGCCGAGGTGTTGGCCACCTTCTGCGTGTCGGTGGCCGTCACGCGCACCCGCGCGTACGCGACGCCCAGCTCGTGCGCCACCACCTGGGCCACCTTGGTGTTGATGCCCTGGCCCATCTCCGTGCCGCCATGGTTCACGAGGATGGAGCCGTCCACGTAGACATGCACCAGCGCGCCGGCCTGGTTCAGGTGGCGCACGTTGAACGAGATGCCGAACTTCACCGGCGTGAACGCCAGGCCGCGCTTCAGCCACGGCTCGCGCGCGTTGAACGCGGCGATCGCGGCGCGGCGCTCGCGGTAGGCGCTTGTGGCGGCGAGCTCGTCGGTCAGCGCGGCGATCACGTTGTCCTTCACCGGCTGGCCGTAGGGCGTGGTGTTGCGCTCGTCGACGCCGTAGTAGTTGGCGCGGCGCACGTCCAGCGCGTCGAGTCCGAGCCGGCGCGCGATCGAGTCGAGGATCACCTCGGTGACGATCGCGCCCTGCGGGCCGCCGAAGCCGCGGAACGCGGTGTTGCTCTGCGTGTTGGTCTTCGCCGAGTAGCCGTGCAGCTCCACGTCGGGCAGCCAGTAGGCGTTGTCCACGTGGCACAGCGCGCGCGTCATCACCGGGCCCGAGAGGTCGGCGGAATGGCCGGCGCGCGAGATCATCGTCATCGCGATCCCGAGGATGCGGCCGGCGTCGTCGTAGCCCACCTCATAGTCGTAGGAGAAGCAGTGGCGGCGGCCGGTGATGAGGAAGTCGTCGTCGCGATCCAGGCGGAGCTTCACCGGCCGGCCGCTGCGCCGCGCGGCCAGCGCCGCCACGCAGGCGAACAGGCCCGACTGCGACTCCTTGCCGCCGAAGCCGCCGCCCATGCGCCGGCATTCCACGTGCACGTGATGCGACTGCAGCCCCAGCGCGTGCGCCACCAGGTGCTGCATCTCGGATGGGTGCTGCGTGGAGCAGTGCAGCTTCATGCCGTCGTCCTCGGTCGGCACCGCGTAGCTGATCTGGCCCTCGAGGTAGAACTGCTCCTGGCCGCCCACCTCCAGCGTGTCGACCAGCCGGTGCGGGGCCGCGGCGATCGCGGCGCGCGCGCCGCCTTCGACGGTGCCGCGCACGAGGTGGATGGGCGGGATCACGTACTGGCCGCGGGCGTGCGCCTCGCGCGGCGAGAGCACGGCCTCCAGCGGCTCGATGTCCAGCACCTCGCGCGCCTTCGCGGCCGCGCGGCGCGCTTCCGCGCGGGTGCGCGCGACGACGGCGAACACGGGCTGGCCCACGTGGCGCAGCTCGCCGTCGGCGAGGATCGGGTCGTCGTGGAAGATCGGGCCGCAGTCGTTGTGGCCGGGGATGTCGGCGGCGGCGAACACGTCGACCACGCCGGGCAGGGCACGGATCTTCTCGAGATCCATCGCGCGCAGCCGGCCGCGCGCCACGGGCGACAGGCCCAGCGCGCAGTGCAGCGTGCCGGCCAGCTCGGGGATGTCGTCGATGTAGGTGGCCGCGCCCGCCACGTGCAGGTGCGCCGACTCGTGCGGCCGCGCGGTGCCCACGCCCGCGCTGGCGTGCGGGGGTTCGAGGAAGCGCGGGGCGGTGCCGGTCATGCCACGCTCCAGATCGACGTCAGCGCCGGCTGTACCTGCGTCTCCAGCCAGAACCGCCGCAACAGGTTCTGCGCCACGCGCAGCCGGTACGACGCGCTGGCCCGCATGTCGTCCAGCGGCTTGAAATCGCTCGCGAGCGCGCCCTGCGCGGCGGCCAGCGTGGCGGCGTTCCAGGGCTGGCCCAGCAGCGCGGCCTCGGCGGCGGCCGCTCGCTTGACGACCGCGGCCATGCCGCCGAAGACCAGCCGCACGTCGGCCACGCGATCGCCGTCCAGCGCGATCGCCAGGGCCGCGAAGACGGCCGAGATGTCGGAGTCGAAGCGCTTGCTGATCTTGTAGGCGCGCAGCTGGCGCGTCCAGGCCGCGTCGGGCACCGCCAGCGCCTGCACGAACTCGCCGGGCTCCATGCGGTTGGCGAGATAGCCGGTGTAGAAGTCGTCCAGCGGCAGCCGGCGCACGCGTTCGCCCTGGCGCAGCTCGACCTGGGCGTCCAGCGCCATCAGCACTGGCGCCGAGTCGCCGATGGGCGAGCCGTTGGCCACGTTGCCGCCCAGCGTGCCGGCGTGGCGGATCGGCGGCGAGGCGAAGCGGCGCCAGGCCTCGGTGAGCGCCGGCGCGCGCGCCGCCAGCGCGGCCCAGGCCGTCTCCAGCGACGCGCCGGCGCCGATCCACAGCTCGCCGTCGGCGTGCCTGACGGCCTTCAGCTCGTCGACCTGGGTGACGGGAATCACCTCGCCGAGATCGCGGAGCTGCTTGGTCACCCATAGCCCGACGTCGGTGCCGCCGGCCACCAGCCGCGCCTTCGGGGACGCCGCGTACCGCCGCGCCAGCTCGGCCAGCGTGCGCGGCGCGGCGGCCGGCGCGCCCGCTGCGATGCCGCGCAGCGCGGCGATCACGGGCGCCGTGTCGAACGCCACCGGCGCGTGGTGGAACATCTGCTCGCCGGCCTCGAGGATGGGCCGGTAGCCGGTGCAGCGGCACAGGTTGCCGGCCAGCTCGTCGGCCAGCTGCGCGCGGTCGGGGCGGGTGCCGGCGGCGCAGTGGTTCTCGTAGCTGCTCCACAGCGTCATCGCGAAGCCGGGCGTGCAGAAGCCGCATTGCGAGCCGTGGCAGTCGACCAGCGCCTGCTGCGCAGGATGCAGGCCCAGCGGCCCGCGCAGGTCTTCCACGGTGAACAGGGCCTTGCCGTGCAGCGAGGGCAGGAACTTGATGCAGGCGTTGACCGGCCGCAGCCGCAGGCCGCGCACGGCCTGGGCGGGCGAATCGGTGTGCTCGGGCAGTTCGCCGACCACGACGGTGCATGCACCGCAATCGCCCTCGTTGCACCCTTCCTTGGTGCCCGTGCACCGTTGGTCCTCGCGCAGCCAGTCGAGCACGCTGCGGGTGGCCGGGGCGTCCGCCACCCGCACGATCTCGCCGCGATGGAAGAACCGGATCTCGCGGACGGAAGTGACGGACAGGACATCGCTCATGATCATGAAACTTAACGCCGCGCGACCCTGAACTGAATATACTTTTGCTTATACAGAACATGGATGGAACCGTATGACGCTGCGCACGGAGTTCGACAAGATCGAGCTCCACCTCATCCGTGTCCTGCACACCTTGATCACCGAACGCAGCGTGTCGCGCGCCGCCTTGCGCCTGCAGAGCTCCCAGCCGGCCGTCAGCGCCCAGTTGAAGCGGCTGCGCGAGCTCACCGGCGATCCGCTGCTGGTGCGCGCCGGCAACGGCATGACCCCCACCGCGTTCGCCCTGCAGATGCTGGGGCCGGCCGCCAACCTGCTCAACGAGGCCGACCGGCTGTTCAGCCAGCGCACCCGCCGCGCCGGCTTCGACCCGCAGACCAGCACCACCACCTTCCGCATCGCCGCCAGCGACTTCATCGACCCAGGCTTCCTGCCGCAGCTGGTGCTCGCGTTGAAGCAGCGCGCGCCGCAGGTCAAGATCGAGCTGCTCACGCTGTCGAGCCATTTCGACTACCGCCGCAGCCTGGCGCAGGGCGAGGTCGACCTCGTGATCGGCAACTGGCTGACGCCGCCCGACGAGCTGCACCTGGGCCGGCTGGTGAGCGACGAGGTGGTGTGCCTCGTTGCCGCCGACCATCCCATCGTGCGCGCGGGCCTCGGGCGCGCGTGGACGGTGGAGCGCTACCTCGCCTGCGAGCACGTGGCGCCCACGCCCAACTACGAGGGCGCGCGCGGCGTCATCGACGACCACCTGGTCAAGCAGGGCCTGCTGCGCGACATCGCCGTGCGCAGCGCCCACTTCGCGCTGATCCCCTCCATGGTGGCCGGCAGCCTGCTGGTGCTCACCACCGGCCGGCTGTTCTGCCAGCGCTACGTCGACGTGCTGCCGGTGCGCATCGTGCGCTGCCCCGTCACCTTCCCGCCGCTGGCCTACTACCAGCTGTGGCACGACCTCACCCACGAATCCGCGTCGGTGCGCTGGCTGCGCGAATGCGTGCGCGACGTCGCGCGCAGCGTGGCCCTGCGTCCGCGCCTCATCCCATGACCACCACGCCCACCAGGATCGCCCTGCGCGGCGACCTGCTCGACTTCACCGCCGCGCCCGCCTGGGGCGAGGTCGACCCCGCCGGCGTGCGCTGGCGCCCCGACCACTGGCTGCTGGTGGAGGACGGCCGCATCGCCGGCGCCTTGCCGGGCGACCAGCCGCCCGGCGACGACTGGGCCAGGCACGAGTACCCGGGCCGCCTGATCCTGCCCGGCTTCATCGACACCCACGTCCATAGCCCGCAGCTGGACGTCATCGCCAGCTACGGCACCGAGCTGCTCGACTGGCTGGACACCCACACCTTCCCGGCCGAGATGCGCTACGCCGACGACGCGGTGGCCAGCGCCGGCGCCGCGCGCTTCCTCGACGCGCTGCTGGCCCATGGCAGCACCAGCGCGGTCGTCTTCCCCACGGTGCACAAGCTGAGCGTCGACCGCCTGTTCGAGGCCGCCGCCGAGCGCGGCATGCGGATCGTGACCGGCAAGATCCTGATGGACCGCCATGCGCCGCCCGACCTGTGCGACGACGTCGTGGACGCCGAGCGCGAGTGCACCGAGCTGATCGAGCGCTGGCACGGCCACGGCCGCCTCGCCTACGCCGTCACCGTGCGCTTCGCCCCCACCAGCTCGCCGGAGCAGCTCGCGATGGCCGGGCGCCTGTGCACGCGCCATCCCGGCGTCTACATGCAGACCCACCTGGCCGAGAACCGCGCCGAGGTCGAGTGGGTGCGCTCGCTGTTTCCCGAGGCGCGCAGCTACCTCGACGTCTACGCGCGCAACCGCCTGCTGAACGAGCGCAGCGTGTTCGCGCACGGCATCTGGCTGGACGCCGACGACCGCGCCGCGCTGGCCGGCGCCGGGGCGCAGATCGCCCACAGCCCGTCGTCCAACCTGTTCCTGGGCAGCGGCCTGTTCGACTGGCGCGCCAACCTCGATGCCGGCGTGGCCGTGAGCCTCGCGTCGGACGTCGGCGGCGGCACCAGCCTGTCGATGTTGCGTACCATGGCCGATGCCTACAAGGTGCAGGCCCTGCGTGGCGAACGCCTCACCGCGTGGGTGGCGCTGCACGCCGCCACCCGCGGCGCAGCGCGGGCCCTGCACCTGGGAAGCGAGATCGGCAGCCTGGAGACGGGGGCCGCGGCCGACGTCTGCGTGTGGGACATCGCGGTGGGGCCGGTGGCGGTCCAGCGCGACGGTTTGGCACGCAGCTTGCATGCAAGATTGTTCGCCTGGATGACCCTGGCCGACGACCGCAACCTGGTCGCCGCCTGGGTCGCCGGCACCCGACGCACCCCCGCCTGAACACGCCCGATGCTTCGCCTCGAACTCATCGACATCAGCAAGCAGTACCCCGCGGTCAAGGCCAACGACCGCATCCGCCTGCGCGTGGAGCCGGGCGAGATCCATGCCGTGCTGGGCGAGAACGGCGCGGGCAAGTCCACGCTCATGAAGATCATCTACGGCGCCGTGCAGGCCGACGAGGGCGAGATGGTCTGGGACGGCAGGCAGGTGGAGATCCGCAACCCGCAGGAGGCGCGGGCGCTGGGCATCGCCATGGTGTTCCAGCACTTCAGCCTGTTCGACACGCTCACCGCGGCCGAGAACGTGTGGCTGGGCCTGGACAAGTCGTGGACGCTGGACGACGTCACCAAGCGCATCGTCGAGGTGGCCGGCGTCTACGGGCTCGAGGTCGATCCGCTGCGCCCGGTGCACACGCTGTCGGTGGGCGAGCGCCAGCGCGTGGAGATCGTGCGCGCGCTGCTCACCGGGCCGCGCCTGCTGATCCTCGACGAGCCCACCTCGGTGCTCACGCCGCAGGCCGTGCAGGCGCTGTTCGTCACGCTGCGCAAGCTGGCCGAAGAGGGCTGCAGCATCCTCTACATCAGCCACAAGCTCGACGAGATCCGCGCGCTGTGCCACAAGTGCACCGTGATGCGCGGCGGCAAGGTCACCGGCGAGGTCGATCCGCGCCAGGAGACCAACGCCAGCCTGTCGCGCCTGATGATCGGTGCCGAGCCGCCGCAGCTGGACCGCCACGCGGCCACGCCGGGCGAACAGGTGCTGGCCGTGCGCGAGCTCACGCTGGCGCGCACCGGCGCGTTCGGGGCCGACCTCGACGCCATCTCGTTCGAGGTCCGCAAGGGCGAGATCCTGGGCGTGGCCGGCGTCTCGGGCAACGGCCAGCAGGAGCTGATGGCCGCGCTGTCCGGCGAGGACGAGCGCGCGCCCGACGAGGCCATCCGCCTGTTCGGCAAGCCCATCGGCCACCACTCGCCGCGCCGGCGCCGCCACGAGGGCCTGCACTTCGTGCCCGAGGAGCGGCTGGGCCGCGGCGCGGTGCCGTCCATCTCGCTGTCGCAGAACACGCTGCTCACGCGCACCGAGCCCGTGAGCGCGTTCGGCTGGATCAGCATGGGCCGCACCGCGGCGCTCGCGCGTCACCTGATCTCCTCGTACAACGTGAAGGCCGGCGGCCCCGATGCCACCGCCAGGAGCCTGTCCGGGGGCAACCTGCAGAAGTTCATCGTGGGGCGCGAGATCGACGCGCATCCCAAGCTGCTGATCGTTTCGCAGCCCACCTGGGGCGTCGACGTGGGCGCGGCGGCGCAGATCCGCGGCGCGCTGCTCGCGCTGCGCGACGCCGGCTGCGCGGTGCTGGTGGTGAGCGAGGATCTCGACGAGCTGTTCGAGATCTCCGACCGCCTGGTGGTCATCGCGCGCGGCCGCGTCTCGCCGGCTATCCCCGCGGCGCGGGCCACGCGCGAGCAGATCGGCCGCTGGATGAGCGGCCTGTGGAACGACGACGCCGCGACCGCGCCGGAGGCCCTGCATGCTGCGGCTTGAGGCGCGCCCCGCACCCAGCAAGGCGATGTCGCTGGCATCGCCGCTGATCGCGCTGCTGGTCACGGTGCTGGCCGGCGCCGCGCTGTTCGCGTTGCTGGGCAAGGATCCATCGCGCGGCCTGGCGATGTTCTTCGTCGAGCCGTTCCGCGGCGCCAACGCGGTGTCGGAGCTGTGCGTGAAGGCCACGCCGCTGATGCTGATCGGGCTCGGCCTGGCGGTGTGCTACCGGGCCAACGTGTGGAACATCGGCGCGGAGGGCCAGTTCGTCGTGGGCGCGATCGCGGCCTCGGGTGTGGCGATGCACGCCTCGGCCGGTTCCAGCCACTGGATCGTCGTGCCCATCCTGCTGGCCGGCGCGCTGGGCGGCATGGCCTGGGCGGCCATCGTCGCCTTCCTGCGCGACAAGGCCAACGCGAGCGAGATCCTGGTGAGCCTGATGCTGGTCTACGTGGCCAACCAGCTGCTCAACTACCTCGTGTACGGCGCCTGGAAGGATCCCGACGGCTACGGCTTCCCGCAGACGATCACCTTCCTCGACGCCACCAAGATCCCGCGCCTGTTCACGGGCCTGCGCGTGAACGTCGGCTTCGTCGTGGCGCTGGTGTCGGTGGCCACGTTCTGGCTGTTCCTGTTCCGCATCTACGGCGGCTTCCAGATGCAGGTGGGCGGCCTCGCCGCGGCGGCTGCGCGCTACGCCGGGTTCTCGTCGCGCCGCGCGCTGTGGGTGGCGCTGATGATCTCGGGCGGCATGGCGGGCCTGGCCGGCGCATTCGAGGTGGCCGGCCCCATCGGCCAGCTCACGCCCTACGTGCCGGCGGGCTACGGCTTCGCGGCCATCATCGTGGCCTACGTCGGGCGGCTCAACCCGGTGGGCGTGCTGTTCTCGTCGCTGCTGATGAGCCTGTTCTACATCGGCGGCGAGCTCGCGCAGTCGCGGCTGGGCCTGCCCAAGTCGCTCACCGGCGTGTTCCAGGGCGTGCTGCTGTTCTCGCTGCTGGCCAGCGACACGCTGATCAACTACCGCGTGCGCTGGCATGCCGCGCATCCCGCGCATCCCGCCAGGAGTCCGGCCGCCTGATGGACACCTACGCACTCCTGCTGGCCGCCACGCTCAACGCGGGCACCGTGCTCGCCATCGCCGGCCTGGGCCTGCTGATCAACGAGCGCTCGGGCATCGTCAACCTCGGCGCCGAGGGGATCATGCTGGTGGCCGCCATCGCCGGCTTCGCCACCGCGGTGCAGACGGGCAGCGACTGGCTCGCGTTCGGCGCGGGCGCGCTGGCCGGGGCGCTCATGGCCGGCGCGTTCGGCGTTCTGGTGATCTGGCTCAACACCAACCAGTACGCCACGGGGCTGGCGCTGAGCCTGTTCGGCAGCGGCTTCTCGGCCTTCGTGGGCATCAAGTACACGCAGGAGCACCTGGCGGCGCGTTCGCACTTTTCCATGCCCGTGCTCGGCGACATCCCGTTCATCGGGCCGGCGCTGTTCCGCCAGCATCCGATGGTCTACCTCACCATCGCGTTCATGCTGGGGCTCACGTGGTTCCTGTACCGCTCGCGCGCCGGCCTGGTGCTGCGCGCGGTGGGCGAGTCGCCCGAGTCGGCGCACGCGCTGGGCTATCCCGTGCGGCGCATCCGGCTCGTCGCCGTGATGGTGGGCGGCGCGCTGTGCGGGGTCGCCGGCGCCTACATCTCCGTCGTCTACACGCCCTTGTGGGTGGAGGGCATGGTGGCCGGCAAGGGCTGGATCGCGCTGGCGCTCACCACCTTCGCCACCTGGCGCCCGTCGCGCGTGCTGCTGGGCGCCTACCTGTTCGGCGGCGTCACCATGCTGCAGTTCCACCTGCAGGGCGAGGGCGTGGCCATCTCCAGCCAGCTGCTGACGATGCTGCCCTACCTGGCCACCATCGCGGTGCTGGTGCTGATCTCGCGCAACCCGGTGTGGATCCGCGCGAACATGCCCGCCTCGCTTGGCAAGCCCTTCTTCCCCGGTAGCTGAAATTCATCGTTCCCCGATTCGACCAAAGAGGAGAGTTCCATGACCGCATCCACCCGTCGCAGCGTGCTGCGCACCACCGCCTGGAGCAGCCTGGCGATCGCCGCCGCGCTTGCGGGCTGCAGCAAGAAGGAAGAAGCGGCGCCGGCCGCGGCTTCCGAGCCCGTGGCCGCGTCGGCCGCCGCCGCGCCGGCCTCGGCCGCCTCGGCCCCGCTGAAGATCGCGTTCGCCTACCTCGGCCCGGTGGGCGACGGCGGCTGGACCTTCGCGCACGACAACGGCCGCAAGGCGCTCGAGAAGGAACTGGGCAGCCAGGTGCAGACCTCGTTCGTGGAGAGCGTTCCCGAGTCTGCCGACGCCGAGCGCGTGTTCCGCGACATGGTGGCGCAGGGCAACACGCTGATCTTCGGCACCAGCTTCGGCTACATGGAGCCCATGCTCAAGGTCGCCGCCGACAACAAGGGCGTGCACTTCGAGCACGCCACCGGCTACAAGACCGCCGACAACATGCGCACGTACGACAACCGCACGTACGAGGGCGCGTACATGGCCGGCGTCATCGCGGGCGGCATGACCAAGACCAACACCATCGGCGTCGTGGGCTCGATCCCCATTCCCGAGGTCATCCGCAACATCGACAGCTACACCCTCGGTGCGCAGAGCGTGAACCCGAAGGTCAAGGTGAAGGTGGTGTGGGTCAACGAATGGTTCAACCCGCCCAAGGAGACCGAGGGCGCGCAGTCGCTGATCGACGGCGGCGCCGACGTGCTGCTGCAGAACACCGACTCCAGCGCCGTGCTGCAGACCGCCGAGAAGAACGGCAAGTACGCGTTCGGCTGGGACTCCGACATGACCGCGTACGGCCCGAAGGCCCACCTGGCCTCGTCGGTCAACATCTGGGGTCCGTACTACATCAAGGCGGCCAAGGACGCGATCAACGGCACCTGGACGACGGGCAAGGTCTGGTGGGGCGTCAAGGAAGGCGCCATCGACCTGGTGTCGATCTCCGACAAGGTGCCGGCCGATCTCAAGGCCAAGGTCGACAAGGTCAAGGCCGGCCTGAAGGACGGCTCGTTCTCGATCTGGAAGGGCCCGATCGCCGACAACACGGGCAAGGAGGTCCTCAAGAAGGACGTCGTGGCCGATGACGGCTTCCTGGGCGGCATCAAGTTCTTCGTCAAGGGCGTGGAAGGCCAGGTGCCGGGCGGCAAGTAAGCGCGACCCGCTTCATGAAGGGGCCACGCGCGCGTGGCCATTTTTCATGGTTCGTCGCCGATTTGCGGGGCGCGTTGGTTTGCGAGGCGTCGGCTTTTTTCGGAGAGCGCTGGGTCAGGCACGACTCACCGCGGGAGTCTGTTTTGTTCGTGTCCCCCGTCGGCCTGCGGCCTCCTCCTCCTTGACCTCACAAAACAGACTCCCGCGCCTCGCCGTGCCACGCATGGCATGCCGGCAGACAACATTCGCGGGGGAGGCGTCCGCGAATTTGTTTGAGGGTGTTTGGCATCGTCGGGCCATCGAGGCCGCGACGATGCCCGCGGCCTGCCGCCCAACGCGCCGCCGGGCTTGACGCGAACCGCGCATGGCGGCGCCGGCGCTCCTCTTCGTGACCGACGATGGCGGGACGTCATCTCGCCACTTCCGTCATCCTGCGCGCGGTCGCGGATCCGCCATCCGCGTCAGGCCCGCTGGCCAGCCTCGGTGACGGCCGCGGGCATCGTCGCGGCCTCGATGGCCCGACGATGCCAAATACCTCCCAATAAATTGCGGACACCTCCCCCGCGAATGTTGTCTGCCGGCATGCCATGCGTGGCGCGGCGAGGCGCGGGAGCCTGTTTTGTGAGGTCAAGGAGGAGGAGGCCGCAGGCCGACGGGGGACACGAACAAAACAGGCTCCCGCGGTGAGTCGTGCCTGACCCAGCGCTCTCCGCAAAAAGCTGACGCCTCGCAAACCAACGCCCCGCAAATCGGCAATGAACCTTTTTCATTCGCTGAACCGATCGGCCAGCCTCAACTCCGCGATGCGGTGCACGTTGCGCAGGCACTCCTCGAACTCCGTCGCCGGATCGCTGGCCAGCCGGCACTCGAAGGTCTCGATGATCTCCGTGCGGGTCAGGCCCAGGCCCGTCGGCCCGCGCACCGCGAGGATGAACGGCCATCCGAAGCGCGCGTCGTACGCGTCGTTGAGCGCGTGCAGTCGCGCGAATTCCTCGGGCGAGCACTGCGTGAGTCCCGAGCGCGTCTGTTCGTCGGTGGACTCCGCGGTGAGCGTGCCCGCCACCATCGCCTTGCCGGCCAGCTTCGGGTGCGCGCGCAGCAGCGCGAGCTGCGCGTCACGCCCGCCCGCCCGCGTGGCGTCCACCAGCGCGCGGCGCAGGTGCGCGAGATCGGCGAAGGGGCGTTCGCCCATGGCCGCCGCGGCGATCCACGGCGAGTGCTCGTAGATGCCGTCCAGGAGCACGACGCCGTCGATGGCGTTCGCGGCGTTGAGCTGTGCGAGGGTCGCGGTCATGGCGCGGGAAAGCGTTGGCGCCAGTGGTTGGCGATGTCGATCCGGCGGCACACCCACACATGGTCGTGCCGCGCCACATGGTCCAGGAAGCGCCGCAGCGCGACTATGCGGCCCGGCCGTCCGAGCAGGCGGCAATGCATGCCCACGCTCATCATGCGCGGCGTCTCGGCGCCCTCGGCCCACAGCGCGTCGAAGCTGTCGCGCAGGTACACGAAGAAGTCCTCGCCGGTGGCGAATCCCTGCGGCAGCGCGAAGCGCATGTCGTTGCAGTCCAGCGTGTACGGCACCACGAGGTGCGGAACCTCGGTGCCGTCGCTGCGCGTCACGCGGGTCCAGAACGGCAGGTCGTCGCCGTAGTAGTCGCTGTCGTAGGCGAAGCCGCCCACGTCGGCCAGCAGGCGGCGCGTGTTGGGGCTGTCGCGGCCCGTGTACCAGCCCAGCGGCGACTGCCCGGTGAGCTGGCGGATGGCCTCGATGCCGGCGCGCATGTGTTCGCGCTCGGTGGCCTCGTCCACCTGCTGGTAGCTGATCCAGCGCCAGCCGTGGCAGGCGATCTCGTGGCCCAGTTCGACGAAGGCGCGCGTCACCTCGGGGTGGCGCTGCAGCGCCATGCCCACGCCGAACACGGTGAGCGGCAGGCCGCGGCGCTCGAACTCGCGCAGGATGCGCCACACGCCCACGCGCGAGCCGTATTCGTAGATCGACTCCATGCTCAGGTGGCGATCGGTGTAGGCCGGCGGGTTGGCCATCTCGGAGAGGAACTGCTCGCTGCCCGCGTCGCCGTGCAGCACGCAGTTCTCGCCGCCCTCCTCGTAGTTGAGGACGAACTGCAGCGCCACGCGCGCGCCTCCGGGCCACTGCGCGTGCGGCGGATTCGGGCCGTGGCCCACGAGATCGCGCGGATAGGGCGTGAGGGGTGTCGTCATGCGCAGCCAGCAAGGATGTCGTCGAACGGGACACGAGACATGCAGGTTCCGCGCCCGTTTTATCACCGTCGCGGCGCGCCGTCTTGCATGCCAGATTGCCGACAATCTGGCACACATTGTGCTGCAAACGCGGAGCCACCCAACCAAAGAGGAGCAGCATGAAACGACTATCCCCAATCGCGGGCAGGACCGGCCTCGCGGCCGCCGCGATCAGTGCATTCGCGTGCCTCGCGTTCACCCCGATGGTGCAGGCCGCCGACTGGAGCGACACCGCGCTGAGCCTGCGCTACGGCACCACGTTCGCCGAGCCCTACGACAACGACTCGAACGGCAAGCGCGTCGACATCACCAAGGAGATCGTCGCGCTCACCAACGTGACGGGCTTCAAGTACGGCACCACCTTCGTCAACATCGACTTCCTGCAGTCCGACCACAACGACCCGGGCGGCGGCATCGCCGGCAACGCGGGCGCGCAGGAAGTCTATGGCGTGTTCCGCGGCACCTTCGACATCGGCAAGATCACCGGCGCCAAGCTCGCGATGGGCCCGATCCGCGGCTACGCCGTCACGGCCGGCTTCGACATCAACACGAAGAACGACGGCTATGCCTCCAAGAAGCGCATGGCCGTGTTCGGCCCGACGGTGGAGATGGAGGTGCCCGGCTTCCTGAACCTGTCGGTGCTGCTGTTCGACGAGAGCAACGCGCCCGCCGCCATCCAGCGCCGCTACCACTACAAGAACCACGCGACCTTCGAGGCCGACTGGGGCATCGCCATCGGCGACCTGCCGCTGTCGTTCAACGGCTACGCGATGTTCATCACGGCCAAGGGCAAGGACGAGTTCGGCGCGCAGACCGCGCCCGAGTCGCACATCGACGCCGACCTGATGCTGGACGCCGGCTCGCTCGCGGGCCTGTCCAAGAAGACCTGGCTGGTGGGCGTGGAGTACGAGTACTGGCACAACAAGTTCGGCAACAACGCCAAGGGCCCGGCCGGCGAAGGCGCCACGGCCAGCACGCCGATGGTGCGGGTCGAGTACCACTTCTGACGCTGGCGCGCAACGCGCATCGGACACGGGAGGCCGCGGCCTCCCGTTCTCGTGTCTAGAGCCGCAGCGCCTCGGCCAGGTCCTCGATGCCGGGGTTCACGCTGATGTGGCCGCGGATCACCAGCCGCCAGTGCGTGTCCACCAGGCGCCGCAGCTTGGCCGCCGAGCCGCTCTCCAGCAGGTCGATCAGCTCGGCGTGGTGGTCCTCCAGCTCGCAGTAGTCCAGCTCGGTCTTGAAGATGGCCGTCACGATCCGGTAGCGCAGCAGCAGCTTGCGTTGCGCCTCGATCAGCAAGGGGTTGCCGGTGAGCGCCAGCAGCTCGTGGTGGAAGTCGATCGCGAGCTGCTCCGACGCGCGCATGTTGTCCTTGGCATGCGCCTTCACCTGCTTGCGGTGCGCGGCGCGCAGGCCGTCGAGCGAGGGCGCGCGCGGCGCGGCCAGGATGATGTCGACGGCCGAGCGCTCGATGGCGGCGATCGCCTCGAACAGGAAGTTCGCCTCGGCGAGCGTGGGCTTGGCGACGAACGCGCCGCGGTTGGCCTCGAAGGTGACGAGCCCGTCGTGGTGCAGGCCCACCAGCGCGAAGCGGATCATCGAGCGGCTGACGCCCAGCAGGCGCGACAGCTCGAGTTCGTTGAGTCGGCGGCCCGGGACGAGGCGCCGCTCAAGGATCGCCGTGGCGATGGTCTGGCCGATTTCCTCTGGCTGCATGGCGGTGATTCTAGGAGTCGGGGAATGCGCCGCACGGCGATGGCGACGCTGCGCTGCGCCGCATGCAAGGATCGTGCGACCCGCGCGGCGCCGGCGACGGGGTCACGTGAACGTGTAGACCGACGTGCTGCGGTAGGTCTCGCCCGGCCGCAGCAGCGTGCCCGGCCACTCCGGGTGGTGCGGCGAATCGGGGCTGTGCTGCGGCTCCAGGCAGATCGCGTCGCCGCGCCGGTAGGCCTCGCCGCCGTGGCCGCGCAGCGTGCCGTCGAGGAAGTTGCCGGAGTAGAACTGCAGCCCCGGCTCGGTGGAGTGAAGCGTCATCGCGCGGCCCGACGCCGGGTCTTCCAGGCGCGCGGCCAGCCGCAGCGCGCCGGGGGTCTCGTCGTCCAGGATCCAGTGGTGGTCGTAGCCGCCCACCAGGGCGACCTGCGGGTGCGCGGCGCCCATGCCCGCGCGGATCGTGGTGGGCGCACGGAAGTCGAAGGGCGTGCCCTCCACGGGCGCGATGCCCGTGGGGATCAGCGCGGCGTCGATCGGGTGGAAGCGGCGCGCGGGCATCGTGAGCCGGTGGTCCAGCGCGCTGCCGTGGCCGGCGAGGTTGAAGTAGTCGTGGTGGCTGAGGTTGACCACCGTCGTGCGATCGGTGGTGGCCTCGTAGTCGATCCGCCAGGTGCCGCCGGCGCCCAGCGAGTACGTGACGAGCGCCTCGACCCGGCCCGGAAAGCCTTCCTCGCCGTCCTCGCTCACGTAGCGCAGCGTGATGGCCGGGCCGCCGAGCGCCGCGTCGTGCTCGCGCGTCGACGCGATCTCCCACAGCCGCTTGCCGAAGCCCTCGACGCCGCCGTGCAGCGAGTTGTCGCCGTCGTTGCGCGAGAGCGCGTGCGCCTTGCCGGCTATCACCAGCTCGCCGCGCGCGATGCGGTTGGCGTAGCGGCCGACGATGACGCCGAAGTGCGGGTTGCGCCGCGCGTAGTCGTCGAGGTTGTCGAAGCCGCGCACCACGTTGGCGGCGACGCCGTCGCGATCGGGCACCCACAGCGTGGTGACGAGGCCGCCCAGCGTGATCAGGCCCAGCACGAGGCCGCCGTGGGCCAGCGTCACCTCCTCGACGAGGCGCCCGTCGGGCAGGTGGCCATAGGGGCGGCGTTGCAGCGGGGTGGGCAGGGTCATGTGTAGCTCCGGCTTTGAAGGGCGGCGGTGGCGGGATGGGCGGCGGCTTCCCCCTGCACGCGGCGCGCGTGCTTCAGCCAGCGGCCGCGCCGCCAGCGTTGCAGCATGAACAGGCCGCGCAGCCATTCGTCCAGGATCAGCGCCACCCACACGCCGATCAGCCCGAAGCCCAGCGCCGTGCCCAGCAGCCAGGAGCCGAACAGCATGATTCCCCACTGCGAGATGATGCCGGCGATCAGCGGGAAGCGGCTGTCGCCGCCGGCGCGCAGCGCGTTGATGATGATCAGGTTGAAGCAGCGCCCGGGCTCCAGCAGCAGGCCCAGCAGGATCAGCGTGCGACCCAGCGCCACGATCTGCGGGTCGTCGGTGAACAGGTGCAGCGCCCAGGGCCCGAGCACGGCGAAGACGATGGCCACGCCGACGGTGATGATCAGTCCCAGCCGCAAGTTGGCCAGGCAGCGCTTGCGCGCGTCCTCGAAGCGGCCGGCGCCGATCAGGCGGCCCACGATGATCTCGTTGCCGATGCCGATGGACAGGCACGCGAGCATCTCGATCTGCGCGATCTGCATCGTGTAGGCCTGCGTGGCCAGCATGCGCTCGCCCATGCGCGCCGTGAGCGCGGTGATGATCATGAACGACCCGAACCAGCTGACGTTCTCGAGCACCGCGGGAAAGCCCAGCGACAGGAGACGCCGCAGGTCGGCCAGGTGGATGCGGACGAGGTCGCTGGGGCGCATGCGCAGCTTGATGTGGTGGTTCACGATCATCCACAGCGCCGCGCACGCCAGCAGCCGGCTCGTGGCCGCGGCGATCGCGATGCCGGTGACGCCGAGTTGCGGCAGCCCGCCGAGGCCGAAGATCAGCAGCGCGCTCAGCCCCGCGTTGACCACGTTCTGCGCCAGGATCACGAACATCACCTCGCGCGTGTGGCCGTGCGCGCGCAGCACCGCGCACAGCGCGAAGTTCATCGACTCGAGGAACAGCGTGCCGCCCATCCAGTGCAGGTAGGGCTGCGCGTAGGCCATCAGCGGCGGCGTCAGCTGCGCCCAGCGCAGCAGCGTGGGCGCCGTCACGCCCAGCAGCACGCTGAAGAGGGCGCCCAGCCACAGGTTGGTGGCCACGGCGCCGCGCGCCATCCGGCGCGCGCCGCTGCGGTCGCCCAGGCCCAGGTGGTGCGTGGTGGCGATCGACGCGCCCACGGCCAGCACGTTGAAGCCGACCAGGAACATCACCAGGATCTGCGTCGCGCTGCCGAGCGCCGCCACCGCGTTGTCGCCGATGCGGCTGGCCATCAGCGTGGACACCACGTTGGTGAGCATGTGCAGCGACTGCTCGGCGAAGATCGGCCATGCGAGCCTCAGCAGGCCGGGCTCGGGGACGTCGGCCTCGGGCGAGCCGGGCAACCGGGAGACGGTGGACATGGGGCGCCAGCTTAGCGGCGATTGGTTACGGGCGATTACGGACCCCGCGGGCATGGCCGGCGTCGACCCTATAAAGTAAGACTATAAATGCCTGCGGTTACGATCTCCGGCGTGCATTGCGCGACCGCAGTGTTTATAGTCAGACTTTAAATCGCGTGCTGGTTCGAGCCCTTCGCACGCCAACAACGAGAGACGAGACATGACTTCGACCCGCCCGCCCGCGCGCTACCGAGGCGTCTTCCCCGTGGTGCCGACGATCTTCGACGCGGCCGGCGCGCTGGACCTCGCCGGCCAGAAGCGCTGCGTCGACTTCATGATCGACGCCGGCTCCAACGGCCTGTGCATCCTCGCCAACTTCTCCGAGCAGTTCGTGCTGGGCGACGACGAGCGCGAGACGCTCACGCGGACCATCCTCGAGCACGTGGCCGGCCGCGTGCCGGTGATCGTCACCACCACGCACTTCTCCACCGACATCTGCCTGGCGCGCGGCCAGCGCGCGCAGGCCCAGGGCGCCGCGATGGTGATGGTGATGCCGCCGTACCACGGCGCCACGCTGCGCGTCGGCGAGAAGCAGATCCACCACTTCTACGGGCGCCTGAGCGACGGCCTGAAGATCCCCATCATGATCCAGGACGCGCCCATGGCCGGCACGCCGCTGCCGGCCGCCTTCCTGGCACGCATGGCCAACGACTTCGAGCAGGTGCGCTACTTCAAGATCGAGACCGCGGGCGCGGCCAACAAGCTGCGCGAGCTGATCGAGATCGGCGGCGACGCCATCGAGGGCCCGTGGGACGGCGAGGAGGCGATCACGCTGCTGGCCGACCTCGACGCCGGCGCCACCGGCGCGATGACCGGCGGCGGCTATCCGGACGGCATCCGCACCATCGTCGACGCCTACGCCGCGGGTCGCCGCGAGGAGGCCGTCGAGGCCTATGGCCGCTGGCTGCCCCTGATCAACCACGAGAACCGCCAGGGTGGATTCCTCGCCGCCAAGGCCTTGATGAAGGCCGGCGGCATCATCGCCTGCGACGCGCCGCGCTCGCCGTACCCCGCGATGAACGACGCCACCCGGGCCGGCCTGCTCGATGCCGCGCGCCGCCTCGATCCGCTGGTGCTGCGCTGGGGACGCTGAACCCCGACACCATGTCCAGCCACGCCGAGCAGTCGCCCTACCGTGCCAAGCCCGAGGGCAAGAGCATGCACGGCCGCATCGTGCGCGAGCTGGGGATGCGCATCCTCGCGGGCGACCTGGCGCCGGGCGACCGGCTTCCCGCCGAGCCCGAGCTGATCGAGAAGTACGAGGTGAGCCGCCCCGTGATGCGCGAGGCCGTGCGGGTACTGGTGGCCAAGGGTCTGGTGCTGTCGCGCCAGCGCGCGGGCGCGATCGTGCGGCCGCGCAGCGAGTGGCACCTGCTCGATCCCGACGTGCTGTACTGGATGATCCAGACGCGGCCCGCGCCCGAGTTCATCAGTACGCTGATGGGCATGCGTCGCGTGTTCGAGCCCGGCGCGGCGGCGCTGGCGGCGCAGTCGGCCACCGACGCGCAACTGGCCGGCATCGCGCAGGCCTACGACGCCATGGCCGCGGCCACGACCGCCGATGAGATGCTGGAGCCCGACCTCGCGTTCCATCGGCGCATCGCGGAGGCCACCGGCAACGACCTGATGGCCTACATCGGCACGATGCTGTCGCTGGCCCTGCGCGAGTCGATCAAGCTGAGCAGCCGGCTGCCCGACACCCATGCGTTGTCGCTGCCGCGGCACAAGGCCATCCTCGTGGCGCTGCAGAACCGCGACGCGGCGGCGGCGCACCAGGCGACGGTGCTGCAGCTCGACGCGACGCAGCTGGACCTGAAGGCCGCGATCGACATGAAATGATGTCACTCGGTGTCGGCCGTCTCGACGTAGAAGTGTTCGTCGAACGGCTGCAAGGGTGCCATCGTGTCGAGTTGTCGCAGCCGCTGCTCGACGGCCTTGTCCGTGGCGGTCGAGACGAAGCCGCTGGTGGCGGGCGTCGAGTGGCAACCCGACAGCAGCACCAGCACGACCGCCGAGGTCGCGGCGAGAATCAAGGTGCCGAGCGTGATGTAGCCGCCGCTGGGCGGCGCGCTCCGGGCGGGAAGGGTGTCTTGCATGATGGAGCCCCCTGATGCGGACATCTGGCGGCCCGCTGCATCCCCGATATTGATCCCTTGTGCGTCGCGGCACATCCCTCGTCGTGGGGGGACGGTGCGCGAGGCTGAATCGGCGTTGAACTTTTTCCGAAGGAGTGCCCATGAGCTCGTCGTCCAACAAGGTCGCGGTCGTCACCGGTGCCGGCAGCGGCATCGGCCGCGCCTGCGCCATCGCGCTCGCCCGCGCCGGCTACGCCGTCGTGCTGGCTGGCCGGCGCGCTGATGCGCTGCAGGAGTCGCTGGCCGCCGCGGGCGGCGGCGACCGCCTGCTCGCGGTGCCCACCGACGTCACGCAGCCGGCCCAGGTGGACGCGCTGTTCGCCGCCGTGCTGCTGCGCTTCGGCCGCGTCGACGTGCTGTTCAACAACGCGGGCATCAGCGCCAACGGCATCGCGTTCGAGGAGCTGTCCTACGACACCTGGCGCTCGGTGGTGGACGTCAACCTCACCGGCATGTTCCTGTGCGCGCAGGGCGCGTTCCGCGCGATGAAGGCGCAGTCGCCGCGCGGCGGCCGCATCATCAACAACGGCTCGATCTCGGCCCACGCGCCGCGCCCCGATTCGGCGCCGTACACCGCCACCAAGCACGCCGTCACGGGCCTCACCAAGTCCATCTCGCTCGACGGCCGGGCCTGGGACATCGCCTGCGGCCAGCTCGACATCGGCAACGCCGTCACCGAGATGGCCGCGCGCATGGCCAAGGGCGTCAAGCAGGCCAACGGCACGATCGCGGCCGAGGCGATGCTGGACGTGGAGCGCGTGGCCGACGCCGTCGTGCACATGGCCGCGCTGCCGCTGGAGGCCAACGTCCAGTTCATGACGATCATGGCGACGAAGATGCCGTTTGTCGGGCGAGGGTAGCGCCCAGGTCGGGGCGGACTTTTCTTCGCGGGGAACTGCGGCCCTGCCGCAATCGAGGCTCGGACACGAACTCATTGACATCGGGAGACGGCTGTGGGATCCACCAACGAAGAAGCGGTCAGGGCCCTCAAGCAAGGGCGCGCCGCGTGGCTGGCATGGCGTGCGTTGCACCGGGAAAGTCGACCCGACTTGAGCGGTGCGGCCCTTGAACTGGACGGTTCGCCGGGCTGGTGGGATTTTTCCGGGTGCGTCATGACGGGATGCCGGGTCTCTTGTCCTGGCCCCTTCGAATGCGACATCCGCGGAGCGGATTTCAGTCTTGCGGCGATCGCGCCGCATTCGACGATCAACGGGTTGCGGCTCGACAAGGACAGCGTCCTGGCCGGATCGCAGTTTGCCGAAGTGACGATCATGGGCGCGGATTTCTCGTCCGTCGTCCTTCGCGAGACGTCCTTTTTCCGCAGTTCGCTGCAACGGGTGCGGTTTGGCGGGCAACTGACCGAGGTGAACTTCGGACGCGCGGCGTTGACGAATGTCGACATGCGAGACTGCGAACTGCTGGGCTGCAACCTGGCTTCGGCCAAGGTTCTTGAAAGCGACTTCGACAACGCCCGACTGCATGCTGCACGAGCCGGCGGCGTACCCACCACGCTGGAGTCGTGCGTCCTCAGGAAATGTTCGTTCGCGGATACCGACTTCACGGGATGCTCCGTCAAGAGCACCGTCATCGCCGACAGCGATCTGCGTCGCGCCAAGGGCCTGGCGCTCGACGAGACGGTGTTGATCGGCACGCCGACATCCGCTGGCGCGACGGACGACTGGTCGGTGCTGAGGCGCAGTTACACGGGCGCGAACATGGTCTTCAACCTGATCGCGATGATGGTGTTCTTCGCGCCGTTCATCTTTCAAGCGCTGTATTGGTCGGGCTTCAATCAGGCGCAGCTGGGCCTGCTTCGGGGCCTCAGCGTCGTGGAGGTCGAACTCGACAAGATTCCGGCGGGTATGGTGCACGCGAAGGCGATCGAGGCCCTGCAGGCCTCGATCGACCCGCAGTTCCAGCGCTGCCTGCTTGGCCCGAGCGGACCAGCCAGGTTCGAATCCCCGTCGTGTCGGCCCGTCTGGCAGATCCTGTTGGGATTGCACGAGGGCTGGCGGCCTTTCGTCCTCAGTCTCGCGCTTCTCGTCTACAACCTGGCGCGACTGACGCTGACCTGGTTCGTGGCACCGCTTCGTGACGAGGAAGTGAGAACATGGCATGCTCCCAGAAGAGCAGCCTATGCCTGGATGATCCCCCTCCACAGGGTGGTGAGGGTTCTGATCTGGGTCGCGATCACCGCTGCGGTTCTTCATCTCGGACCGCCCCTGTTCTCCCCGGTGTGGCTCTCTTCCGCGTCAAGTGCCACTTGACATCATGTCAACTGATGGTTTACCATGGCCCTGTCTAGGAACCAATTCGTACATCAGGGGTTGACTGCCGTGTACTTCGGATCCGGCGGTTCTGGCATCCCGGTCTCCCAGGTGGGGCGGTGCCAACGACTGCTCGATTCGATCGCGGCGGCGACCAAGCCCGATGATCCTGATGTCCCGGGCAACGGATACATACTGACTGGCGCCAAGCACTCATTGCAAGTCGCCGGTGCAAACAAGATCGCCTACGAATGGCGAAACGGCCAAGCGGCGGATATCGACTATGTCTGAGGAAGTCTTTCTGAGGCGCCCCACGCATCCGGGCGAGATCCTGCGCGAGGACATCCTCCCCGCGCTGAGCATCACGCAGCTGCAACTCGCGAACCTCCTCCGGCTGTCGCGGCAGCAGGTGCACGCGATCCTTTCCGCCAGGAGTCCCGTGACCGCGGTCACCGCCGTCAAGCTCGGCGCGCTGTTTGGCAATGCGCCGCAGTTCTGGATGAATCTTCAGTCGGCCTACGATCTTTGGCAGGCCCGCGAGAAGGTGGATGTCGAGGTGCTCATGGAATTGGGCAACCTGCATCAGTGGTATGGGGAATCCCGGGGAGCGTGACCGGGGCTTGCGCCGAGGGCTCCGGAGGCCGACGGCGTTTTGACCGGAAGCGGCTACCCGCGCCTTCCGAGCGCCCCCGCCGGCAGCCAGCCCAGCCCGTCCTCTGTTCGCCCCGCGGGCCGGTATTCGCAGCCGATCCAGCCGCCGTAGCCCAGGCGTTCCAGCTCCGCGAACAGGAAATCGAAACGGATCTCGCCGGTGCCCGGCTCGTGGCGGCCCGGGTTGTCGGCCACCTGCACGTGCGCGATGCGCGGCAGGTGCCGGGCGATCGTCGCGGCGAGCTCGCCCTCCATGCGCTGCGCGTGGTACGCGTCGTACTGCACGAACGCGTTGGCCTCGCCCACCTCGTCCAGCAGCGCCACGGCCTGCGCCGTGCGGTTGACGAGGAAGCCGGGCATGTCGAAGGTGTTGATCGGCTCCACCAGCAGCCTCAGGCCCTCGGCGGCGAACGCGCGGGCCGCGAAGCGCAGGTTGTCCACCAGCGTGCGCCGCAGCGTGCCGGCGTCGGCGCCGGGCGGCGCGATGCCGGCCAGGCAGTTCAGCTGCGTCACGCCCAGCGCGTGCGCGTAGGCGATCGCGCGCGGGACGCCCGCGCGGAATTCGTCCACCCGGTGCGGCAGGCCGGCCAGGCCGCGGTCGCCGGCGGCCCAGTCGCCCGCGGGCAGGTTGTGCAGCACCATTGCCAGGCCCAGGTCGTCCAGGCGCGCCCGGATCTCGGCGGCCGGCGCCTCGTAGGGGAACTGGCATTCGACGGCAGCGAAGCCCGCGCGCGCGGCGAGCGCGAAGCGATCGAGGAAGGGCGCCTCGGCGAACAGCATCGAGACGTTGGCGGCGAAGCGGAGCATCGGCGGATTCTCCCCCGCGACGCGTGCGCGCGGTTTTGCCGGAATCCGCGCGGGCCCGAACAACTGGTTGCTGGACGGAAAACCAGTGCGCCTAGAATCGCGCCCCTTCGCCTCTGCTTTTTCCGGCCCGCCCACATGTTCAAGAACGTCATCGTCTATCGCATCGATCAATGGGAACAACCGCCGACGGCGGAGCTGGAGACGCGGCTGGACGCCGCGCGCTTCGTCGAGTGCGGCGCGTCGCAGCAGGAGTCGTTCGGCTGGGTGGAACCGCGCGGCGAGAAGCACGGGCCGCTCGTGGAGAACGTGGGCGGCCAGTGGATCCTGAAGCTGTGCATCGAGACCAAGGCCGTGCCCGGCGGCGCCGTCAAGCAGCAGCTGGAGGCGCGGCTCGACAAGATCGAGCAGGAGACGGGCCGCCGTCCCAAGGGCAAGCACGCCAAGGAACTCAAGGAGGAGATCGTGCACGAGCTGCTGCCGCGCGCGTTCCCCAAGCGCGGCACCACGCCCATCTGGCTCGACCTGAAATCGAAGCTGATCGTGGTGGGCGCCGGCAGCGCCAAGAAGGCCGACAAGATCGTCACGCTGCTCACCGAGCTGCTGTCGGGCGGCATCCGCCTCGAGCTCGTGCAGACGCAGCTGTCGGCGGCCACCGCGATGGCCGAGTGGCTGTCGTCCAAGGAGGCGCCGGCCGGCTTCACGATCGACCGCGAGTGCGAGCTGAAGCAGCCCGACAGCGAGAAGTCGGCGGTGCGCTACGCCCGCCACACGCTGGACATCGACGAGGTGGGCGAGCACATCAAGCAGGGCAAGCTGCCCACGCAGCTCGCGCTCACCTGGGACGGCCGCGTGTCGTTCGTGCTCACCGAGCAGTTCGCCATCAAGAAGATCAAGCTGCTCGACGTGGTGCTCGAAGGCAAGGAGGCCGCGGGCAAGGGCGACAACGACTTCGACGCCGACGTGGCGATCGCCACCGGCGAGCTGGGCCAGCTGATCCCCGATCTCGTCGAGGCGCTGGGCGGCCCGCTCAAGCTGGGCGAGGCCGGCACCTCCACCACCGACAAGGTGATCGCCGCGCTCACCGGCCAGACGGCCGCGATGGGCGGCGCGTCGCCGTACGCGCCGGCGAACGCCGAGGATGCGTCGGCGCCGTTCTGACCCCCGTCGGCATGGCGCATATCCCTTCGAGGGCGACCGGCGGTCGCCGCTGGCTAGACTGACAGCCTGAAAGGGAATCCGCCATGCCCGACAACGCCATCCTCCAGATCCAGCAACTCGGCTTCCCCTGGGAGACGGCCGACCCGTTCCTGTTCTGCGTCCACCACGACGACGCGTACCCCAAGGGCAACGGCCGCTTCGGCCCCGACGCCTCGCTGGCGGGGCGCGACATCGGCCAGGACTTCGGGCGCAAGGACGGCTGGAGCATGTACCACGGCGAGAAGGTGCCGGGCTTCCCGTCGCATCCGCATCGTGGCTTCGAGACGGTCACCATCGTGCGCCAGGGCCTCACCGACCATTCCGATTCGCTCGGCGCGGCCGCGCGCTTCGGCGGCGGCGACGTGCAGTGGCTCACGGCCGGCAAGGGCATCGTGCACTCGGAGATGTTTCCGCTGCTCGAGACGGACAAGCCCAACCCGCTGGAGCTGTTCCAGATCTGGCTGAACCTGCCGGCGCGCAGCAAGATGGCCGAGCCGCATTTCACGATGCTGTGGGCCGAGGACATCCCGCACCGCTTCTTCGAGAGCGGCGACGGCGCGGTGACCGAGGTGGCGATCATCGCGGGCCGCCTCGCGGGCGCCGGCCCCGACGCCGCCGACGTGGCCGAGCCGCTGGCGCCGCCGCCCGATTCGTGGGCCTCGCAGGCCGAGGCCGACGTCGCGATCTGGACGCTGCGCATGGAGCCCGGCGCGCGCTGGAAGCTGCCGCCGGCGGCCAGCGCCGCGGCGCGCCGCAGGCTGTACTTCTTCCAGGGCGCGAGCGTCAGCGTCGCGGGCGAGGCGATCACGCGGCACGCGGCGATCGAGCTGCGCGCGGCCAGCGCCGTGGAGCTGGTCAACACCGGCGCCGACGTCGCCGAATTCCTGATGCTGCAGGGCCGCCCCATCGGCGAGCCGGTGGCGCAGTACGGCCCGTTCGTGATGAACACGGAGGCCGAGCTGCGCCAGGCCTTCGACGACTACCGCCGCACCGAGTTCGGCGGCTGGCCGTGGCCCGACAACGCGCCCGTGCACGGGCCCGAGCGCGTGCGCTTCGCGCGTCACGCGGACGGGCGCGTGGAGACGCTGTCGCCGGCCGCCGACGACCGCGGGCTGATGGCCAACGTGACGCCGCCGGACGTGGCCGAGGCGGTGGAGGTCGACGAGCTGCCGTCCAGCGCGGTGTTGAACGAGAACGCGTCGCGCGGGATGCAGTGAGCCGGCCTCAGCCGCGCTCGGCGACCAGTTCGAAGTGCTCCACCACCGGCGGCTTCGCGAAGTACGCGCCGACGATCGCGCGCCATTGCGGGAACAGCGGGCCGCCGCGGAAATCGACCGTGTGGTTCTCCAGCGTGTCCCAGTGGATGGTGAGGAGGTAGCGCTCGGGCGACTCGATGCCGCGATGCACCTTCGCGTCGCGGAAGCCCTTGGCGTGCGAGATGACGGTGGCGATGCCGCGCTGGATCGCCTCCTCGAACTCGGCGTTCTTGCCGGCGGGAATCGTGAAATCGGCGTGTTCGAGGATCATGGGACGTCTCAAGGGGGTGGGAGACCGCGATTGTGGACGTCCGCTCCAATCCCCGTCAGGCGAGCCGGAATTCGCCGATCGCGCTGTTCAGGCTGAGGGCCTGGTCCTTCAGGCTGGCCGCGGCGGCCGCGCCTTCCTCCACGAGCGCCGCGTTCTGCTGCGTCATCTGGTCCATGTGCACGATGGCCGTGCCCACCTCGCTGATGCTGGCGCTCTGCTGCGCGGTCGAGGCCGAGATCTCCGCGATGATGTCGGACACGCGCTGCACCGCCGACACGATGTCGTGCATGGTGGCGCCCGCGCGCTGGACGAGCACGGAGCCGCCTTCCACGCTGGTGGTCGAATTGCCGATCAGGCCGGCGATCTCGCGCGCGGCCGTCGCGCTGCGTTGGGCCAGCGTGCGCACCTCGCCGGCCACCACCGCGAAGCCGCGGCCGTGTTCCCCGGCGCGCGCGGCCTCGACGGCGGCGTTGAGCGCGAGGATGTTGGTCTGGAAGGCGATGCCGTCGATCACCGTGATGATCTCGTTGATCTTGCGCGACGAGGCGCTGATCTCCTCCATCGTGGCCACCACCTGCGTGACGACGACGCCGCCCTGGCGCGCGACCTCGGAGGCACCGAGCGCGAGCTGGGTGGCCTGCTGCGCGGCGTCGGCGCTCTGGCGCACGGTCTCGGCGAGCTGCTGCATCGACGCTGACGTCTGCTCCAGGCTGGCGGCCGCCTGCTCGGTGCGGTTGGACAGGTCCAGGTTGCCGTGGGCCACTTCGGCGGTGGCCTGCTGGATCGATTCGGAGCCGTCGCGCACGCGCGAGACCATGCCGCGCAGTCCCTGCTGCATCCGCTGCATCGAGGCCAGCAGGCTGGTGGCCGGGCCTTCGACGACCACTGCCTGCCCGAGGTCGCCGGAGGCGATCCGGTTGACCACTTCGGCCGCGTACTGCGGATCGCCGCCGAGCTGGCGCTGGATGGAGCGCGCCAGCAGCGTGCCGAGCGCCGCGAGCACCGCCAGCAGCACGCCGCCCATCGCCAGGAAGCGGATCGCGTAGGCGCGGAACGCCGCGTCGAGGTCGTCGATGAACACGCCGTTGCCGACCACCCAGTCCCACGGCGTGTAGCGCATGGCGCCGAGCAGCTTGGCCACCGGCACCTTCGCCGGGTCGCCGGGGCGCGGCACGTACGCGGTCATGAAGACGTGGTCGGCCTTGGCGAGATCCTGCACATAGACGTCCGAGGTCATGCGGCCGTCTTCAGTCGGCGAGCCCTTGTCGACCTGGCCCACGCGCCTGGCGTCGGCGTGCACCAGCATGCGGCTGTCCATCGTGCGCACGAAGACGTAGTCGTCGCCCTGGTGCAGCCCGGAGATCGCCTCGATGGCCTTGGCCTGGGCCTGCTCGCGGGTCAGCGCGCCGCTGGCCTCCTGCTGGTGGTAGCGCTCCATCACGCCGATGCACAGCTTGGCAAGCTTGAGGAGCTCCTCCTCGCGGCCCTCGCGCAGGTTCTGGCGCAAGGCCTGCAGCCCCACGCCGCTGATGAGCACGATGCCCAGCAGGGCCGAGACGATGATGGCGAGGATGCGGTGGCGCAGTTTCATAGGGAACTCCAGAACTCCCTACATGGTCGCCCGGGCCGACGCATCACGAAGGCGCGAACAGCCCGCGGATCAGCGCGCTTTTCCCGGCAGTGTCACACGGCGGGCTCCCTTCCAGGCGCTAGGTTCGCGCGATGTCCAGCGGCACCGAGTCGAAGCCCGGGAACACGCTCGCCAGCTTGCTGTCGGGCAACCCGAGGTTGCGCATGCAGACGCCGGCCAGCACCTGGCGGAAGTCGGTGGTGACGGCCAGGTCGCGGCCCTCGTTGAGCGCCGACGGGTCGATGCCCGGCCAGCGGCCGTAGACCTTGCCGCCGGCGATGTTGCCGCCCAGCGCCCACATCACGTTGCCGTGGCCGTGGTCGGTGCCGCCGGTGCCGTTCTGGCGCATGGTGCGGCCGAACTCGGAGATGACCAGGATGGTGGTGTCGTCGAACGCCGGCCCCAGGCGCGTGGCGAGTTCGGCCAGGCCCTGGCCCAGCGGCTGCAGGCGGTTGGCGAGCTGGCCCTTGGCGCCGCCCTGGTTGACATGGGTGTCCCAGCCGCCCAGCGCCAGGAAAGCGAGCTGCACGTTGGGGTCACGCCGCATCAGCTGCGCGAGCCGGCCGGCGTCGTCCGGGAAGCCGTTGGGCAGCGGCGCGCCGTTGTCGGCCACCATCTGTTCATGCGCCGCGGGGCTCATGGCCTCGTTGACCTCGGCGCGCGACTGCTGCGACTCGCGGTAGGCCCTGGACATCGCGTCGTCGCCCGAATACAGCGAATCGAAGGCCTTGCTCACCTGCGGGCGATCGAGCAGCGTCGGCTTGGTGGCGCGCGCGCCGTTGGCGATGTTGGCCACGGGGTTGGGGCCGGCCCAGATGCGCGGCAGCGTGGCGCCGACCGAGATGCCTCGCGTGACGCCCGCGTGCGCACCCGCCTGCACGACCACCGGAGGCTCGGCGCCCAGCAGCCGGTTGAGCCAGCCGTCGGGCGTGCCCTTGCGGCCCGGGGTGCCCGATTCCATGTAGTCCTGCGCGTCGAAGTGCGAGCGCGTCGGGTCGGGCGAGCCCGAGGCGTGCACGAAGGCCAGCTTGCCCGACTGCCACAGCGGCATCAGCGGCGCGAGGTTGGGGTTGAGGCCGAAGTGGCCGTCGAGGTCGAGCACGCCGCCGTCCTGGCCGGGCCGCGCGAGCGCGATCGACGAGCGCTGGCGGTAGTACGCGCCTTCGCTGTACGGCACCACCACGCTCAGGCCATCGACGGCGCCGCGCAGGAACACGACGACCAGGCGCTTGTTGCCGGGCAGGACCTGGCCCCCGGGGGCGGCGGTCGCGGCGAAGGCGGTGCGGCCCACGGTGGTCCACGCGAGGCCCGCGGCCGCGGCCATCTGGAAGAGTTGTCGGCGTTGCATCGTGGTGCTCCTTCAGCGGCGCATGAAGTCGGGGCTGCCCAGCACGAGGGCGGCGCGCAGCGCGGGTTGCGCCGCGGTGACGGCGGCGCGGGTCTTGTCCGAGATCGCCGGGCCCAGCGTGGCCAGCAGCGTGGCGGCGTCGACCGGCGGGGTCGAGCCCTCGGCCGCTTCGTCCCGGGCCATCGCGCGGTCGGCCTGGCGCTCCATCGCCTTGAGGCCGTTGCCCGCGGGCGCGTTCGGATCGTCCACGCGCTGCAGCGGCAGCTTGCCCGACGCCAGCGCGGTGGCGAAGTTCACGCGCTGCGTGATCGCGTTCGGGTTGAGCCAGTCGGCCTCGGTGTCGTGCCAGCCGTCGGGCGTCTGGCACCCGTACAGCGGCTGGCCCAGCTGCGAAAGCACGGCCATCAGCGGCTTGACGTTGGTGGTGGCGATGCCGGTGGCGCGCACCGACGACATCGCGTACTGGTAGGGCGTCTTGAACTTCACCGGCCGCGGGTCGCGGAACTCGGGGCTCTCGACCAGCGCCTGCATCACCGCGCGCAGGTCGCCGCCGGAGTCGGTGAAGCGGCGCGCGAGGCGGTCCACCAGCGCCGGCGCCGGCTCGTCGGCCACGAAGCGGCGCGCGAGCTTGAACGAGATGTGCTTCGCGGTGGCTGGATGGTTGGCCAGCACGTCCAGCGCGAACTCGCCTTCGAGCTGCCCGTTGGGCGGCACGCTGCGGCCCAGCCAGGTCTTGGTGCCGTTGTCGTGGCGCGCGGGGTCGAAGGCGAAGATCGAGTCGCCACGGCCGCTGGCCGTGGCGTCCATGCCCTGGCCGAAGCGGCGCCGGCGCGACTCCTGCTGCACCAGCGTCCAGCCGGTGAGGATGCGCGCGAGCTCGGTGACGTCCTGCTGCGTGTAGCCGCCGTCCACGCCCAGCGTGTGCAGCTCCATCACCTCGCGGGCGTAGTTCTCGTTGAGGCCGCTGACCTTGGCCGTGCCGCGCCGCGGCTGGTAGCCCGGCGCCGCCGAGAGCCAGTTGTCGAGGTAGAACAGCATCGCCGGATGCTTGGCCGTGGCGCCCAGCATCGAGCGGAAGCGGCCCAGCACGTGCGGGCGGATCGCCTCGCGCTCGTAGCTCTCGACGAGCACGCGCACCAGGCCCTTGCCCTGGTACACGTTGAAGTGGTTGAACCAGAAGTCGACCAGCACCTCCTGCAGCTGGCGTGGGCTGGACAAGGCCTGCAGCAGCCGTTCCTCGCCGGCCTCCACGGTGATCGCCGCGACCTGGCGGCGGCGCTCGGCGCCCTCCGCGGTAGCCGCCTTGCTGCCATCGGGCGACGCGGTCTCGGCCTGCTTGGCCGCCTTCGCCTCCCTGGCCATCTCGCGGTACTGGTCCACCATCTGGCGTTGCGTCTCGTTGGGCGTGCGCAGCGTGGACAGCTGGTCGGCGAGGAACGCCGGCAGCGCCAGGCGCTCGGGATGCAGCTGTTCCGCGATCCACGCGTGGACGCCCATCTGCGTCACGCGGTCGAGATCGCCGGGCGCCGGTCCGAAGGCGAGCCGGTTCAGCACGTGCAGGGCCTCGGCCTGGCCGGCGTCCTCCGCGGCGAACGTCGGGCGCCAGGCGAGGGCGGCCACGGCGGCGGCGAGCGCGCCGCGGCGCGTCATCGGAAGGGCGGTCGGCAGGGACATGGGCGGCGGGCCTGGACGGGCGTGGAGGGGCTGCCATTTCAACGGCAGCTCGAGGGTGGATGTTGACACCTCGCGCATTGCTGGAAGGCAAAGTCGCGCCCGTCGGGGCGCAACCTGAACCCCAGCTGTTGGCCGGCTGAGGGATGACCCTCGCCCGCGGTTCGCAAGGGGCTAGCTTCAGGGCGATGCAAGGTCGACGCCGTCGTGCGAAAGTCGGCCTTTGCGCGCGTGCGTGACGCGCGCCGCCCGCCTGGAGCCCCCTTGGACCAACCGCCGATCTCCGCCGCGCCCGCGCCGGGCCAGCAGCCCGACCCGAACCGCGCCTACCAGATGTTCCCCACGCTGTCGGGGGCCGACGTCGACCGCGTGCGCCGCTTCGGCGTGCCGCACCAAGGCAGCGACGGCAGCTACCTGATCCAGGCCGGCCAGAAGTCGCGTGGCCTGTTCCTGCTGGTCAAGGGCCGCGTCGCGGTGACGCAGCGCGACGGCCTGGGCCGCACCTTGCCGTACCACGACTACGAGCCGGGCGAGTTCCTGGCCGAGGCCGGCACGCTGTTCGGCGGCTCGGCGCTGGTGGACGCGCAGTGCGTGGGCGATGTCGAGGGCATCCTCGTGGTGCCCGACCAGCTGCGCGCGCTGATCATCGCGGAGGCCGACCTCGGCGAGCGCATCATGCGCGCGCTGATCCTGCGCCGCGTCTCGCTGATCCAGGCCGGCGCGAGCGGCGCCACGATCATCGGCGCGGCCGGCTCCGCCTCGGTGCTGCGGCTGCAGAACTTCCTGCAGCGCAATGGCCAGCCGCACCACGTGGTCACGGCCGACACGGATCCGGTGGCCGCGCAGCTGCTGGTGCAGTACGGCGCCGCCGCGGCCGAGGCCGTGGCCGTCACGCCCGGCGGCACGGTGCTGGTCGATCCCAGCGAGACACAGCTGGCGACCGCGCTGGGCATGATCGACGACCGCGTGTGCGACGGCCTCTTCGACGTGCTGGTGGTGGGCGCGGGGCCCGCGGGCCTGTCCACGGCCGTCTACGCGGCCTCCGAGGGCCTGCGCGTGGCGGTGCTCGACTGCCGCTCGTTCGGCGGCCAGGCCGGCGCCAGCGCGCGCATCGAGAACTACCTCGGCTTTCCCACCGGCATCTCGGGCCAGGCGCTGGCGGGGCGCGCCTACATCCAGGCCCAGAAGTTCGGCGCCAAGATGATCATCCCGGCCGAGGCCGTGCGGCTCGATTGCTCCAAGGCCGAGAGCGAGGGCGTGTTCGCGGTGCACCTGGCCGACGGGCGGCGCCTGCGCAGCCGCAGCCTCGTGTGCGCCAGCGGCGCGCGCTACCGGCGTCCGGCGCTGGGCCGCATCGAGGAGTTCGAGGGCCACGGCGTCTGGTACTGGGCCTCGGGCCTGGAGGCCAAGATGTGCACGGGCTGCGAGGTCGTGCTGGTGGGCGGCGGCAATTCGGCGGGCCAGGCGGCGGTGTTCCTGTCGGCGCACGCGGCCAAGGTGCACATGATGATCCGCGGGCCCGGGCTGGCCGCCAGCATGTCGCGCTACCTGATCGACCGCATCGAGGCCGCGCCCAACATCCAGCTGTGGACCCACACCGAGCTGGTGGAACTCGAGGGCCAGCTGCCGTCGGGCCTGAGCAGCGTGAAGTGGCGCGCGGGCGGCCCGGACGGCGAGGTGCACGAGCGCGAGCTGCGCAACGTGTTCCTGTTCGTGGGCGCCGATCCCGAGACGCGCTGGCTCGAAGGCTGCGGCGTGGCCGTGGACAAGCACGGCTTCGTGCTCACCGGCAGCGACGCCGTCATCGGACCGGACGGCCTGGTGCTGCCCGGCCGCGTGCCCAACCCGTTCGAGACCAGCGTGCGCGGCGCGTTCGCCGTGGGCGACGTGCGCGCCGGATCGGTCAAGCGCGTCGGCGGCGCGATCGGCGACGGCGCGGCGGCGGTGGCCTTGATCCACCAGCACCTGGCGGCGCTCGACGCCCGGCCGAAAGCGTAGGAAGACCTTAGGGCGGCGTGCGTCACGCGACCTGCACATACTGGGTGCAAGCTTCCCTTTCGCAACGCACAGGACGACTCCCATGGCCACCCATTCCAGGACCTTCCGCATCGGCGGCGAACTCGAGATCAACCGCCTGGGCTACGGCGCGATGCGCATCACCGGCAAGGGCATCTTCGGTCCGCCGGCCGATCGCGACGGCGCGCTCGCCACGCTGCGCCGCCTGCCCGATCTGGGCGTCGACTTCATCGACACGGCAAATTCCTATGGCCCCGAGGTGTCTGAAGAGCTGATCAGGGAGGCGCTGTACCCGTACAACCGCGTGACCGTCGCCACCAAGGGCGGCCTCGAGCGCCCGGCGCCCGACGTCTGGGTGCCCAACGGCAACCCCAGCTACCTGGTGAGCGAGGCGCACGCCAGCCGCGAGCGGCTGGGGGTCGATCAGATCGCGCTGTGGCAGCTGCACCGCATCGATTCCAAGGTGCCGCGCGACGAGCAGTTCGAGGCGGTCAGGCTACTGTTGGACGACGGCGTGATCGCGTACGCGGGGCTCAGCGAGGTGACGGTCGAGGAGATCGAGGCGGCGGCCAAGGTGTTCCCCGTGTCCACCGTGCAGAACCGCTACAACTTCGCCGACCGCGGCAGCGAGGACGTGCTGAAGTATTGCGAGGCCCACGGCATCGGTTTCATCCCCTGGTACCCCCTGGCCGCCGGCGAACTCACGCGCGAAGGCACGACGGCGCTCGACGCCGTCGCCAGGGCGCACGGCGCCACGCCCAGCCAGGTCGCCGTCGCGTGGCTGCTGCAGCGCAGCGCGGTGATCATTCCCATTCCGGGCACGTCCAAGGTGGCGCACCTGGAGGAGAACGTGAAGGCCGGGGAGATCGCGCTGACGCAGGCCGAGTTCGATCAGCTCGACCAGGTGGGCCTGAAGCGCGGCACGCAGGGCTGAACGACACGTCGGCCGGACGTCCCACCAACGACCGCGTCCGGCGACATCACCGGAACGAACACCGATCCCGAGCGTGCCAGCTGCGCTTGAGCGGCTTCAACGCGCGCCCAGGCTGGCCGTGTCGTGGTGAAACACCTGGCGCAGGTAGGCCAGGAAGGTCTCGTCGTTGCAGAGCGTCTTGCCCGGCGAATCGGACAGCTTGGCCACCGGCTGGCCGTTGCACTGGGTCAGCTTCATCACGATGTTCAGCGGCACCAGGCCGACGTCGTTGGTGAGGTGGGTGCCGATGCCGAAGCCGAGTTGCGTGCGATCGGCGAAGTGGCGGTGGATCGCGAACGAGGTCGCCAGATCGAGTCCGTCCGAGAACGTCAGGCGCTTCGTGTGCGGGTCGATGCGCAGCTTCGCGTAGTGCGCGAGCGCCTTCTCGCCCCAGCCGATCGGGTCGCCCGAGTCGTGGCGCAGGCCGTCGAACAGCTTGGCGAAGTACAGGTCGAAGTCGGCCAGGAAGGCGTCCATGCCGACGACGTCGGTGAGTGCCACGCCGAGGTCGCCGCGGTATTCCTGCACCCAGTTCTCCAGCGCCATCTTCTGGAAATCGCGCAGCCGCACGTCGAAGGCCTGATAGGACTGCAGGTATTCGTGGGCCATCGTGCCGATCGCGACGAGGCCGAACTTGCGCGCGAGGTGCACGTTGGACGTGCCCTTGAAGAACTCGGGCACCTCGTCCTTCAAGGTGCGCACCACCTCCTCCTGCCAGGCACCGGAGAAGCGGCGGCGCACGCCGAAGTCGAAGAACTCGAACGGGTGTGCGCGCGCGGGCTCGCCCACACCGAACGCGCGCAGGGCCGCGATCTTGGCGTGCAGGCGCGAGCGGCCCTCGGCGAGCGCCGCGGCCTGGTCGCTGCGCCGGAAATACAGCTCGTTGACGATGGCCAGCACGTGGATCTCGAAGGCCATCACGTGCACCTGCGGGCCGTCGGCCACGATCTCCAGAGTGCGGCCGTCCTCCGCGATCGACGCCTGGATGAAGCGGCGCTGGAACCGGAAGATGCGCAGGAAGTCGACGAAATCGCCCTTGATGTAGCGCAGGTTGGCCAGGTAGGCGAGCTCGTCCTCGGTGAACGACAGCGAGCACAGGTGGTCGAGTTGCTCGTTCACCTCGAGCAGCAGCTCGGCCAGCGGGAAGGCGGGCGTGTTGCGGCACACGAAGCGATATTCGGCCTGCGCCTGCGGGTGGCGATGCAGCATGGTCTGCCACATCGTGAACTTGTAGAGGTCGGTCTCGAGCAGGCTGTGGAGGACGGGGGTCATGGGGCGATTCTCGTTGTTCGTGCGGCGGCGGGCGGCGCCCGGCGAGAAGAGACCGCGCCGGGGGATGCCCCCATGCCCACGCAGTTCAGGCAGGCGACGGCCGGATCGGCTATCCTATCCTCCCCCACAGGATACAAGCCATGGCCATCCACCCGTCCCACCCCGACATCATCAAGCGCCTGAAACGCGCCGAAGGGCACCTGCGCAGCATCGTCGCGATGCTGGAGGAGGGCCGCGACTGCCTCGAGATCGCCCAGCAGATGCAGGCGGTGGAGAGCGCCGTGGGCAACGCCAAGAAGACGCTGGTGCACGACCACATCGACCATTGCCTGGAGCACGCCGTCGACGGCGTCGGCGCGCGCGACGCGATCAGCCAGTTCAAGGCCATCACCAAATACCTATGACCGATTTCCACACCCTGCTGCAGGGCGGCAACGCCTGGCTGTTCATCCCCAGCGCGATCCTGCTGGGCGCGCTGCACGGCCTGGAGCCCGGTCATTCGAAGACCATGATGGCGGCCTTCATCATCGCGGTGCGCGGCACGCTGATGCAGGCCGTCCTGCTGGGCCTGGCCGCCACCGTGTCGCACACCGCCATCGTCTGGCTGATCGCGCTGGGCGGCATGTACTTCGGCCAGCAATGGAGCGCCGAGGCGAGCGAACCGTGGATGCAGATCATCTCGGCGGTGCTGATCATCGGCGTGGCGGCGTGGATGCTGTGGCGCACGTCGCGGAACCAGGCGGCGTGCTTCCACGACCATGGCGATCACGATCACGATCACGATCACGGTCACGGTCACGGTCACGGTCATGACCACCACGGCCACGACCATGCGCACGAGACGCATGCCCACGCGCATGCGCACGACGCCCACGACCATGCGCACCACGATCACGCCCACGACCATGGCCATGGCCACGCGCAGCCCGCCGCGGCTGCGGCCATGGTCGACACCACCGGCATGGACGCACACGCCCGCGAGCACGCCGACCAGATCCAGCGCCGCTTCGCCGGCCGCGAGGTGACGACGGGCCAGATCGTGCTGTTCGGCCTCACCGGCGGCCTGATCCCGTGCCCCGCGTCGATCACGGTGCTGCTGCTGTGCCTGCAGCTCAAGCGCATCGCCCTCGGCGCGACGCTGGTGCTGGGCTTCTCGATCGGCCTGGCGCTCACCATGGTCGCCTCGGGCGTGATCGCGGCGCTGGGCGTCAAGCACCTGTCGAAGAAGGTGAGCAGCGGGCGCTTCAGCGAACTGGCCGCGAAGGCGCCGTACTTCTCGGGCGCGCTGATCCTGCTGGTGGGGTTGTACGTGGGCTACCAGGGCATCCACGCGCTGGCCTGATCCTCGCGGCGCACCGCGGCAAACGGATCAGAAGTGGACGGCGAGCCCGACCGTGGAGGTCAGGTCGTTCGAGGTCCAGGTGGTGCCGCGCGACACGTTGAAATCGAGCTGCGCCCTCGACGAGGCCGAGAACGTGGCGCCGGCCGCCACGTGGGCCGTGTTGTTGTCGACCACGTTGTTGAAGGCCAGCTTCTCGCCGGACAGCTCGACGTAGCTCTTCCAGCGCGCGGCCTTGGTCTTGTCGTACGTGCTCACCTCGAGGCCGGCCACGTAGTGCTCGAAGGCCATGCCGCCGCCGCGCGTGAAGCCCGGCGTGAAGCCGATGGACATGTCGTCGGGGGTGTCCCACATGGCCGTGATGCGCAGCGAGCGGCGCACGTTGCCGGCGCGCGGCGGCGGCGCGCCGGTGACGACGTCGGCGTGGGCGTCCCACGCGAGCGACGACAGCACGGGCGCCGGGATGCGGTCTTCCGCGCTCCAGCGCGCGCCCACCGTCACGTCGGCCGGGTTGGCCTGGCGCGGCAGCACGCGCACCAGCGGGTCACGGTCGGGGCCGTTGGGGGACGGCATGCCGTCGGCGTGGATCTGCACCTGCTGGTTGCTGTCGAGCACCAGCCGGGTGGGCGGCAGGCCCAGCGCGTTGGGGTCGATCTTCACGGGCCTGAGGGCCGGCTTGGCCGCGACGGTGACGGGCACCACGGGCTTGGGCTTGGGATCGGGCAGCGCCATCGCGGCCGCGATGGCCGACTGCACCAGCGAGGGATCGGCCACGTCGGGGTTGGGCAGCAGCGTGGCGTAGACCGCCGGGTCGACCACGGTGCTGGACAGCGTGTCGAGCTCGACGTCGGCGCCGAACACGTCCTGTTGCGCGCGGGCGCCGGCCGACAAGGTCGCGAGCGATGCGGCGACGAGGGCGGAGGCGAGGAACGGACGCGGGGGCTTCATGGCGGAGGAACTGACGCAATGCAGCATAAATGAGGATGCTGGCGGCGGACAACCCCTGAATTGTGACGAAGGACCGCCATCGGGATCGGCACAACAGGCCGGCTTCGGGCGCGCAGATCGATCCGTCCCGCGCGGGGAAGTTCCCGCGCCGCGCGACCGTTGGCTCAGAAGCTCGACGACACGCCCACGCCTGCCTGGAACGGCGGCGCCGTTTCGCTGAGGCCGCGCGTGACCGCGAAGTCGATCTGCGTGCCGGGGGCGGCCACGAAGGTGATGCCGGCGTCGACGCTGGTGGACGCGCCGGCGAGCTGCAGGGTGCCCATGCGGTCGCGCGCCATGTCGACGAAGGTGCGCCATTGCGGCGTCCAGCTCTTGCCGAGCGTCACGGCCAGCGTGCCGGTGGCCTGGCGGCGGCCGGCCATCGAGTAGTCGACGGCCATGCCGGGCATCACGCCCAGCGAGAAGTCGTTGGGCAGCGCCCATTCGCCGCTGAGGTTCATCGTGGGGCGCAGCGCGGCGGCGTGGGCGTCGGCGGCCTGCAGGTCGGGCATCCAGGCGGCGGAGGGCACGTGCGAGTTGGCGTCGCCGTGCACCACGCGCCAGCGCGCGCCCAGCGACAGGTCGACGGCCTCGGTGGAGGGCGCGGACGTGTCGTCGGCGAAGTCGTTGGGCACCGGGCCGCGCGAGACGATGGACGTGGCGCGGGTGACGTAGGGCGAGGCCATGCTCAGCCGCCACGAGCCGGACATCACGCGCGAGACCACGTTCTCGCGCAGCACCGCGACGACGGCGCGTTCCTTCTCCAGCGAGTCGTCGATCAGCCTGCGCGCGGCGGCGACGAAGCCGGTGGACACGGCCACCGGGGTGGCCGGCGCGACCTCGTCGTCGGCCGCGGCCAGGGCCTGCGGGCTCGCGACGATCGCGGCCGCCATGCAGACGGCGGCGGGCATGCGAACTGAGGGGCTTGGGAGGCGCATGGCGAACGGCATTCTTGAGTGGAGCGATCTTGCGGGACCGCCCGAAACCGCGTCAACGCATGAGCTGCCGGAACGCGGCGCTGTTCGTCCTGTAACGTAACGCGAGGTGTCGCTGCCGTGCCCGTGCGCGACAGGTGGCGGCACGACGGTGCGTGCCCGCTCGGCCTCGCCCGGCTACTTTTCAGGCATTAGTTCACGCCGCGCCGGCCGCTGCGCGCGGGACGGTGCCCTCGGTCCCGGCGCGGCTGCGCCGGAGCGCGCTGCAATTTGTTGCGTCGGCGGCGTCAGAACCGCGACGACACGCTGAGCCCGCCGCGCACTTCCTGCGAGGCGCTGCCCGACAGGCTGCGCGACACGATCATGTCCACCTCCAGCGTCTTCGAGGCGGTGAAGGCGACGCCGGTGTCCACGTTCAGCAGCGAGGAGTCGCTCTGCGTCCTGGACAGGGCCTGGCCCGCGAGTTCCACGAAGCTCTGCAGCCGCGGCGTCCACGACTTGCCCAGCGTCACGGCCAGCACGCCGGCGGCGTAGTGCCTGCCGTCGTCGCCGCGATCGCGGTAGACGCCCTGCATCACGCCCAGCGTCAACTGGCGCGGCAGCTCCCATTGCGCCGTGGCGCGCAGCGACGGGCGCACGTTGCCGTCGCGGAACGCCGGCGAACCCATCGTCGTCTCGACGTCGGCCAGCCAGGCCACGCCGGGCATCCAGCCGGCGTCGCCGCCGCGAACGCGCCAGCGCGCGCCCAGCGACACGTCGCTGAAGCCGTGCAGCCGGCGCAGGCGGTCGTTGGCCGATTCCAGCGGCGGCGCGTCAGCGTTGCCGGCGGCCGCGGCGCGCAGCTCCATCGTCTGGCCGGGATTGACCGGCACGTCCAGCGCGGCGAACCGCGAGGCCGCGTGCTCGTGCGGGCCCGGCAGCAGCGGAAAGACCGGGTCGAACTGCCACTGGCCGAGGCCGACGACGGCGGGCGAATCCAGGAAGTCGGCGTGCGGAGCCACCGTTTCTCCGGCGGCATCGGCGCGCGCGGCGGCCATCAGCAGAGCGGTGGCGACGGCGCGGGGAGCGGCGGTGAAGGAGGACATGGCGAACGACAACCATTTGAGCGAGATGGCTCATCTTGAGGCGCCGGCCGGGTTGCGAAAGCCGCATGAAGTGCGCGATTGCCGCGCAGTTCCGGAGGTTCCCTAACCCATGATCACCTGGAAGCTGTGCTCGTAGGCGGCCGTGAGGGAGTCCAGCCGTTCCAGCAAGGCCTCGCTCGCCTGCACCAGCGCACGCCGGCCGGCGCCCGTGTCGCGGGCGCCCACGCCGCCCAGCAGGCGCAGCCATTCGTCGCGCACCTGCGCCAGGGTCGTGCGGATCTCGGGCGAGGTCAGCGGCGCCTGCTCCAGCTCGCGCTGCGCCTGCTCGAAGGCGTCGAGGGCCGCCTCGTGGCGCAGCAGCAGGGCCTGCGGCGCATCGTCGTCCGCGAGCGCCGTCGCGGCGAGCAGGCTCTCCTTGGCGATGCGCTGCACGCGCATGCGCTGGCGCCCGCACTGGTTGACGATGTGCAGCGCGCGCCGGCCGGCGGCCTCCTGCAAGGCCTCGGTGAGGTGCTCGGCGGCGGCCAGCATGGCCGCGGCGAGGGTGTCGATGTGGCGCAGCGTGGCCGCGTCCATGCGCGGCTGGTCCAGCGCCTGGGCCAGCGCGCGCCAGCACGATGCGGTGCGCGCCCAGGCCGGCTGCGCGGCGGTGTCGGCGCACTGCTGCATCAGCATCTCGAGGTTGTCGCGCACGCGCTGCATGGACTGCGCCTTCAGCGTGGCGGTGTCGCGCGTGGCGATGCGCAACAGCTGCTGCGCGGCCAGGCGCACCAGGCGCTGCGACAGCATGCGCAGCTGGCCGGCGCGGTTCATCGCGTCGGCCCAGCGCGCGGCCTCGCACACCGCGCGCGAGAGCTCGCCCAGGCGCAGGTTCACGCTCATCGCGGCGCCGCGCAGCAGGCGGAACGCCTCGTCCTCGCCGAGGCCGCGCGCCGACATCAGCACGCCCTTGGCGCGATCCACCCACTTGCGCTCGTCGAGCTGCTCGTTCGCGCGCGCGGCCGCGTGGCGCAGCGCCTGGTCGTGACGCCGGCGCGCGTGCGCGAGCGCCAGCGCGGAGGCCACGTCGGCCGCGGCGATGCGGCCGTCGCCGTCCATGGCCAGCATCTGCCAGTGGTGGATGCCGCAGGCGACGGCGAGCTCGGCGTCCTCCGCCGTGACGGCCTGCGGCGGCGTGAGGAGTAGCACGCTCAGCGGCGGCTCGCCGTCCCAGCTCGACAGCGCCGCGACGAGTTCCGGCGTCACGCCCGCGGCCACGCAGACGAGCCGGGTTGCCGACCCATCGATGGTGCATTGCACCAACTTGTTGCCCTCGCATGCCGCGCCCAGGTGCACGCCGGTGCGCGCCAACGCGTCGCGCCACGCCGCGTCGCGGGCGGTGGCGAGATCGAGCAGGAGGGCGGGATTCATGGGTGTTCGCTGGGTGGAGCCATGGCGGAATGGCTTGCCTGACGTCCTTTTCACTTGCACGGTCCGTGCCGCGGAATTTCCGGCACGGGGCTTGCATTGGAAGGCACGTGGTGCAACGACGCACCGCCCGTGAAGTGCACGCGGCCCCGCGGCCGCCGACCGCGACGAGAGCGCCCCGCTCGGCGTCGCGACACGCACGATGCCTCGCCGCATCGGCCTTCGTCGGTCCTCATTCGCTGCCGTCCGGAACCGCTTCCGCGCACGCCAGCCCACGCTTCCCCCGTCCATCGTCCCGCAGGCGCGTCCACGCGCCGGTGTGGCCGCTGCTTGTCCACTCCACAGGATGAACCCGCCATGACCCACTTCAGGAAATTCCTCCGAACCGGCCACGCGCCCACGCTGTTCGCCGCGTTCCTGTACTTCGCGTTCTCGTGTTGCACGTGGGTGCTCAACGGCGCGATGGCGCCGTTCATCAGCGAGTCCTTCCACCTGAGTCCCGCGCAGAAGGGCCTGATGCTGTCGGTGCCCATCATCGCGGGCGCGCTGTTCCGCTTCCCGCTGGGCGTGCTGTCGCAATACATCGGCCGCAGGCGCGCGACGCTGGTGGAGATGAGCCTCATCTCCATCGCGATGCTGCTGGGCTTCTTCTTCGTGGACAGCTTCAACGCGCTGCTGGCCATGGGCGTTCTGCTGGGCGTGGCCGGCGCGAGCTTCGGCGTGGCGATGTCGCTGGGCTCGGGCTCGTTCCCCGCCGAGCACAAGGGCCTGGCGATGGGCATCGTGGGCGCCGGCAACGTGGGCACCGCGGTGGCCGTGCTGATCGCGCCGCCGCTGGCGCAGTGGCTGGGTTGGCAGACGGTGTACGCGGTGGCCGCCGTGGCGATGGCCATCCCGATGGCCGCCGTCATCTTCATGGCCAAGGAACCGCAGGACATCGATCCGCACGCCGGCCTGCGCGCGCAGCTGGCCTGCCTCGTCGAACGCGACGGCTGGGCCTTCAGCCTGATCTACGCCGTCACCTTCGGCGGCTTCATCGGCTTCATCAGCTTCCTGCCGTCGTACTACCGCGACCAGTTCGGCGTCACCAAGGTGCAGGCCGGCCAGCTCACGATGCTGGCGGCGTTCATGGGCGCGGGCATGCGCGTGGTGGGCGGCTGGCTGTCCGACCGCTTCGGCGGCATCAACACGCTCACCGTGGTGCTGGCCACCGTGGCCGTTGGCCTGGCCTGCTGCGGGCTGGCCACCGGCTCGCTGGCGCTGACCACCGCGCTGCTGATCGGCTGCTTCGCCGCGTTGGGCGCGGGCAACGGCGCCACCTACCAACTGGTGCCGCTGCGCTGGCCGCTCACCACGGCCGTGGCCGGCTCGATGATCGGCGAACTGGGCGCCCTGGGCGGCGGCCTCGTGCCCAGCACCATGGGGCTCGCACGCCAATACATGGGCACGTATGCCTGGGGCTTCGCGTTCTTCGCCGGTTGCGCGCTCGGCACGCTGGTGCTGCTGCGCACGCTGCAGTCTTCGTGGACGGGCAAGTGGGTGGCCGCGGGCGGCCGCGCCCATGCCGCCGTCGGGCGAGTCCACGCCGAGCCGCGGGGCACGACCTCCACCGAGCTTCCCGAGGCGGCCTGAGCTGCCGCACGTCGAACGTTGAAAGGGCGCGAGCCATGAAGAAGATGAAACTGGTGATGATCGGCAACGGCATGGCCGGCGTGCGCACGCTGGAGGAGTTGCTGAAGATCGCGCCCGACCTGTACGACATCACGGTGTTCGGCGCCGAGCCGCACCCGAACTACAACCGCATCCTGCTGTCGCCGGTGCTCGCGGGCGAGCAGACGATCCCCGAGATCGTGCTCAACCCGCTCGCCTGGTACGCGGACATGGGCATCACGCTGCACCTGGGCAAGGCGGTGACGCGCATCGACCGCGTCAAGCGGGTGGTGCACGCGGCCGACGGCACGCAGGCGCCCTACGACCGGCTGCTGGTCGCCACGGGCTCGACGCCGTTCATCCTGCCGGTGCCCGGCAAGACGCTGGACGGCGTGATCGGCTACCGCGACATTGCCGACACCGAGGCCATGATCGACGCCGCGACGAAGTACAAGCACGCGGTGGTGATCGGCGGCGGCCTGCTGGGCCTGGAGGCGGCCAACGGGCTGATGCTGCGCGGCATGAAGGTGACCGTGGTGCACATCGCGCCGTGGCTGATGGAGCGCCAGCTCGACGACGTGGCCGGCGGCCTGCTGCGCAAGTCGCTGGTCGACCGCGGGCTCGACTTCCTCATCGGCGCGCAGACCGAATCGCTGCTGGGCGACGACGACGGGCGCGTCCGGGCCGTCCGCTTCAAGGACGGCACCGAGGTGCCCGCGCAGCTGGTCGTGATGGCCGCGGGCATCCGCCCCAACACGGCGCTCGCCGAGTCGGCGGGCCTGCACTGCCAGCGCGGCATCGCCGTCACCGACACGCTGCAGACGGTGACCGACGCGCGCATCTACGCGGTGGGCGAGTGCGCCGCGCACCGCGGCATCGCCTACGGCCTGGTGGCGCCGCTGTTCGAGCAGGCCAAGGTGTGCGCCACGCACCTGGCCGAGTTCGGCATCGGCCGCTACCTCGGCAGCCAGGTGTCCACCAAGCTGAAGGTGACGGGCATCGACCTGTTCTCCGCCGGCGACTTCATGGGCGGCGAGGGCTGCGACGAGATCGTGCTGTCCGACCCGCAGGGCGGCGTCTACAAGAAGCTGGTCATCAAGGACGACAAGCTGGTGGGCGCCTGCCTGTACGGCGACACGGTGGACGGCAGCTGGTACTTCAAGCTGCTGCGCGAGGGCCGCTCGGTGACCGACATCCGCGACCGCCTGATGTTCGGCGAGTCCAGCCTCGGCGATGCCGGCCACCAGGGCCAGAACAAGGCCGCGGCGATGGCCGACGCCGACGAGGTGTGCGGCTGCAACGGCGTCACCAAGGGCACGATCTGCAAGGCGATCAAGGACAAGGGCCTGTTCACGCTGGACGACGTGCGCAAGCACACCAAGGCGAGCGCGTCGTGCGGCTCGTGCACGGGCCTCGTCGAGCAGATCATCATGGCCACGGCCGGCGGCGACTACTCCACCACGCCCAAGAAGAAGGGCATGTGCGGCTGCACCGACCACTCGCACGGCGACGTGCGCGAGGCCATCCGCCAGCTGCACCTGCTGACCATCGCCGACATCCAGCGCGCGCTGTCGTGGCGCACGCCCAACGGCTGCTCGTCGTGCCGCCCGGCGCTGAACTACTACCTGATCAGCACCTGGCCCAAGGAGGCGAAGGACGATCCGCAGAGCCGCTACATCAACGAGCGTTCGCACGCCAACATCCAGAAGGACGGCACGTATTCGGTGATCCCGCGCATGTGGGGCGGCGAGACGACGGCGGCCGAGCTGCGCCGCATCGCCGACGTGGTGGACAAGTACAAGATCCCCACGGTGAAGGTCACCGGCGGCCAGCGCATCGACCTGCTGGGCGTGAGGAAGGAAGACCTGCAGGACGTGTGGAAGGACATCGGCATGCCCTCGGGCCACGCCTATGCGAAGGCGTTGCGGACGGTCAAGACCTGCGTGGGCAGCGAGTGGTGCCGCTTCGGCACGCAGGACTCCACGCAGATGGGCAAGGATCTCGAGCGCGGCCTGTGGCGCATGTACGCGCCGCACAAGGTGAAGCTGGCGGTGTCGGGCTGCCCGCGCAACTGCGCGGAGTCGGGCATCAAGGACGTCGGGATCATCGGCGTGGACTCCGGCTGGGAGCTCTACGTGGGCGGCAACGGCGGCATCAAGACCGAGGCCGGCCAGTTCTTCTGCAAGGTGCGCACGTCCGACGAGGTGATGGAGGTCAGCGGCGCGTTCCTGCAGCTCTATCGCGAGGAAGGCTGGTACCTGGAGCGCACGGTGCACTGGATCGCGCGCGTGGGCCTGGACAGCATCAAGCAGCGCGTGCTCGACGACGTGGCCAACCGCAAGGCGTTGTGGGAACGCCTGCAGTTCGCGCTCGACGGCGAGCCCGATCCGTGGTTCGAGCATGACAAGGCGGCGGTGGACACGCGGCAGTTCATTCCGTTGGTGCCTGCGTGAAACGGCGCGACTACCTCATGTTCGCTGCCGCTTCGGCCTGCGGACTGGCCTTCGCCGACGTCACCGACCTGGGCGACGCGATCAACAAGGCCGGCCGCCAGCGCATGCTTTGCGAGCGCATGGCCAAGAGCTATCTCGCGCACGCCATGGGCGTGGAGACCGAGCTTGCCGACCGCACGCTCGCGGCGTCGATCGCCCTTTTCGAGCGCCAGCTGGGCGAACTGAAGGCGTTTGCGCCGCAGCCGGGCATTCGCGACGCGTGCGACCGGCTCGACTCGGCGTGGCAACCCTATCGCAAGCTGCTCGGCGAGCGGACCCCGGGCCCGCGCGAGGCCGCCGACGTGATGGCCTGCGCGGATCGTGTCCTCGCGTTGGCGCAGGACGGCACGGTGAAGCTGGTGGCGCTGGCGACGCGGCCCACCAGCCGCTGGGTCAACGTCAGCGGGCGCCAGCGGATGCTCAGCCAGCGGCTGGCCGCGCTCTACTTCGGCTCCAGCTGGGGAGTCGAGACGGCCAGCGCGCAGGTCGAGATGTCCCGGGCCAGCGCGGAGTTCGTGACGGCGCAGGCCTTGCTGGCGGCCGCACCCGAGGCGACGCCGGCGATCCGCGAGCAACTGCAGTTGGCGGATGTCCAGTGGACCTTCTTCGACACCGCCTTGCGCAAGCTGCGCCCCGGCGTCGCCGACCGCGAAGCGATGAGCCATGTGTTCACCACCAGTGAGCGCATTCTTGAAGTGATGGATGGCGTGACGGGCCTGTTCGCCAAATTGGGTTGAATCATGAACGACTGGAAAACGATCTGCCGCGTCGACGACATCCCTGTGCTGGGCGCACGCCGCGTGCGCCGCCCGGCCGGGGTCGATGTCGCCGTGTTCCGCACCGCCGACGACCGCGTGTTCGCGCTGCTCGATCGCTGCCCGCACAAGGGCGGCCCGCTGAGCCAGGGCATCGTGTTCGGCGAGCACGTGGCGTGTCCGCTGCACAACTGGGCCATCTCGCTGGTGGACGGCGAGGCGCGGGCGCCCGACATCGGCTGCGCCACGCGCTTCGCGGTGCGCGTGGAGGACGGCGCGGTGAGCCTGCTGGCGAGCGAGCTGGCCACGCTGGCCATCGAGGGCGCCGGCGACGCGGCCGTCGCGCTGGAAGTGGCGCGCAAGGTGATCGCGATCGCCAGCGCCTGAGCGTTCCATGGCCGTGTCCAGGATCATCCCCATCGCGTCGGACGACGGGTCGCGCGAGACGCGATCCACGTGCCCCTACTGCGGCGTGGGCTGCGGCGTGGTGATCCGCACGCAGGGCGCGCAGATCGTGGACGTGCGCGGCGACCCGGATCATCCGGCCAACTTCGGCCGCCTGTGCACCAAGGGCAGCACGCTGCACCTGACGGCCGCGCCGCACGTGACGGCGCAGGCGAGGCTGCTGCAGCCGATGCACCGCGCGCGGCGCGGCGCCGCGCCCGTGGCCATCGGCTGGGACGAAGCGCTGGCCACGCTGTCCGGCCGCATCGCCGACACGGTGCAGGCGCACGGGCCGGATGCCGTTGGCCTGTACATCTCGGGCCAGCTGCTGACCGAGGACTACTACGTGTTCAACAAGCTCGCCAAGGGCCTGCTGGGCACCAACAACGTGGACACGAACTCGCGGCTGTGCATGTCCAGCGCGGTCGCCGGCTACAAGGCGACGCTGGGCATGGACGCGCCGCCCACCTGCTACGAGGACTTCGCCGACGCCGACCTCGTGTTCATCACCGGCAGCAACCTGGCCTGGGCCCATCCCATCCTCTGCCGCCGGCTGGAGGACGCCAAGGCCGCGCGGCCCGGGCAGAAGTGGATCGTGGTCGACCCGCGCAAGACCGAGACGGCGGCGATGGCCGACCTGCACCTGCAGATCCTGCCCGGCAGCGACGTGGCGCTGGCCAACGGTCTGCTGCACCTGATGCTGTGGGAGGGCTTCACCGACAACGCGTTCATTCGCGCGCACACGTCGGGCTTCGAGGCCTTGCGCGAGCGCGTGCGCGAGTGCACGCCGCGCGAGACCGCGCGCGCCACCGGCCTGCGCGAGGACGACCTGCTCTCGGCGGCGCGCTGGTGGGGCGCGTCGGGCGCGGTGCTGTCGCTGTACTGCATGGGCCTCAACCAGAGCGCGCAGGGCACGGCCAACAACGGCGCGCTGATCAACCTGCACCTGGCCACGGGCCAGATCGGGCGGCCCGGCGCCGGCCCGTTCTCGCTCACCGGCCAGCCCAACGCGATGGGCGGGCGCGAGGTGGGCGGCCTCGCGAACCTGCTGTCGGCGCACCGCGACCTGGGCAACCCGGCGCATCGCGCGGAGGTGGCTGCGCTGTGGGGCGTGGACGACGTGCCGGCCAAGCCGGGCAAGACGGCCATCGAGATGTTCGAGGCGGCGGCCGACGGCGAGATCAAGCTGCTGTGGATCGCCTGCACGAACCCGGCGCAGTCGATGCCCGACCAGGCCACGGTGCGGCGCGCGTTCGAGCGCGCCGAGTACGTGGTGCTGCAGGAGGCCTTCGCCACCACCGCCACCGCGGCCTTCGCCGACCTGCTGCTGCCGGCCTCCACCTGGGGCGAGAAGAGCGGCACGGTGACCAACAGCGAGCGCCGCATCAGCCGCGTGCGCCCGGCGGTGCCCGCGCCCGGCGCGGCGCGCGACGACTGGCGCATCGTGGTGGACGTGGCGCGCCGCGTGGAACGTCGCCTGCGCCCGGGCCGCGACTCGCTGTTCCCGTTCGACGACGCCGAGTCGGTGTGGCGCGAGCACCGCGAGACCACGCGCGGCCGCGACCTCGACATCACGGGCCTGAGCTACGCGCTGATCGAGCGCGACGGCCCGCAGCAATGGCCCTTCCCCGAAGGCGCGACGCGCGGCCAGGCGCGGCTCTACACGGACGGCCGCTTCCCCACCGCCGACGGCCGCGCGCGCTTCTTCGACGCCGACGCGAAGCCCCCCGCCGAGCCGCGCGACGCGCGCTTCCCGTTCTCGCTGACCACCGGCCGCCTGCGCGACCAGTGGCACGGCATGAGCCGCACCGGCACGCTGGGCCGATTGTTCGGGCACGTGGCCGAGCCCGCCATCGAGCTGGGCGCGCAGGACATGGCGCGCCTGAACCTCGGCGACGGCGACCTGGTGCGCGTGGTCTCGCGGCGCGGCGAACTGGTGCTGCCCGCGCGCCGCAGCGCGGCGCAGGCCTCGGCGCAGGCCTTCATCGCGATGCACTGGGGCGAGGAGGTGCTGACGGGCCGCGGCGCGTCGGCGGACGCCTTCGCGGGCATCAACGCGCTCACCACGCCCACGTTCTGCCCGCAGGCCAAGCAGCCGGAGCTCAAGCACTGCGCGGTGCGCGTCACGCGTGCCGGCCTCGCCTGGCGCCTGCGCGCGATGGCGTGGCTGCCGCAGGCCGAGGCGCTCGCGCGCCGCGAACGCCTGCGGCCGCTGCTGGCGCAGTTCGGCTACGCGGCCTGCGTGCCCTTCGGCCGCGAGCCCGACACGCAGGGCCGCCTGGGCCTGTGGCTCGACGTGGCCGACATCCAGGCGCCCGACGAGCTGGCGCTGGCTGGCCTGCGGGCCGAGCTCGATCTCGCCGCCGACGCGATGCTGGACTACCGCGACCCGCGCACCGGCACGCAGCGCGGATTACGCGTGGCGAGGGATGCCGAGGGCGCCGAGCGGTTGCAGGGCTTCTGGATCTGCGGCACCGACGCGGCCGACAACGTGGTGTCGCAATGGTGGCGCGAGACGCTGCAGGCCGACGCCGCGCTGGAGATGCCCGCGCGCCGCATGCTGGCCCCGGGCGCGCGCGAGCGTGGCGGCGCCGCGGCCGCGCCGGCCAGTCCGCAGCTGTGCACCTGCTTCGACGTCAGCGTGGCGCAGGCGGAATCCGCGCTGGCCGCGGCCACCGGCGACGCCGCGCAACGCATCGAGCAGACGCAGGCGCAACTGCGCTGCGGCACCAACTGCGGCTCCTGCCTGCCGCACCTGCGCCGGCTGGCGCAGGAACAGATCACCCTTGCCGTCGAGGCCTGACATGACCCTTGTCCATCATCCCGTCCATCTGGTCGGCGCCGGTCCCGGCGACCCCGAACTGCTCACGCTCAAGGCGCTGCGCGTGCTGCGCGAGGCCACGGTGGTGCTGGTCGACGATCTCGTGGGAGACGGCGTGCTCGAGTTCGCGTTCGACGGCCTGGCCGCGCGGCCGCGCCTCGTGCACGTGGGCAAGCGCGGCGGCTGCGCGTCCACCTCGCAGGAGTTCATCGAGAAGCTGATGGTGCGCGAGGCGCTGGCCGGCGAGCGGGTCGTGCGGCTGAAGGGCGGCGACCCGCTGGTGTTCGGCCGCGCCGGCGAGGAGATCGCCGCGCTGCGCGCCGCCGGGCTCGAGGCGGTGGTCGTCAACGGCATCACGTCGGGCCTCGGCGCCGCGGCCTCGCTGGGCATTGGCTGGACGGATCGCCGCGTGGACGCGCGCGGCGTGCTGCTGGTCACCGGCCACACGCGCGAGGACTCCGACGGCCAGGACTGGGACGCCATCGGCCGGGCCGCCGCGGCGGGCGTGACGCTGGTGGTCTACATGGGCATCTCGCAGATTCGTTCGATCGTCGAGCGGCTGCTGCGCGTGCTGCCCACCGACCTGCCCGCGGCCGTCGTGCAGCACGTGGGCAGCGAACGCGAGCGCTCGGCGCGCGCGACGCTGGGCGGGCTGGTGGACGTCGTCGTCGCGCACGGCTTCGGGAGTCCGGCCATCCTGCTCATCGGGTGGGTGACGGAAGAGGCGCGCGCCGCCGTCGCCGCGTCGCAGACGACTCCGAGGTATATCACGTCGTGATATAAATAGGGCTCCGATCCACCGAGCCCGCCCCATGACGAAGTCCGCGCAGAAGCCCCTGACCCCGGGGGAATTCGAGGCGCTTTCCGAATTCCGCTTCCAGCTTCGCCGTTTCGAACGCTTCTCCGAAGACGCCGTGCAGGCCTTCGGCATCACGCCGCTGCAGTACCTGCTGCTGCTGCACGTGAAGGGCTTTCCGGGCCGCACCCACGCCACCGTCGGCGAGCTGGCGCATCGCCTGCAGGCCAAGCCGCACGGCGTCGTCGCGCTGGTCACGCGCTGCGAGGAGCACGGCTTCGTCGAACGCCGGCCCAGCCTCGTCGACCGACGCCAGGTCGAGATCCACCTGCTGGCCGAGGGCGAGCGCGTGCTGGCCCACCTCGCCGCGCTGCACCGTTCCGAGCTGCAGACGCTGGGCGACGTGTTCAAGGTGCCCCGCATCAACGTCGGGACGCCGGAATGACCGACGACGCCACGCTGCGCGCGCACGACGAACGGCGCGACTTCGCCTCGGCCAGGCGCCTCCCCGCCGTCGCGGCACTGGCGGCGGTGATCGGCGCGGTGAGCACCGGCGCGGCCTGGGCGCTGCTGCACCTGATCCGCGTGTTCACCAACCTGTTCTTCTTCCAGGTGCTGTCGGATCGCACGGTCTCGCCGGCCACGAACACGCTGGGCCTCGCGGTGATCGCGGTGCCCGTCGTCGGCGGGCTGCTGATCGGGCTGATGGCGCGCTTCGGCTCCGAGAAGATCCGCGGGCATGGCATTCCCGAGGCGATCGAGGCGATCCTGTTCAACAAGAGCCGGATGTCGCCGCTCGTGGCCGTGCTCAAGCCGGTGTCCTCCGGCATCGCGATCGGCAGCGGCGGCCCGTTCGGCGCCGAGGGGCCGATCATCATGACCGGCGGCGCGCTGGGTTCGCTCGCGGGCCAGCTGTTCTCGATCACCGCCGCCGAACGAAAGACCCTGCTGGTGGCCGGCGCCGTGGCCGGCATGACGGCCGTGTTCGGCACGCCCATCGCCGCCGTGATGCTGGCCGTGGAGCTGCTGCTGTTCGAGCTGCGCCCGCGCAGCCTGCTGCCCGTGGCGGTGGCGTGCTGCGTGGCGGCGGCGCTGCGTCCGCTGCTGATGGACGCCGGACCGCTGTTCCCGCTGCACACCGCCGTGCCCGGCCTCCGTACGCTCGCCTCGTGCGTGGTGGCGGGCCTGGGCGCGGGCGCGCTGTCGTGGCTCGTCTCCACCAGCCTGTACAAGGTGGAGGACCTGTTCGGCCTGCTGCCGGTGCACTGGATGTGGTGGCCCGCGATCGGCGGGCTCGTGGTGGGCGTCGGCGGGGTCCTCGAGCCGCGCGCGCTGGGCGTGGGCTACGACGTCATCGGCGACCTGCTCGCGAACCGCCTCGCCGCCGACGTGGTGCTGGCGCTGATCCTGTGCAAGGCGGTGATGTGGGTCGTCGCGCTGGGCTCCGGCACCTCGGGCGGCGTGCTGGCGCCGCTGCTGATGATGGGCGCCGCGCTGGGCGTGCTGGCCGGCCCGTACCTGCCCGGCGGACAGCCCGCGCTGTGGCCGCTCGTGTTCATGGCCGCGACGCTGGGCGGCATGATGCGCGCGCCGGTGATGTCGGTGATGTTCGCGCTGGAGCTCACGCAGGACATCGACGCCCTGCTGCCGCTGCTGATCGGCTCGGCCGTGGCCTACGGCTTCACCGTGATGACCATGCCGCGCTCCATCCTCACCGAGAAGATCTCGCGCCGCGGCCACCACGTGTATCGCGAGTACGGCGTCGATCCGCTGGAGCGCCACATCGTGTCGGAGGTGATGTCGCGCGAGGTGGAGACCATCGATGGCGAAAGCGCCCTGGCCGACGCGATGCGGCGCCATTTCGGCGAGCGCCAGCGCCACCGTGCGTTCCCCGTGATGCTGGGCCCGCGCTTCGTCGGGATGCTCGATCGCGCGACGCTGGCCGACGCGCTGCAGGCGGCCGGCGACCGGCGCGTGGCCGACCTGTTCGGCGCGAACGTGCCCGCGATGGCGTTGCCCGACGAGAACTGCCGCATCGTCGCCACGCGGCTGGCCGTGCACGGACTCGAGCGCCTGCCGGTGGTGAGCGACCCGCACGCGCGCCGGCTGGTGGGCCTGGTCTCGCGCAGCGACCTGATCAAGCCGTCGCTGGAGATCGGCGACCACGAGCACCGGGTGGAGCGCTTCTTCACGCTGCCGCTGGGCGCGGCCCGCGCGCGCTTCCGCTCCCTGACGGACGCGCCGGAATCGCGCAACGAGGATCGCTGAGGTGGGTGGCCTGACCTTCGCGCAGTGGCTGCGCACGTTCGTGCCTGCGCCGGTGAACGTCTCGCGGCGCGAGATCGCGCTCGGCTGCCTGGGCGCGCTGTTCGGCGTGTTCAGCGCCGCCTGGCTGAGCCACCGCATGCTGGCCGGCTTCAACCCGTGGTTCATCGCGCCGATGGGCGCCTCGGCGGTGCTGCTGTTCGCGGTGCCGGCCAGCCCGCTGGCGCAGCCCTGGTCCATCATCGGCGGCAATGTCTGCGCCGCGCTGATCGGCGTCACCTGCGCGGCCCACGTCGACGACGTCGCGCTGGCCTCCGGCCTGGCCGCATCGCTGGCGATCGGGGCGATGTTCGCGCTGCGCTGCCTGCATCCGCCCAGCGGCGCCGTGGCGCTGACCGCCGTGCTGGGCGGGCCGGCCATCCGCTCGCTGGGCTACGCGTTCGTGCTGTGGCCCGTGGCCATCGATTCGCTGCTGCTGCTGATGGCGGCCCTGCTGTTCAACGTGTCCGCTCGCCGGCGCTATCCGCATCAGCCCGCGCCGCCGCCGTCGCCCCATCTCACGCGCGACGCGACGCCCACGGCGCGCCTCGGGCTGACGGTGCAGGATCTCGACGCGGCGCTGCGCTCGCGCGGCGAGCTGCTGGACGTGAGCCAGGGCGACCTGGAGGCGCTGTTCATCGAGGCAGAGACGCTGGCCTGGAAGCGCCGCTTCGGCAGCATCCGCTGCGAGGATGTGATGTCGCGCGACGTCGTCTCGGTGCGGTCGTCCTTGCCCGCGCACGAGGCCTGGCGCCTGATGATCCGGCACGCGGTGAAGGCGCTGCCGGTGGTGGGCGACGGGCTCCGGTTGGTCGGCATCGTCACGCTTCACGACTTCTTCATCGGCCACGAGGAAGCGGCAGCGTCGATCAGGCCGGGCGCGTGGCGGGTGGGCGACGTCATGACGCGCGACGTGCTCACCGCCCGCCCCGGCCAGGACCTGGTGGACCTGATGCCGGCGTTCTCGGACGGCGGCCGGCATCACCTGCCCGTGGTGTCGGACGACGGCCGGCTGGTCGGCATGGTGACGCAGTCGGACATGGTGGCCGCGCTGTTCCGGGCCGGGCTGGAGCGGGCCTGACTGTGGTGTGAAAACGGTTTCATGTCGATTTCTACTGCTGCCGGGCAAGTGCCAGCGCCGGTTTTGCCGCGAGTAGTGGCAAGATTCGTCCACGTTGCGGGCTCGAGATAGGGCCTGGGGTATCAATGTGGCCAGCAACCCGGGCGGATCGACCCGCGCGGGCGCAGACAAGAATTCCATGACCAAGACCTATGTTGTTTCCGGATGCGGCATGAAGTTCGATGCCGCGCTGTGGCCCGTGCCGCCCGGCGTCGAGATCCATTTCTACTTCCAGTGCATGCGCGAGCCGCAGTTCTACAAGACGCGCACGATCCTGGACAAGCTGATGCTGGACGTGGGCATGTTCCCCGACCGCGTGGCCACCACCGGCGAGATGATCCCCAGCCACTTCGTGTGGGCGCATGCCACCGAGCAACCGCCGTCGGGCGTGTTCCGCCGCCAGACCGGCAACCTCGCGATGGACCTGTCGGGGTCCGACGCGACGCATCCCGTGGCCTTGAGCCATGTGGTCAAGACGCTGGCCGCCGAGCGCAGCCGCAGCACCACGATCATCCACTGGATCGTGCGCGAGGACGAGAGCCCCGCCGACCCGGCCAGCCTCGACTGCCTGTACCCCACGCGCCTGCGCAACGGCGTCTACGACAGCGAGGAATCGGCCCAGGTGCCGCTGGCCGAGGTGCCGGCGCCCACGCAGCCCGCGCCGCTGTCGGCCGCCGGCCTCGGGCCGGTGCAGGAGTGGCCCGGCGTCAGGCGCCGGGCGAATACACGCTGAAGCGCGCGCGCTGATCAGCGCGCGCAGCCCGGTTGCGGCAGGTCCTTGCACACGACCATGCCGCTTTCGCTGACGCCCTTGCCGCCCGCGGCGCGGTGGGCATCGAAGCAGGCCTGCGCCGCGTCGTACTGGCGCCAGGCCGCGGCATGGCAAGGCGAAGCGCGGCCACCATCCGCACTTGCATGGAAAAAGACTTTTTATGCGCACGTGGCGCTAACATGCATAGAAAATCAACTTTTTTATACAGGTTGAAACCGCGGGGGAGAGATGGGCGAGATTGCACCGCTGGAACGGCTGGACGCCACGCGCTTCGAGACACCGGCCATCCTGAAGAGACTGGCCAGCAGCAGCCGCCAACTGGCCGAACTCAAAGGCGTTGCCGCATCCATTCCCAACCAGGGCATCCTGATCAACACGCTGGGCCTCCAGGAGGCCAAGGACAGCTCCGAGATCGAAAACATCGTCACCACGCACGACGAACTGTTCAAGGACGAGGTGCTGCCCGAGGCCTTTGCCAACCCGGCGGCGAAGGAAGTGCTGCGCTACCGGCAAGCGTTGCGCATCGGCTTCGAGGAGGTGCGCGATTCCGGGCTGCTGACAACCAACAACCTGCTTGCGATCCAGGCCGAGCTCGAGCGCAACCATGCCGGCTTTCGCAAACTGCCGGGAACCGCGCTGAAGGACGGGGGTGGCCGAACCGTGTACATGCCTCCGCAGGATCCGGCCGAGGTCGTCGCACTGATGGGCGGCCTGGAGCGTTTCATCAACGCGCCGGAATTGTTCGCTGTCGATCCTCTGATCAAGATGGCGTTGATCCACCATCAGTTCGAGAGCATTCATCCGTTCTACGACGGCAACGGCCGTACTGGTCGCATCCTGAACGTGCTCTATCTCGTCAAGGAGGATCTGCTCGAGATCCCCGTGCTTTACCTGAGCAGCCACATCGTCCGCACCAAGGCCGACTACTACCGATTGCTTCAGGCAGTGCGCGACGATGATGCATGGGAGGACTGGGTGCTCTACATGCTGCAGGCCGTGGAGATCACGGCGGCGCAGACGATCAGCACCATTCGTGCGATAAAGACCGCGCTGTACGACTACAAGCACCGCATCCGCGAGCAGTTCAAGTTCTACAGCCAGGACTTGATCAACAACCTTTTCACGCACCCGTACACGCGTATCGAGTTCGTGCAGCGAGATCTGGACGTCTCGCGCCTGACCGCCACCAAGTACCTGGACGCCCTGGCCGAAAGCGGCTTCGTGATGAAGCAACGGATCGGCCGAGGCAACTACTACGTGAACGCGGCACTCAGCGAACTGCTGCGGAATGCGACTCGCGTGCCCGCTGCAACCGATACTGGTGGTTGATCGCCCCTGTCGCGGAGCCCTCGGCCCTCAACTCACCGCGGCCGGAATGGACGCCGGATCCATCCAGAAGGCGCCCCACAGGTGACCGTCGGGATCGGCGAGGTCCCGGGCGTACATGAAGCCCAGGTCCTGCACCGGATTCACGTCCGCCTTCCCTCCGTGCGCCGCGGCGGCATGGTTCATCGCATCGACGGCGTCGCGGCCGTCCAGCGACAGGTTGAGCATCATCCCGGCGGTTCCGGGCGGCGGCAGCGGCCGATCCGTGAACGTGCGCCACTTCGCGTGGGTGAGCAGCATCGCGTGGATGGCGTCGCTCCATACCATGCAGGCGGAGTTGGCGTCGCTGAATTGCGGGTTCTGCGTGAACCCCAGGGCCTTGTAGAAGGCGACCGAGGCCGGCAGGTCGGTGACCGGCAGGCTGACGAAGATCATCTTTGTCATGGCGATATTCCCGTTGGTTGTCTGAAAGCGAGAGATCCCGAATCCGGAGGCTCCGTGCGCACGACGATCGAAAAAGGCGCGAATCGACAACGGGATCCGCTGCCGCGCAAGATCCGTCAGTCGGCCATGAGATCCGGTGCGGGGTCATCCGCGAGCGTCGTGGGCAGGCCGAACGATTCGAACAGGCGCGTCACGTTGGCCCCGACGAAGAGCGTGATCCTCGAGATGCCTTCGTGATCGACGGACAGCACGTGCAGCGAATGCGCGGCCCAGGGCGCCGCGGGCCTTGAGCGGGAGCGGAACCAGGCCGCGAACGCGGGTTGGCCGTTGGCCCGGATCGCCCGCATCCGGATGCCTGCATAGAGCGGCCACGCCCAGGCGAAGAACGCCCGGATGTGCTCGCGTCCGGCATACCACTGGGCCAGCGGCGGCATCGTGTAGATCGCATCGTGCTTGAGCAGCGCGGCCAGGCGATCGGCATCGCGCGCCTCCCACGCCTGGAGGTAGCCGCGGAGAAGTCGCTGTTCGGAGGGCGTCGTCTCGGTGACTTGCGAGAGCCGTCCGGATGCGTGGCTTCTCGACAATGTCGCGCGGGCGCGTTGAAGCGCGCTGTTGATGGAGGCGACCGTCCCGCCCAGGAGTCCGGCCGTCTCGGCCACCGACCATCCGAGCACGTCGCAAAGGAGGAGCGATGCGCGCTGCCGCGGGGCGAGTTGCTGGATGGCCGCCACGAAGGCCAGGCCCGTGGCCTGCCGCATGCTGAAGCGCGCCTCGGGCGTCGGCCCGGGGTCCGCGATGGCATCGAGCTCCGTCTGTGGATAGGGCTCGAGCCACGCCACATCTGCCGCGGGCCGCCCGTCGGGCATGTCGCTCGTCGGCGGCTCGTGCTGGTCCGGCAGGATGCGGGCCCGGTTCTTCCGTCGACTCAGCGCATCGAGGCACACGTTGGTCGCGATCCGGTACAGCCATGCCCGGAAGGTTCCATGGCCGTCGAACGTGGCGTGACTGCGCCATGCGCGCACGAAGGCCTCCTGGACAGCGTCCTCGGCCTCGTGCAGCGACCCCAGCATGCGGTAGCAATGGACCTTGATCTCCCGCCGCGCCGCGCCGAGCAGGCGATTGATGTCCTGGCCATCCGGCGCGGCGGCGGGATCGATTCCGGGTCGGATGTCCTGGGAATTCATGGGCTGTCCATGCGTTGGCGGGCCGCGCCGAAGTCCGCGGCGTGGCGCCTGGCGAACTCGCCAGCGCTCGACCGGGCTGACCGGAACATACCTGATCTGGCGGCCCGTCGCCGCGGACAGGTGCCGCGCGATGTCGGACATTCCCTGGCGCCAGTGAGCAGCATGGTTCGATCTCCGAGGTTGGCGGCAGGTGTCTGCTGGACGGGAGACCGGATCGAGCCTCCTTGTCCATTGAGACTGGTCCGCCGCGCCGTTCTCATCGCTCGTCCGGCGAAATGCCGTCCGCGGATGCGCTCACCGATGAATTCCGGGCCCTGGCCAAGTCATGTCAGTGAGTCCCCGGCGTGACGGCGGGGCCCACCGACCCATCCACGCTCAACATGAGAGGACGACATGAATCCAGTACATGAACCAGCAGGCGCCCAGCCCGCCGCGAGCGCGGCGCGGAGCAAGGTCGCGATGGTCGTCGGGGCGAGCCGCGGACTGGGCAAGGCCATCGGCGCGGCGTTCGCCCACGCGGGCGCCAAGGTGGTGACCGTGTCGCGCGGCACGGCGCCGGCGGACGAGCCGGCGGGTGGCGCAATGCGCGCGGAGATCGCGGACGCCGGCGCCGAGGCGACCGCCACGACGCTGCTCGAACGGCACGACCCCGACATCGTCGTGCTGGTCGCCGGTGCGGTGCCGCCCATTGGAACGCTGCAGGAGCAGACGTGGGAGACGTTCTCCGTCAACTGGGACGCGGACGTGCGGATCGCCTTCCACTGGCTGCGGGCGGTGCTGCGCAAGCCGCTGCGGCCGGGTGCGCGCGTGATCGTGGTGAGCAGCGGCGCGGCGATCGGCGGTTCTCCGCTCAGCGGCGGCTACGCGGGAGCCAAGGCCACCCAGCGGTTCATCGCCCAGTACGCGCAGGACGAGGCCCGGCGCGCGGGCCTCGACATCGTCATCTCGACCGTGCTGCCGCGCTTCGCGCCGGACACCGGCATCGGCGCGGCCGCGGTTCGCGCCTATGCCCAGCGGGCCGGCGTCGGCGTTCCGGAATTTCTCGAGACGTTCGAGCGCTCGTTCGGCCCGGTGGTCACTCCCGAGGGGGCTGGCGACGCGATCGTCGCGCTCGCGGCCGAACGGGCCTCCGACGTCGCGCCTGCCTACCTGTTGACCGGTGCCGGCCTGCAAAAGCTCGGCTAGGAGACGCCGCATGGATGCACATCAGGATGCCTCGTGCGCCGGACCGGCCGCGGACGGCCGCGGGGACTTCGATTTCTTCATCGGCGACTGGTCCGTCTCGGCGAAGCGCATGCGGCACGGGAACTGGGAGACGGTCACGGGAACCACGCGCGTCATCGCGATCCTGCGGGGCGCAGGCAACGTCGACGATGACGTCTTCCAGCTGGCCGGCCAGGTCCATGTCGGCGGGATGCTCCGGCTGTTCGACGCTGAAGCCGACGCCTGGTTCACCTACGGCCTCGACCGCGATCGCGGCGCCCTGCAGCCGCCGCTGTCCGGCCGCTTCCACGATGGACGTGGCGTCTTCCACGGCGAGGATGTCCGGGAGGGCCGCCAGATCCTGGTACGGCATACCTACAGCCACCCGGGTGGTATCCCGGCGACCTGTCGATGGGAGCAGGCGTTCTCCATGGACGGGGGCAACGCGTGGGAGACGAACTGGGTCATCGACTTCCGGAAGATCGAGGGGCCAGCGGGCGGCTAGTGCCTGGTCGCCTGCCGGATCGCGAGGCTCATTCCGCGGGATCGCCGGATGCCGCAGACGCTCTCGCCCTCAGTCGATCCGGGGGCGACGCGCCCGCGCGCGCTCAACATGGAAGGATTTGCATCATGAATCGCACCATTGCCGCCGCCGCCGTGCTGGCGTTTGCCAGCGCCGGAGCATGGGCCGACTCGGCCAGCCTCGATATCCTCGACTTCACCGTCGCGGTCCACGCGACCGACGCCAGCCTCCAGCCGCAGCCGTCGGTCGCCTTCTCCGGCGCAAACTCGGCCGATACCGAGATCACGAGCACGCCGCCCCCCAGCAATCCCTTCGGGCCACCGGGCTACACCATCATGTCGGACGGCGTCGTGACCGGGACGTCCGCGTTCGGCGAGGTGCTCAGCCTCACCGACCTTGTGGGGCTTGGCACGTCAGACGCCTCGGCGTACTTCGTGGGCATGGGCGATGTCGGCGCGTCCAGCGGCGAGGTCAGCTCGGACGAGGACATCGGGGCCTTCCCGAACTTCGGCAGCCTGACGGTCGGCGGCGATTCCTTCACGCTGTCCGCGCACAGCCAGCTCGTGATCACCGCGGACCTGCGCTTCGACGCGAGCGGGGAGACCGCGTCGGCCTCCCTGGGCTTCGCGGGCCAGCCCTCCTGGGCCGACGCCACGGCACAGGGTTCGTTCGAGCGGATCGTGTCCCTGGCCTTCACGAACGACACCGGACAGCCGGTGGATGGCCGCTTCTCCGCGTCGTTCCGCGCGTCCTCGGTGCCGGAGCCGTCGACCGCCGCGTTGCTTGCCGTCGCGTTGCTCGCGTTCGGATCGATCGCCGGATCGCGGAGAGGTTCTAGGCGATCGCCTTGTCCACCAGCGCCTGCGCCTCGTCCAGCAGCCGCTTGAGGTGCGCGTCGCCCTCGAAGCTCTCCGCGTAGATCTTGTAGATTTCCTCGGTGCCCGAGGGCCGCGCCGCGAACCAGCCGCTCTTCGAGCTGACGCGGATACCGCCGATGGCCGCGCCGTTGCCGGGCGCGGTGGCGGTGACCTCGGTGATGGGCTCGCCGGCGATCTCCTTGGTCGTGATCGCGTCCGGCGCGAGGGCGGACAGGCGCTTCTTCTGCTGCGCGTCGGCCGGTGCCTCCACGCGGTCGGACACCGGCTTGCCGAACTCCTGCGTCATCTTCTCGTACAGCGCGCCCGGGTCGCTGCCGGTCCTGGCGGTGATCTCCGCGGCCAGCAGCGCCATGGTGAGGCCGTCCTTGTCGGTCGTCCATGACGTGCCGTCGCGGCGCAGGAACGCGGCGCCCGCGCTCTCCTCGCCGCCGAAGCCCAGGCTGCCGTCGGCAAGGCCCGAGGCGAACCACTTGAAGCCGACGGGCACCTCGATCATCCTGCGCTGCAGCCGCTGCGCGACGAGATCGATCATGCGCGAGGACACCACCGTCTTGCCGATGGCCACGTTCCCGCCCCATTGCGGGCGGTTGCGGAACAGGTAGGCTATGGCCACCGCCAGGTAGGCGTTGGGCTGCATCAGGCCGGCGCTGCGGGTGACGATGCCGTGGCGGTCGTGGTCGGTGTCGCAGGCGAAGGCCACGTCGAACTGGCTCTTCAGGTCGACGAGCCGGGCCATCGCGTAGGGCGACGACGGATCCATGCGGATCTTGCCGTCCCAGTCCATCGTCATGAAGCCGAAGGCGGGATCGACGACGTCGGAGACGACGGTGAGGTCGAGCCGGTACTGGTCGGCGATGCGGCCCCAGTAGCGCACGCCGGCGCCGCCCAGCGGGTCGACGCCCAGGTGGATCTTCGAGTCCCGGATCGCGGCCATGTCGACCACGTTGCCGAGGTCGGCCACATACCAGCCGAGGTAGTCGCGGCGGTGCGTGGTGGGCGCGGCGAGCGCCTTCGCCCAGGTCATGCGCTTCACGCCCGCGAGATCCTTCTCGAGGTAGGCGTTGGCGGCGCCCTGCACGCCCTTGGTGATGTCGTCGGCCGCGGGGCCGCCGTTGGTCGGGTTGTACTTGAAGCCGCCGTTGTCGGGCGGGTTGTGCGAGGGCGTCACCACGATGCCGTCGGCCAGCCCCGACGTGCGCTCGCGGTTGTGCGTGATGATCGCGTGCGAGACGGCCGGCGTGGGCGTGTACTCGTCGTTCATCGCGAGCATCGTGTCCACGCCGTTGGCGGCCAGCACCTCCAGCGCGCTGCGCAGCGCGGGCTCGGACAGCGCGTGCGTGTCGATGCCGATGAACAGCGGGCCGTCGATTCCCTTGGCCTTGCGGTAGTCGCAGATCGCCTGCGTGATCGCCAGCACGTGGCGTTCGTTGAACGACGCGTCGAACGCGTTGCCGCGGTGGCCCGACGTGCCGAACGCGACGCGCTGCGCGGGCTCCGCGGGGTCGGGAACGATCGAGTAGTACGCGCTGACCAGCTTGGGGATGTCGACCAGCGCCGAACGCGGGGCCGGCTTGCCGGCGAGGGGAGAGATGATCTGGGCCATGGGCGTTCTCAGGAGTTTCGGCGTTGGCGGTAGCGGCGGATCAGCGCGTTGGTGGAGCTGTCGTGCGCCAGGTCGGGGTCATGCGGGCTCTGCAGCTCGGGAATCACCTTCGAGGCGAGCTGCTTGCCGAGTTCCACGCCCCACTGGTCGAACGAGTCGATGTTCCAGATGGCGCCCTGCGTGAAAACGCTGTGCTCGTAGAGCGCGACGAGCTTGCCCAGCGTCGCGGGCGTCAGCGCGTCGGCGAGGATCGTGTTGCTGGGCCGGTTGCCCTCGAACACGCGGTGCGGCACCAGCTCGGGCGCTACGCCTTCGTCCTCCACCTGTCTGGCGGTCTTGCCGAAGGCCAGCGCCTCGGCCTGGGCGATGAGGTTGGCGATCAGCAGGTCGTGCTGGCCGCCGATGGGCGACAACGCGTTGCAGAAGCCGATGAAGTCGCACGGCACGATGCGCGTGCCCTGGTGGATCAGCTGGTAGAACGAATGCTGGCCGTTGGTGCCGGGCTCGCCCCAGACCACGGGCGACGTGTCGGCCTTCACCGGCTCGCCGTCCAGCGTCACGTGCTTGCCGTTGCTCTCCATCGTGAGCTGCTGCAGGTAGGCCGGGAAGCGCTTCAGGTACTGCTCGTAGGGCAGCACGGCCAGCGTGGAGAATCCGAGGAAGTCGTTGTTCCACAGCGAGAGCAGGCCCAGCAGCACCGGCAGGTTCTTCGACAGCGGCGCGCCGCGGAAGTGCTCGTCCATCTCGTGGAAGCCGCCCAGCATCGCGTGGAAGTTTTCGGGGCCGATCGCGATCATCGTGGACAGGCCGATGGCCGAGTCCATCGAGTAGCGGCCGCCCACCCAGTCCTCGAAGCCGAACATGCTGGACGCGGCGATGCCGAAGGCCTTCACGCCGTCGGCGTTGGTGGACACCGCCGCGAAGTGCCGCGCCACCGCGTCCTCGCTGCCCAGCTGCGCCACCAGCGCGTCGCGCGCGGCCTTGGCGTTGGTCATGGTCTCCAGCGTGGTGAACGTCTTGGACGACACGATGAACAGCGTCTGCGCGGGATCGAGCCCGCGCGTGGCCTCGGTGAGGTCGGTGGAGTCGACGTTGGAGACGAAGCGGAAGTCGAGTTCGCCGTGGGCGTAGTGGCGCAGCGCCTCGCAGGCCATCACGGGCCCGAGGTCGGAGCCGCCGATGCCGATGTTGACCACGTGGCGGATGCGCTCGCCGGTGAATCCGCGCCAGCGGCCGTCGCGCACCTGGTCGGCGAACGCGGCCATGCGGTCGAGCACCTCGTGCACGCCCGGCACCACGTCGACGCCGTCCAGCGTCACCTGCTGACGCCTGGGCGCGCGCAACGCGATGTGCAGCACCGCGCGGCTCTCGGTGGTGTTGATGCGGTCGCCGCGGAACATCGCGGCGATCTTGTCCGCCAGCCCGCAGTCCTCGGCGAGCGCGACGAGCAGCTTCAGCGTCTTGTCGGTGACGCGGTTCTTCGAGTAGTCGAGGTACAGGCCCGCGGCCTCCAGCGTCAGCCGCGTGCCGCGCGTGGCGTCCTCGGCGAACAGCTCGCGCAGGTGCTTCCTGGCGATCTTCTTCTGGTGGCTGGCCAGCGCCTTCCAGCTCGCCTTCTGCGTCAACGCCTTGCTCATGGGGCCCCCTTCGCTCGGCCCGCGGAAGAGGTGGCTGTGTCCGTGCTCATGGAAGATCAGGCTTTCTTTTCCGCGTGCCCGCCGAACTCGGCGCGCATCGCGGACAGGATCTGGTTGGCGAAGGTCGCTTCCCCGCGCGAGGAGAAGCGGTCGTACAGCGCGGCGCTGAGCACGTGGGTGGGCACGCCCTCGTCGATGGCGGCCTGGATCGTCCAGCGGCCCTCGCCGGAGTCGGACACGCGGCCGCCGAACGCGGACAGCTGCGGGTCGGACACCAGCGCCTTGGCGGTGAGATCGAGCAGCCACGAGCCGACCACGCTGCCGCGGCGCCACACCTCGGCCACCTGCGGCACGTCGATGTCGAACTGGTAGTACTGCGGGTCGCGCATCGGCGCGGTCTCGGCGTCGGCGGTGTGCTGCTGCTTGCCGATGTTGGCGTGCTTGAGGATGTTGAAGCCCTCGGCGAACGCGGCCATCATTCCGTACTCGATGCCGTTGTGCACCATCTTCACGAAATGGCCGGCGCCGTTCGGGCCGCAGTGCAGGAAGCCGTTCTCGGCGTTCGACGCCTCGCCGGTGCGCCCGGGCGTGCGCGAGGCCGCATCGACGCCGGGCGCCAGCGCCTTGAAGATGGGCGTGAGGTGGTCGAAGACCTCCTGTTCGGCGCCCACCATCAGGCAGTAGCCGCGATCCTGGCCGGCGATGCCGCCGCTGGTGCCGCAGTCGACGTAGTGGAGGCCGGCTTCCTTGAGCTTCTTCGCGCGGTCGATGTCGTCGCGGTAGTACGAGTTGCCGCCGTCGATGATGATGTCGCCCGGATCCAGGTGGGCGACCAGGTCGGCCAGCACCTTGTCGACGATGCCGGCCGGCACCATCATCCAGACGGCGCGCGGCCTGTCCATCCTGCCGGCCATCTCCTGGAGCGTGGCGGCGCCGACGGCCCCGGCGGCGACCATCTTCGCCACGGCATCGGCGTTCGGATCCTGCACCACGCACTGGTGGCCCTGGCTCATCACGCGACGCGCCATGTTCGCGCCCATCCGTCCCAAACCGATCATTCCGAGTTGCACTGCTGTCTTTCGAAGTTGCGTGACGCCATCATCGCGCACGGATGAGTGGAACGCGAGGACGCGGGCATCCGGGCTTTCGGCAAGCGCCATGCCCAACGGCCGAGGTCGAAAGCCAGCAGCAAGGGGTGGCGGCGCCGGGTGCGTGGATTGCCGTCGAGCGGGGCCGCCGGTTGCGCCACACTGCAGCGGACGGCCACGAACCGGAGCATCCGACATGAACGAACAGACGTTGAAAGCCACCGCCGCCGCACTCACCGCCGACGGCAAGGGCCTGCTGGCGATGGACGAGAGCAACCCCACCGCCGACAAGCGCTTCGCCGCGCTGGGCATCCCGCAGACGCCCGAGATGCGGCGCGCCTACCGCGACATGATCGTCACGGCGCCAGGGCTGTCCGAAGCGATCGGCGGCGCCATCCTGTACGACGAGACGATCCGCACGAAGACCTTCGCCGGCGTGCCGTTCGCCGAGGCGCTGGAGAAGGCGGGCATCGTGCCGGGCATCAAGGTGGACGCGGGCGCCAAGCCGCTGGCGCTGCACGACGGCGAACTCGTCACCGAAGGCCTGGACGGCCTGCGCGAACGCCTGGCCGAGTACGCGAGGATGGGCGCGCGCTTCGCGAAATGGCGGGCGGTGATCACCATAGCCGACGCCAAGGGCGCGCCGTCACGTGCCTGCCACGAGGCCAACGCGCAGGCGCTCGCCCGCTACGCCGCTCTGTGCCAGGAGGCCGGCATCGTGCCCATCGTCGAGCCGGAGGTGCTGATGGATGGCGCGCACACGCTGGCGCGCTGCGCCGAGGTCACCGAGCGCGCGCTGCAGTTCGTGTTCGACGCGCTGCGCACCCAGCGCGTGCTGCTGGAGGGCATGATCCTCAAGCCCAACATGGTGGTGCCGGGCCTGAAGTGCCCCGTTCAGGACAGCGTCGAGGACGTGGCCGACGCCACCGTCCGCGTGTTCCGCCGCGCCGTGCCGGCGGCGGTGGGCGGCGTCGCGTTCCTGTCCGGCGGACAGTCGGCGCCCGACGCGTCGGCGCGCCTCAACACGATGCACGTGCGCCACGGCTCGGAGTTGCCGTGGCCCCTGGCGTTCTCGTTCGCCCGTGCGATCCAGGATCCGGCGATGAAGGCCTGGGCCGGCAGGAAGGAGAACGTGGCGGCGGCGCAGAAGGCGCTTGTGGAGCGCGCGCGGCTGAACCGGCTGGCGCGGCGCGGCGAGTACACGGCGGCGATGGAGACGCCGCGCTGAGGATCAGGGAAACCCGGGCCGCGCCGGCGTGGCCTCGGGCAGCACCCGCAGCACCGCCTGCGGCGTGAAGCTCTCGATCACCACGTGTCCGCCGCGGGTGACCACGTGGCGCTGGCCCCCGTCGACGAAGTAGTCGTTCGCGTCGCCCGCCTGTGTCAGCCAGATGCGGCCCGAGTGCACCGAGATGCAGGCGCCGGCGGGAAGCCGGCCCGCCAGCGTGGCGTGGGCGGCCAGGCGGATGGGGGTGTCGCGGGCCTCGACCGGGCGGCGGGCGAGGGGCGGGGCGAGGCGCAGGGCGGTGTCCATGGGATCGATTCTGGGCAAGGCCGCCGCCGCGCGACAGCCACAACGGGACACGATCCGCACCAATACAGACGCGTTGGCGGCACGCCTGTGTCGGTCGAAGTCCGCGCCATCTGTACTGGTCTGAGTGCCCGCCTCGCAGACAGAATGGGGCATGCTTGCCGAAGACACCAAGTACCTGCAGATCGCCCAGACCCTCGCCACCTCCATCCGCGGCGGCGTGCTCGCGCGCGGCGAGCGCCTGCCGTCGCTGCGCGACCTGGCCGCGCAGCACGGGGTGTCGCTGTCGACGGCCGTCCAGGCCTACCGTGCGCTGGAGGACATGCGCCTGGTGGAGACGCGCCCGCGCTCCGGCTTCTTCGTGGCCGCGCGGCCGCCGCGCCCGCCGGTGCCGGAGGCCACGCAACCGCCGCCCGATTCGCGCGAGGTCGACATCGACGCGCTCGCCGCCCACACGCTGCGCTTCGCCCACGAGCAGGGCTACATCTCGTTCGGCGCGGCCAGCCCCAGCGACGAGCTGTTCTCGGTGGAGCGCATCCGCCGCACGGTGATGCGCGCCGCGCAGCGCCATCGCGCCGTGCTGTGCGAGTACGCGCTGGGCTCCGGCCACGACGAGCTGCGGCGCGCGGTGGCGCGCTACGCACTGCGCCTGGGCTGCCAGCTGAACCCGCGCGACATCGTGGCCACCAACAGCTGCCTCGAGTCGATCACGCTGTGCCTGCGCGCCGTCACGAAGCCGGGCGACATCGTGGCGCTGGAGTCGCCCACGTACTTCGGCTTCCTGGAGATCCTGCAGAGCCTGCACCTGCGCGCCCTCGAGATCCCCACGCATCCGCGCGACGGGATGTCGCTGGACGCGCTGGAACTCGCGCTCGACACGCAGCCCGTGAAGGCCTTGCTGCTGTCGCCCACGCTGTCCAACCCGATGGGCGGCAGCCTGACCACCGCCGACCGCAAGCGCCTCGCCCGCCTCGTGGCCGCGCGCGGCATCGCGATGGTGGAGGACGTGCTGCACAACGACCTCGCGGAACAGGAGGAGCGGCGCCGCGCGGTGCGTTCGTTCGACCCGAGCGGCCACGTGATGCTGTGCGGGTCGTTCTCCAAGACGATCGCGCCGGGGCTACGCGTGGGCTGGGTGGAGGCGGGCCGCTGGACCGAGCCGGTGCGCCGCATGAAGATGGCCACCAGCGGCTCGCAGACCACCTTCGTCGAGCTCGCGATGGCCGAGCTGCTGGGCCACACCGGCAACGAGGCCGGCTTCCGCCAGATGCGCCACACCATCGGCGTGCGCGTGGACGAGGCGCGCCGCCTGATCGCCGGCAGCTTTCCCAAGGGCACGCGCGTCACCGATCCGGCCGGCGGCTACGTGCTGTGGGTCGAGATGCCGCGCGTCGTCGACTCGCAGGCGCTGTTCACGGCCTGCCTGGCCGAACGCATCGCCATCGCGCCGGGCACGCTGTTCAGCGCCAGCGACCGCTACCGCCACTGCATCCGCCTGGGCGTGGGCGGGCGCTGGGACGATGCGCAGCGGCATGCGTTGATGCGCATCGGGGCGCTGGCGCGGGCCCTGGTGGCCGCGGCGCCGGCGCTAGCTGCCGCGGCCTGAGCTCAGCGATCCCGCGCGAGCGCCGACTCGACGAGGCAGCGTACCTGCTCGCGCAGCGGCATCCCCGACGCCTCGAACATGCGCGGGAACAGGCTGATGGCCGTGAAGCCGGGCAGCGTGTTGACCTCGTTGATGAACAGCTGGCCCTGCGCGTCGAGGAAGAAGTCGACCCGGGCCAGGTCGCGGCAGCCCAGCACGTCGAAGGCCTCGCGCGCGAGCTCGCGCAGGCGCGCGGACGTGGGCGCGTCCAGGCGCGACGGCACGTCCAGCGTCGCGCCGTCCCGCGCGAGGTACTTGGCCTCGTAGTCGTAGAACGGGTGCGCCGCGGCGGTGACGATCTCGCCCACCACCGAGGCCACGGTGTCGCCCCGCACCTCGATCACGCCGCACTCCAGTTCACGGCCCTCGACGCGGCGTTCGATCAGCACCGTGTCGCCATGTTCGAGCGCGGCGGCCAGCGCCAGGGCGAGCGACGCCTCGTCGTGCGCGGGACCGGCGCCGATGGACGAGCCCAGCGACGACGGCTTGACGAACAGGCGCGGGCCGAGGCGTTCGCTCAGCCAGGCGTAGCTCGGGGCGGCGTGGCCGCGACGATGCAGGCGATAGGGCACCACGGGCAGGCCGGCCTGCAGCAACAGGCGCTTGGTCACCTCCTTGTCCATCGTCGCCGCGCCCGCGAGCACGCCGGCGCCGACGTAGGGCACGCCGCAGGTCTCGAACAGCCCCTGCAGGCGGCCGTCCTCGCCGAACGGGCCATGCAGGGCGGGCAGCGCGACGTCGATGCGCGGCAGCTCGCCGGCGATGTCCGACGGCTCGCAGGCCATCAACTGGCCGCCGCGCCCGGGCACCAGCGCGACGGCGCAGGCGCCCGCGTCGACGCGATCCGGGAAGGCGCCGCCGGCCAGCGGCATGTAGCGCCACACGCCGCTGCGCTCGATGCCGATGGGTACCACCCAGCAGCCCGCGTCGAGCAGGGCGGCGTGCAGCGTGGCCGCGGAGCGCAGCGACACCTCGTGCTCGGCGGATCGGCCGCCGAAGAACAGGCCGACCGTGATGGCGGCGGGGGTGGCCGGCGTGTCGCTCGAGAGTTCGAGCGGAATCTGGGTGGAATGCAAGTGGCGTCCTTCGTCGTGGTCCGGCCCGTACCGCAACGGGCCGCGTGTCCGGGACGATAGCCACGCGGATGCCCGCGCGCCGGGCGACTTCGCTCACGGGGCCGTGAGCATTTGCTCCGCCGGCCTCGGCCGGCTACTTCGCGAGCAGCTTGCGCGCGCGCGCCACGACGTTGTCGGCGCTGAAGCCGAACGCCTTCAGGAGCACCTTGGCCGGGGCCGAGGCGCCGAAGTGGTCGATGCCGACGACGTCGCCGGCCTGGCCCACGTAGCGCTCCCAGCCGAGCGTGGCGCCGGCCTCCACGGCCAGCCGCTTCGTCACGGCCGGGGGCAGCACCTTGTCGCGGTAGGCGGGCGGCTGCGCGTCGAACAGGTCCCAGCTGGGCATCGAGACGCAGCGCACCTTGATGCCGTCCCGGCCCAGCGTCTCGGCCGCGGCCACGATAAGGCTCACCTCGGAGCCGCTGGCCATCAGGATCAGGTCCGGCGCGGCGTCGCCGGCGCCACCGAGGATGTAGCCGCCGTTGACCAGGCCGGTGGCCGCCGGATGCCTGCTTCGATCGAGCGTCGGCACGTCCTGGCGCGTGAGCACGAGCAGCACCGGACGATCGCGCGTGGTGACGGCCACCTTCCACGCGACCGCGGTCTCGTTCGCGTCGGCGGGCCGGATCACGGTGAGGCCGGGGATCGCGCGCAGGCTCACCAGCTGCTCGATCGGCTGGTGCGTGGGGCCGTCCTCGCCGAGCGCAATGCTGTCGTGCGTGAACACGTGCAGCGCGTGCAGCTTCTGCAGCGCGGCCAGGCGGATCGCCGGGCGCATGTAGTCGGAGAAGATCAGGAAGGTGGAGCCGTACGGGATGAAGCCGCCGTGCGCGGCCAGGCCGTTGACGATGGCGCCCATCGCGTGCTCGCGCACGCCGAAGTGCAGGTTGCGGCCGGCCCGCCGGGTGCCGCCCTCGTCGGCGCCTTCGACCTTCTTCGCGTCGGCCGCGGGCGCGGGGCCGAAGTCGCCGAGCCCGACGAGGTTGGTGAACGTGGACGGGTCCAGGTCGGCCGAGCCGCCAACCAGCGACGGCAGCCTGTGGCCGATCGCCGCGAGGATCTGCTTGCCGGCGACTCGCGTCGACAGGCCCTTGGCGTCGGCGGGGAAGGTGGGCATGTCCGCGTCCCAGCCCACGGGCAGCTCGCCCTTGAGGCGCGCGTCGAGTTCCTTGGCCTGCTCGGGGAAGGCCTTCGCGTACGCGTCCATGCGGCGGTTCCATTCGCCCTCGGCCTTCTCGCCGGCCGGCTGCGCCTCGCGGAACTTCGCGGCGGCCGCGTCGGGCACATGGAACAAGGGCGACTCGGGCCAGCCGAGCTTGGCCTTGGTGGCGGCGACGTCCTTGTCGCCCAGCGGCGAGCCGTGCGCCTTGAAGCTGTCCTGCTTCGGCGAGCCATACCCCAGGTGGGTGCGCACGAGGATCAAGCTGGGGCGCGTCGTGTCGGCAACGGCAGACTGCAGCGCGCGGTCGATCGCGTCGACGTCGTTGCCGTCGGCCACGTGCAGCGTCTGCCAGCCATAGGCCTCGAAGCGCTTCGCGCGATCCTCGGTGAAGGTGATGGCGGTGCCCGCGGACAGCGAGACCTCGTTGTCATCGTAGAGGCACACCAGCTTGCCCAGCTTCAGGTGGCCCGCCAGCGACGCGGCCTCGGACGCCACGCCCTCCATCAGGTCGCCGTCGCTCACGAGCGCCCAGGTGCGGTGGTCGACCACCGCGTGGCCGTCGCGGTTGTAGGTGCCGGCCAGTTGCGCCTCGGCGATGGCCAGGCCCACCGCATTCGCCAGCCCCTGGCCCAGCGGCCCGGTGGTCACCTCCACGCCGGCCGTGTGGCCGCGCTCGGGATGGCCGGGCGTCTTGCTGCCCCATTGGCGGAACTGCTTCAGGTCGTCGATCGTGAGGCCGTAGCCGGTCACCTGCAGCAGGCTGTACAGGAGCGCCGAGCCGTGTCCGGCCGACAGCACGAAGCGATCGCGGTCGGCCCACAGCGGGTTGGCCGGATGGTGCTTGAGGAAGCGCGTCCACAGCACGTAGGCCATCGGGGCGGCGTCCAGCGGCAGGCCGGGATGGCCGCTGTCGGCGTTCTGCACCATGTCGACGGAGAGGAAGCGCAGCGTGTCGATGCATTGCTGGTCGAGCGAGTCGGACATGGGATATCTTTCGACTTTGAAAAACGGGTATGGGGCTTGCTCAGCGTTGAAGCGAACCGGAGGCTCGAACGGCAAGCCGCTTGCCTGCGCAGGGCTCCGTTCATGTTTCGTTCATGAGTCTGATCCGATTGCAAAGGCCCTGACGCCGATGGCTTCCCTTCTCCACGATGTGGTCTTCCTCGTCGACGTGGACAACACGCTGCTCGACAACGACCGCATCATTGCCGACCTGCGCGACCATCTGATCCAGGAGTTCGGCGTCGCCTGTTCCGGCCGCTACTGGACGCTGTTCGAGAAGCTGCGCGACGAGCTGGGCTACGCCGACTACCTCGGCGCGTTGCAGCTCTATCGCAAGGACGTCGAGGGCAAGGGCGTGCACGCGCAGTCGCTGCTGCAGATGTCGAGCTTCCTCGTCGACTACCCGTTCCAGGATCGCGTCTTCCCGGGTGCGTTCGATGCGCTCGCACGCATGAACAAGCTGGGGCCGGCGGTGATCCTGTCCGACGGCGACGTCGTGTTCCAGCCGCGCAAGATCCAGCGCTCCGGGCTCTGGCGCGCCGTCGAGGGGCGCGTGCTGATCTACGTGCACAAGGAACTGATGCTCGACGAGGTCCGGCGCACCTTTCCGGCGCGTCATTACGTGATCGTCGACGACAAGCCGCGCATCCTCGCGGCGCTCAAGGCCGCGTGGGGCGACGACGTCACCACGATCTTCCCGCGCCAGGGTCATTACGCGCTCGACACCATCGAGGCCGCGAAATACCCCGCGCCGGACATCGTCGTCGACCACATCGGCGACCTCGCACGCACGAATATTGCCGGGTGGTTTCCTCCAGGAGCCCCCCATGACAAAGCCAACACGACAACTGCATGATCTGGGGCAAAGCCTCTGGATCGACAACATCAGCCGCGAGACCTTGCGCGACGGCTCGCTCGCGCGGCTGATCTCCGACTTCTCGGTCACCGGCCTCACGTCCAATCCCACCATCTTCGAGAAGGCGATGGGCGAGGGCGACGCGTACGACGACGCCATCGCGCAGATGGCGCGCGACCGCCGCTCCACCGAGGACCTGTTCTTCGCGCTGGCGGTGGACGACCTGCAGAAGGCCGCCGACCTGTTCGCGCCCGTCCACGAGGCCACGGGCGGCGTCGACGGCTGGGTGTCGCTGGAGGTGTCGCCGCTGCTGGTCAACGACACCCGCGGCACCATCCAGGCCGCCGCCAGCCTGCACGCGCAGGCGGCGCGCAGGAACCTGTTCGTCAAGATCCCGGGTACGCCTGAGGGTATCCCCGCGATCGAGGAGGCCATCTACCGGGGCATCCCCATCAACGTGACGCTGCTGTTCTCCCGCGAGCAGTATCTCGCCGCGGCCGAGGCCTACATGAAGGGCATCGAGCGGCGGCTGAACGACGGCAAGTCGCCGGTGGTGGAATCGGTGGCCTCGCTGTTCGTCAGCCGTTGGGACACGGGTGCGAAGGAGACCGTGTCGGAGCAGTACCAGAACCGGCTGGGCATCGCGATCGCGATGCGCACCTACAAGGCCTGGCGCGACCTGCTCGCCTCCGAGCGCTGGAAGAAGCTCGCGGCCGCCGGCGCGCATCCGCAGCGCCTGCTGTGGGCCAGCACCGGCACCAAGGATCCGAAGGCGCCCGAGACGCTGTACGTGGAGGCGCTGGCCGCGCCGGGCACCGTGGACACGATGCCCGAGAAGACGTTGAAGGCCTTCGCCGAACGCGGACGCCTGGGCGATCCGATGCCGGTGGACGGCGGCGATGCGGAGCAGACCATCGCCGGGATCCGGCGCGAGGGCGTCGACGTCGAGGCTCTGGCCGACAAGCTGCAGAAGGACGGCGGCGACGCGTTCAAGAAGTCGTGGGGCTCGCTGATCGGCGGCCTCGAGGAAAAGGTCGTCAAGTTGACCGCGATCTCGCCGAGCTGAGCCGACATGACGCGTCCGCTGGTCGTCGCTCCCTCGATCCTGTCGGCCGACTTCGGCCGCCTGGCGGAGGAGGTGCGCGCGGTCGACGAGGCGGGCGCCGACTGGATCCACGTCGACGTGATGGACGGCCGCTTCGTGCCCAACATCACGCTGGGCCCGGTGGTGATCGAGGCCATCCGCCGCGCGACGACCAAACCCCTGAACGTGCACCTCATGATGGTGGAGCCCGAGCGCATGCTCAAGGACTTCGTGGACGCGGGCGCCGACCACCTTCTCGTGCAGTGCGAGCCCGCGTCGACGATCCACCTGCACCGCGTGCTCTCGCGCATCCGCGAGCTGGGCTGCAAGGCCGGCGTGGTCATCGACCCGGGCAGCCCGATCGCGTTCGCCGAGCACGTGCTGCACCTGTGCGACGTGGTGCTGGTGATGACCGTCAACCCGGGCTTCGGCGGCCAGCGGTTCCTGCCCGAGGTGCTGCCCAAGATCACGGCGCTGCGCCGGCTGTGCGACACGCGCGGGCTGTCCCCCTATATCGAGGTGGATGGCGGCCAGAACGGCGACAACGCGTGGCAGGCGGTGGACGCGGGGGCCGACGCCCTCGTCGCGGGGGCGGCCGTCTTCGGCTCGGGCGACTACGCGCGCGCCATCTCCCGGCTGCGAGCGCACGTGCGGCCGGCTTGACCCACCACAAACATGGGGTCTTCTCCTACACGCAACTGTCACGATCCCGGTTTAAGATGGCTCCATCGCAGGTACAGAACCGGCCGCACATTGGGCGGAAAGATGGGAACCCGTCACCCAGTACCCGCAACCGTCTTCGTGATCCGTCACGTTGTCCGGAAGTCAAAAGCCCTCCTCGCGAGGGCTTTTCCTTTGATGCGTCAGCAGCTCACATCCGCGGCCACGAGCGCATCGCCGTGCGCACCGTCGCCATCAGGCTCTCGTGCGTCGCGCCGTCCTTGGCCTGCATCGACATGCCCTGGTAGATGGTGGCGTAGAAGTTGGCCAGGTCCTTGGCGTCGGTATCGGCCGGCAGCTCGCCGCCGTCGATGCCGCCCTGGATGCGGCGGCCCACGCTGGCGATGGCCTCGGTGCGGCGCAGCAGCAGCGCGTCCTGCACGCGTTCGGCCGCGGCCGAGCAGTTGGTGGCGGCCATCACCACCATGCAGCCCTTGGGGTGGCACGGCTGGGTGAGTTCGTTGGCGGCCTCGGTGAGCCAGCGCTCGATGGCGCCGCGGGCCGTGGGTTCCTCCACCAGCGCACGCGCGCCGGCGCTGCCGTAGCCCAGCGCATAACGCTCGATGGCCTCGAGGAACAGCTGCTCCTTGTCGCCGAACGCGGTGTACAGGCTGGGCGGCGTGATGCCCATCGCGGACGTGAGGTCGGAGATCGACGCGGCCTCGTAGCCGCGTTCCCAGAACACGTGCATGGCCGTCTCGAGGGCGGTGTCGCGATCGAAGGACAGGGGGCGGCCGCGCGCCTTGCGCGCGGCCTTGGCCGGCCTGGTGTCGGGCGCCTCGGCGACGGCGGTCGCGGTCGCGACCCCGTCGTCTTCCGGCGGCTCATTCGTCTTTTTCATAGCGATCAGTACGAAAACATGTTGACGTGCCCTTGTGGCTTGGCTACATTGTGCCATATGTCGTAGCGATCGCTACGATAAAACTTTCCCGGTCGGACAGCAAAAAGCCAGGCAATGCCTGGTCGAGCCGCTGCTTTGTCCAAAAGTTTCCAAGCACTCACTTCCAGTCACACACGCAAATCCAGGAGTTCTCATGAACCAGGTTCCGCTCCAAGCCCGTCGCCGCCTCTGGGTGGCCGGCACCACGCTGACGGCGCTTGCCGCCGCCCTCGCCACCGTGTTCATGCTTCAGTCCGGCCCCGCGGTGGCCACGCCGTCGCCCGCCGCGCAGGCCACGCCGGTGTCCGTCGCCACCGTCGTGCAGAGCGACGTGGCGGCCTGGAACGACTTCTCCGGCCGGCTGGAGGCGGTCGAACGCGTGGACATCCGCTCGCGCGTCGCCGGCACCGTCCAGGGCGTGCACTTCCGCGAGGGCGCGCTGGTCAAGGCCGGCGACCTGCTGCTCACGATCGACCCGGCGCCCTACCAGGCCGATGTCGACCGCGCCGACGCCCAGGTGTTTGCCGCGCAGTCGCGCCTCGTCAACGCGAAGAGCAACTACGAACGCTCCAAGCAACTGCTGCAGGATCACGCGATCTCGCAGCGCGAGTACGACGACAGCCTCAACGCGCAGAGCGAGGCCGATGCCAACCTGCGTTCGGCCAAGGCGCAGTTGCAGACCGCGCAGCTGAGCCTGGGCTACACGCAGGTGCGCGCGCCGGTGTCGGGCCGCGTGGGCAAGCTGGAGATCACCACCGGCAACCTCGTGGCCGCCGGCCCGGGCGCACCGGTGCTCACCACCCTGGTCAGCGTGAGCCCGATCTACGCGAGCTTCGACGCCGACGAGCAGGTGGTCACGCGCGCGCTGAGCGAGCTGCCCGCCGGTGCCAGCGCGCGCGCGCAGATCGAGAAGATCCCGGTGCAGATGGGCACGGTGGCAGACACCGCCACGCCCATCGCCGGCCACCTGCAGCTGGTGGACAACCAGGTCGACGCCCGCAGCGGCACGGTGCGCGTGCGCGCCGTGTTCGACAACGCGGACGGCGCGCTGATGCCCGGCCAGTTCGCGCACCTGCGCATGGGCCAGGTCAAGGCCGATTCGGCGCTGCTGATCAACGAGCGCGCGGTCGGCACCGACCAGAACAAGAAGTTCGTGATGGTGGTGGGCGCCGACGACAAGGCGAACTACCGCGAAGTGACCCTCGGCGCCAACGTCGACGGCCTGCGCATCGTCACCTCGGGCCTGAAGGCGAACGAACGCGTGGTCGTCAACGGCCTGCAGCGCGTGCGCCCCGGTTCGCTCATCGCGCCGCAGATGGTCGCGATGAAGAACGCCGACGACACCAAGAACTGATCCCCAAAAAGAAGACACACGGCCCGGCGTCGCACCACGACGCCGGGCCGCGCATCCCCTGACTCCCCGGGAGCACCACGTGAACCTTTCCAAATTCTTCATCGACCGGCCGATCTTCGCCGGCGTGCTGTCGCTGCTGATCTTTCTCGGCGGCCTCATCGCGGTCCGCGGTCTGCCGATCTCCGAATACCCGAACGTCGTGCCGCCGTCCATCGTCGTGCGCGCGAACTATCCGGGCGCCAATCCGCAGGTGATCGCCGAGACGGTGGCCACGCCGATCGAGGAGCAGATCAACGGCGTCGAGGGCATGCTCTACATGAGCAGCCAGGCGACCACCGACGGCCTGATGACGCTGACCGTCACCTTCAAGCTGGGCACCGACCCGGACAAGGCGCAGCAGCTCGTGCAGAACCGCGTCGCGCAGGCCGAGCCGCGCCTGCCCGAGGAGGTGCGCACGCTGGGCATCACGACGATCAAGGCCTCCACGGACCTGACGATGGTCGTCCACCTGTTGTCGCCCACCGGCAGGTACGACATGACCTACCTGCGCAACTACGCGGTGCTCAACGTCAAGGACCGCCTCGCGCGGGTCCAGGGCGTCGGCGACGTGCAGCTGTTCGGCTCGGGCGACTACTCGATGCGTGTCTGGCTCGATCCGCAGAAGGTCGCCAACCGCGGCCTGTCGCCCAGCGACGTCGTCGCCGCGATCCGCGGCCAGAACGTGCAGGCCGCGGCCGGCATCGTCGGCGCCTCGCCCAACCTGCACGGCATCGACGTGCAGCTGTCGGTGAACGCGCAAGGACGCCTGCAGAACGAGGACGAGTTCGGTGACATCATCGTCAAGACCAGCGCCGACGGCGCCGTCACGCGCCTGCGCGACATCGCCCGCGTCGAGCTGGGCGCGGCCGACTACTCGCTGCGCTCGCTGCTGGACAACAAGGATGCGGTCGCGGTTCCCATCTTCGCCGCCCCCGGCTCCAACGCCATCGCCATCTCCAACGGCGTGCGCGCCGAGATGGCCGAGCTGCAGAAGTCCATGCCCGACGGCGTGAAGTACGAGATCGTCTACGACCCGACGCAGTTCGTGCGCGCCTCCATCGAATCGGTGGTGCACACGCTGCTCGAGGCCATCGCGCTGGTGGTGCTGGTCGTGATCCTGTTCCTGCAGACCTGGCGCGCGTCCATCATCCCGCTGCTGGCCGTGCCGGTGGCGGTGGTGGGCACCTTCGGGATCATGAGCCTGTTCGGCTTCTCGATCAACGCGCTGAGCCTGTTCGGCCTGGTGCTGGCGATCGGCATCGTCGTGGACGATGCGATCGTGGTGGTGGAGAACGTGGAGCGCAACATCTCCAGCGGGCTCTCGCCGCGCGACGCCACGTACCGCGCGATGCGCGAGGTGTCGGGGCCGATCATCGCGATCGCGCTCGTGCTCGTCGCCGTGTTCGTGCCGCTGGCCTTCATCACGGGCCTCACCGGCCAGTTCTACAAGCAGTTCGCGCTGACCATCGCCATGTCGACGGTGATCTCTGCCGTCAACTCGCTGACGCTGTCGCCGGCGCTCGCGGCCATGCTGCTCAAGGGTCACGACGCGCCCAAGGACGCCCTGACGCGCGGCATGGACATGGTGCTGGGCCGCTTCTTCGCCGCCTTCAACCGCCTGTTCCATCGCGGCGCCGAGCGCTACAGCGGCGGCGTGACCAAGGCCATCTCCAAGAAGACGGTCATGATCGGCATCTACCTGGTGCTGGCCGCGGCCACGCTGGGCCTGTTCAAGGTCGTGCCCAGCGGCTTCGTGCCGCCGCAGGACAAGCAGTACCTGATCGGCTTCGCGCAGCTGCCCGACGGTGCCACGCTGGACCGCACCGAGTCGGTGATCCGCCGCATGGGCGACATCGTCGCCAAGCAGCCGGGCACCGAACACGCGATCCAGTTCCCGGGCCTGTCGATCAACGGCTTCACCAACAGCTCGAATTCCGGCATCGTGTTCGTGTCGCTGGCCGACTTCGACAAGCGCAAGAGCGCCAACCTCAGCGCCGGCGCGATCGCACAGCAGCTGAACCAGCAGTTCGCCGGCATCCAGGACGCCTTCGTCGTGATGTTCCCGCCGCCGCCGGTGCAAGGCATCGGCACGACCGGCGGCTTCAAGCTGGAGCTGGAGGACCGCGGCTCGGTGGGCATCGCCGGGCTGGACGCCGCGATGAAGGCCTTCATGGCCAAGGCCTACGCCACGCCGGAACTCGCGGGCATGTACTCGAGCTTCCAGGTCAACGTGCCGCAGCTGTACGCCGACATCGACCGCACCAAGGCGCAGCAGCTGGGCGTGCCGGTGACGGACATCTTCGACACGATGCAGATCTACCTCGGCAGCCTGTACGCGAACGACTTCAACAAGTTCGGCCGCACGTACTCCGTGCGCGTGCAGGCGGACGCCGCGTTCCGCGCACGCGCCGAGGACATCGGCATGCTGAAGGTGCGTTCCACTTCGGGCGAGATGGTGCCGCTGTCGGCGCTGATGAAGGTCACGCCGACCTTCGGCCCCGAACGCGCGATGCGCTACAACGGCTTCCTCGCCGCCGACATCAACGGCGGCCCGGCTCCCGGCTATTCGTCGGGCCAGGCCAAGGACGCGATCGCGCGCATCGCCGCCGAGACGCTGCCCCCGGGCGTCAGCTACGAGTGGACGGACCTGACGTACCAGGAGATCCTCGCCGGCAACTCCGCGGTGCTGATCTTCCCGATCTCGATCCTGCTGGTGTTCCTGGTGCTGGCCGCGCAGTACGAGAGCCTGACGCTGCCGCTGGCCATCCTGATGATCGTGCCGATGGGCCTGCTCGCCGCGATGACCGGCGTGTGGCTCACGCACGGCGACGACAACGTGTTCACGCAGATCGGGTTGATGGTGCTCGTCGGGCTCAGTGCGAAGAACGCGATCCTGATCGTGGAGTTCGCGCGCGAGCTCGAGTTCGCCGGACGCACGCCGCTGCGCGCCGCGATCGAGGCCAGCCGCCTGCGCCTGCGCCCGATCCTGATGACCTCGATGGCGTTCGTGATGGGCGTGCTGCCGCTGGTGCTTTCGAAGGGCGCCGGCTCGGAGATGCGCCACGCGATGGGCGTCGCCGTGTTCTTCGGGATGATCGGCGTGACCGCGTTCGGCCTGTTCCTCACGCCGGTGTTCTACGTGCTGCTGCGCGGGCTCACGGGCAACCGCCAGCTGAAGCAGCACGGCGAGGTTCCGCACGACGTCGAGGCGCCCGGCGTGAATGTCGACCACGGCCACGGCGGCGGCGGGGGCTTCGGCGTGCAGCCGGTGCTGGCCGCGCCGCGCCATCAAGACGAATGACGACGCGGACGCGCCCTCAACGACAAGGATTCATGATGACCTCGCTTCTCAAGACCTCGCTGCTCCCGCTCGTGGCCGCGCTCGTGCTGGCCGGCTGCGCCAGCGCGCCCTTCACGCCGGCGGCCGCGCCCGCGGCGCCGGTCGCCTTCAAGGAAGACGGCGCCGCCCGCTTCGCCAACGTCGGCCCCGCGGAGGCGCAGCCGCGCGGCGCGTGGTGGACGGTGTTCTCCGACCCGGTGCTGGACGACCTGGTGCTGCGCGCCGCGGCCAACAACACCGACCTGCAGCAGGCCGCGGCCCGTGTGCAGGCGGCGCGCGCGCTGCTGCGCGACGCGCAGGCCGACCTGTTGCCGCAGGTCAACGCATCGCTGGGCGCCTCGCGCGCCACCATCCAGCCCGGCCTCGGCGCTGCGCCCGGGCAGGCGTCCAACCTCGGCACGGCGGGCCTGGCCGCCTCGTGGGAACCCGACTTCTTCGGCAAGCTCAGCAAGGCGAAGAACGCCGCGGCGCTCGATGCGCAATCGCGCGAGGCTGCGTTGCAGAGCACGCGCCTGGTAGTGCAGTCCGACGTGGCCCAGGCCTACTTCGAGCTGCGCGCGCTCGACGCCGAGCGCGAGATCGTGCGCCAGACGGTGGCGGCCTACGCCGACACGCTGCGCCTGACCGAGCGCCGCTACCAGGCCGGCGACGTCGCCGAGCTGGACCTGGCCCGCGTGCAGGCCGAGGTGGCCTCGACGAACTCGCAGGCGCTGGCGCTGGATCGCGAGCGCGCGCTGCACGAGCACGCGCTGGCCGTGCTGCTCGGCGAGTTGCCGACGCAGTTCGCGCTGGCGCCCGCCGACTGGAACGGCGCGCTGCCGGGCGTGCCGGCCGGCGTGCCGAGCACGGTGCTGGCGCGCCGTCCCGATGTCGCCTCGGCCCAGCTCGCGATGCAGGCCGCCGAGGCGCGCGCCGGCGTCGCGCGCCTGGCCTGGTTCCCCGACGTCTCGCTCACGGCCAACGGGGGCTACGCGTCCACCGACATCGGCGACCTGTTCAAGTGGTCGGCGCGGGCCTGGGGCGTCGGCGCGCTGCTGTCGCTGCCGGTGTTCGACGGCGGCCGCCGCGAGGCTGGCATCCAGACCGCCAATGCGCAGTGGGACATCGCCGCGGCCACCTACCGCGAGCAGGTGCTGGGCGCGTTCCGCGACGTCGAGGACCAGCTCGCGTCGCTGCGCCTGCTGTCCGACCAGGCCGGCGCGCAGAAGGTGGCGGTGGACGCGGCGACGCGGGCCACGGTGCTGTCCGACGCGCGCTATCGCAACGGCCTCGTGAGCCAGCTCGAGCTGCTCGACGCGCGCCGCAGCGAACTCGCGAACCGGCGCGTGGCGGTGCAGGTGCGGGCGGCCCAGTACCAGGCCACTGTAGGCCTGATCCGCGCCCTGGGAGGTGGCTGGGGCGAAGGCGCGCCCGCGCCGACCGCGGCGGCCGCCACTCCGGCCAAGCCGGCCTGAGCGATGCAATGCGAAACCGGGGCGGCCCTTCGGCCGCCTCGGTTTCGCAAAGCGTCGTAACGTATGCCCATGCCTTCGCTTTCGTCCCCCAGGTTCCCTCCGCTGTCCGTCCTCGACCTCGTGCCCGTGCAACAGGGCGCCACGCCCGGCGAGGCGCTGCGCCACAGCCTCGCGCTGGCGCAGCACGCCGAGGCGCTCGGCTTCACGCGCTACTGGGTCGCCGAGCACCACAACATGACCGGCATCGCCAGCGCGGCCACGTCGGTGGTCATCGGCTTCCTCGCGCAAGGCACCTCGAAGATCCGCGTCGGCTCGGGCGGCATCATGCTGCCCAACCACTCGCCACTGGTGATCGCCGAGCAGTTCGGCACGCTGGCGTCGCTGTATCCGGATCGCATCGACTGCGGCCTCGGCCGCGCGCCGGGCACCGACCAGACGACGGTGCGCGCGCTGCGCCGCGATCCGCGCGCCGCCGAGAACTTTCCGGAAGATGTGCAGGAGCTGCAGGCGCTGTTCCAGCCCACGCGCCCGGGGCAGGCGGTGCAGGCCTTCCCCGGCGCCGGCCTCGACGTGCCGCTGTGGATCCTCGGCTCCAGCACCTACGGCGCGCAGCTGGCGGGCGCGCTGGGCCTGCCCTACGCCTTCGCGTCGCACTTCGCGCCCGACGCGCTGGTGCAGGCGATGGAGCTGTACCGCCGCCTGTTCAAGCCGTCGGGGCAGCTGGAAAAGCCGCACGCGATGGCCGGCGTCAACGTGGTCGTCGCCGACACCGACGCGGAGGCGCGGCGCCTGTTCACCACGCACCAGCAGTCGTTCGCCAACCTGCGCCGCGGCCGGCCCGGCCCGCAGCAGCCGCCAATCGACGACATCGACGCCTACTGGTCGCCCGCCGAGAAGCAGATGGCCGAGAGCATGCTGGCGTGCGCCGTCGTGGGGTCGCCCGAGACGGTGCGCCACGGGCTCGAGCGCTTCGTGGCGTACAGCGGCGCCGACGAGCTGATGGTGGTCTCGGCCATCTTCGATCCCGAGGCGCGCCGGAAGTCCTACAGCCTGCTCGCGGAGATCGCCGGCCTGCAGCCGCGCTGATCAGGCCGTCAGGCCGTCAGGCGGAAGCGCTGCACCGTCCCGGCCAGCTGCTGCGCCTGCAGCTTCAGGCTTTCCGCCGCGGCGGCCGATTCCTCCACCAGCGCGGCGTTCTGCTGCGTCACCTGGTCGAGCTGCGACACCGCGGTGTTGACCTGGCCGATGCCCTGGCTCTGCTCGGTGGCCGCGTGGGTGATCTCCGCGATGATGGCCGATACGCGCTTGGCCGCGTCCACCACCTCGTTCATCGTCGCGCCGGCGTCGCCGACCAGCTTCGTGCCCGCTTCCACGCGGTCGACGGAGGTGCCGATGAGGCTCTTGATCTCCTTGGCCGCCGCCGCGCTGCGCTGCGCCAGCGAGCGCACCTCGGTGGCCACCACCGCGAAGCCGCGGCCCTGCTCGCCGGCGCGCGCCGCTTCCACGGCCGCGTTCAGGGCGAGGATGTTGGTCTGGAAGGCGATGCCGTCGATCACGCCGATGATGTCGGCGATCTGGCGCGACGAGCCGTTGATCTCCTCCATCGTCGTGACGACGCGGGCCACGACGGCGCCGCCGCGCATCGCCACGTCGGCCGCGCTGGCGGCGAGCTCGTTGGCGGTGCGCGCGCTCTGCACCGAGTTCTGCACGGTGCCGTTCATCTGCTCGATCGACGCCGCCGTCTGCTGCAGGCTGGACGCCGCTTCTTCCGTGCGCGACGAGAGATCCATGTTGCCGTCGGCGATCTCGGCCGAGGCGATGCCGATGCTGTCGGTGGAGGTGCGGACCTGCGACACCAGCGTCCTCAGCGAGTCCTGCATCGAGGCCAGCGCCTTCAGCAGGCGGCCGGTCTCGTCGCGGTCGTGCGACTCGATCGATTCGGTGAGGTCGAGCGCGGCGATGCGGTGTGCCGCGTCGACGGCGCGCTGGATCGGGCGCGTGATGCCGCGCACCAGCCAGGCCGAAAGCAGGCCGCCGAGGATCAGCGACGCGGCGCCGAAGACGATCAGCGCGAGGCGTGCCGTCCGGTTCTCGGCCTGGATGCTGGCGCCGGCGCGGTCGATGGCCTCGGCCTGCAGGTCGCCGAGGCGGCGCAGGGCGTCCTGGTACTTGATGGAGGCCGGCAGGTAGGTGCTGTCCAGCAGCTTGCGCGAGCCGTCGGCGTCGCCGGCCTTCTTGGCCGCGGAGACGGCGTCGCGCGTGGCCACGTAGTTCTTGCGCACGTCCTGGATCTCGGCGTACACGGCCTTTTCCTCCGGCGTGTCGATCAGCTTGCCGACCTTTTCCTGCAACTCGTTGGACGACTTGGTCGTCGCCGCGGCGTCCGACGCGAAGAAGTCGGCGAGCGCGGGGTCGGCGCTCACCGCGATGGCCGTCGTGCGGCGCACCGACATCGCCACGTTGCGGTACCACTCGGCGACGAGCCGCTCGGTCGCGATGTCCTGTTCGACGATGGTGCGGGTCTGGTTCGCCGATTCGTTGAGCGCCCAGGCGCCGTAGCCGGAGCCCACCAGCGCGAGGCAGAGCGTGAGGCCGAAGGCGGCGGTCAGGCGGCGCCCGAGGGACGGGCCGGAAGTAGAGGAAGCGGTCATTGTTCGGTCCGATGGGGTACAGCGGTACTCGCTGCTTTCCTGGATATCGGCAGTCCGGCGAACTTGAGTAGTGTTTTCTGTACTCGCCCTGACGGAATTCGGGGGCTTTCCCGTTCGCCACACGGTCGACTGGCCGGGATTCGCGACCACCTGCGCTGGCCGACGCGCCACGCCGGCCTCGGCGCCTACGCCGTGCGCTGACCCGCGTGCCGGCGCACCGCGGCGCGCAGCCGCGCCGTCGACGCCCACACGTGCTCGTGGTCGAACGCCGAGGCCATCGCGGCGGCCAGCAGCATCACCGCGCCGAAGGCCCACAGGCCAGGGCCGGCGATGACGCTGGCCAGGCCGTTGAGCTTCACGAAGGCGACGAGCACGCCCAGCATGAACACCTCCACCATCACCCACGGCCGCACGGCCTGCATCGCGCGCAGCACGATGTCGACGCCCGGCGGCCGCTGGCCCGCGCGCAGCGACAGCAGCACGTAGGCGACGGCGGCCATCTCCACCAGCGGGTTCAGCAGCGTGGTGAACAGGACCAGGCCGCACATGAACCAGGCGCCTTCGTCGTAGAGCGTCCACGCGGCCTCCCACAGCGTGGTGCTGCGCATCTGGCCCTGGATGTCGATGACCATGATGTTGTTCGTGTGCGCCACCAGCAGCATCACGAGGCCGCCGAGCGCCAGCGACAGCGGCAGGTCGAAGGTGGCGTGGCGCGCCAGGCCCAACGTGGCGCCGCAGCGCCGGCATTCGTAGTGGCGGCCGGAGGGCACGAGGTCGTCTGTCTCGTCGCCGATGCCGTCGACGCTGGACCGGCGGTGCAGCGCGTCGCACTCCTCGCAGGCGATCAGGTCGTCGCGCAGCGTGGCCACGGGGACGCGCGGCGCGAGCACGTCGACGCCGTCGTCCAGCGCGGCGTCCGCCAGGTGGCGGGCGGAGCCCTTGCGCGAGAGCGCGCGGCGCAGGCGCTCGAACATGTCAGCGGCCGTCGATGCAGCTGCGCGCGCGTTCGTCGGCGCTGTCGCGCAGGGCCGCGGCCACGTCCTCGGCCACCAGGCGCACGGTGTCGGAGTGCGCGCGGGCCACGCGGTCGAAGCGCTGCTGCGACTCCTCGACGGCGGGGTTGGCGGGCGGCGCGGTGCCCGCGGCGTCGCGCACCGCCGTGCGCACGACGCGGTAGCGACCGGCGTCGACCGGGCCCAGCGACGCGTCGGAAGGCAGGCACTCGATCGTCCAGCGCACCTGGTCTCCCACCGCCGGCGTGGGCGCGAGGATCGAATCGAAACGCAGCACCTGCACGCGCAGGCGCAGCGGCGCGGGACGCTCGAGGTCGGCGCCGCTGCCCGAGCCGGTGGGGCCGGCGTCGGCCCACAGGCCGCCTGGAAGCGGGCCGCGGTTCAGGTAGTCGACCATCGCCTGCGCGACGTCGGCGCCCAGGCCCTGCGTCCACATCTGGTGGTCGTACACCATCGCGCCGGTGTCGCCGGTGCGGACCACCCACTCGTCGCGGCCCAGCGAGTCGGGCACCGTCACCGGGCCGATGGCCAGCAGGCGCGGCGCCTCGCGCGCGACGGTGTTCGCCGCCGCGGCCGCGGGACGCAGCGTGTGGAAGTGGTCGGGCGGCGTGGAGCAGCCCGCCGCCGCGAGGATGGCGGCGAACAGGGCAAGGCGTTTCATCGTCATTTCGGATCCTCCGGCTTGCCCTTCAGCAGCGACTCCGGATGGCGTTCCAGGTAGTCGGCCAACCCCTTCAGCGAGGCCGCGGCCCTCGAGACCTCGTTGAGCGCGCTGGTGGCCTGCGGGCCCACGGTCTGGTCGACGGTGCCCAGCGTCTTGCGCAGGTCGTCGACGGCCTTGCGCGCCTCGGCCAGCGTGCTCTTCGCCTCGGGCACGACGCCCGTGTCGAGGTGCTGCACCAGGTCGTCGGCGTGCTTCAGCGTGACGTCGAGGTCGGCCAGGCTCCTGTGCAGGTCGGAGGCGAGCTGGTCGTACGGGATCGCGTCGAGCTTCTTGGCCACCGAGGCCAGCGAGTCCTGCAGGCTGTCGAGGCTGCCCGGCGCGGTGGGCAGGACGGGCGGCGTGGCCGTCCAGTCGATGTGCGCCGCGGGGGCGTTCCTGACGAAGTCCAGCGACACGTACAGCTGCCCCGTGAGCAGGCTGCCGCTCTTCAGCTGTGCGCGGAAGCCGCGCCTGATCATCGGGTCGACGCGCTTGCGCTGGTCGTCCTGCGTCATGTCCTCGGGGCCGGACTTGTTGGTCGTGGGCAGCCGGCGCGGGTACACGCGCACGTCGACCGCGATCTTTGGCTCGGGGTTGGCCTCGCCGCCGCTGCCGTCCACGGCGATGCGGGTGACCTCGCCGATGGGCAGGCCGCGGTACTCCACCGGCGCGCCCACCGCGAGGCCGCGCACGGAGCTCGCGAACAGCAGGCGGTAGTCGAAGCCCTGCGAATCGGGCAGCTTCAGCGCATCGGATTGCTGCGCGTAGAGCGTGAACTGCGTGCGCTCGGGGGCCTCGGGCGGCGTGCCCGGCGCGTTGTCCGGGTCGGGCAGGTCCTGGAAGGCGACGCCGCCGGCCAGCACGCTGACCATCGATTGCGTCTGCACGCGCAGGCCCTGCGCGCCGAGGTCGACGTCGACGCCGCTGGCGTGCCAGAAGCGGCTGTGCGCGCTGACGAAGCGGTCGTAGGGCGCGGTGATGAAGATGGTGAACCTGATGTGGCGGCCGTCCGGCATCATCGTGTACGCCAGCACCTGGCCCACGGGCACCCGGCGCAGGTAGATGGGCGAGCCGATGTCCAGCGAGCCGAGGTCGTCCGCGACCAGCGTGAACTCGCGGCCCGGCACGTCGGCGGTGATGGCGGGCTGCACGTCCAGGCCCTCGAACTCGCGCTTCTCGCTGGTGTTGCGGCCGGCGTCCATGCCGATGTAGGCGCCCGACAGCAGCGTGCCCAGGCCGCTGACGCCGGCGGCGCCGACGCGCGGGCGCACGACCCAGAAGCGGGTGTCGGTGACCAGCAGGTTCTCGATGCCGGAATTGCCGCGCATCTCGGCCGTCACCTCCACCTCGCGGTGGTCCTTGGTGAGCGTGACGCGGCGCACGATGCCCACGTCGACGTCCTTGTACTTGATGTGCGTCTTGTTCGCCTCGATGCCCTCGGCGTTGTGGAAATAGATGGTGACCGTCGGGCCGCGATTGAGGATGGAGCGCGCGCCGAGGTAGACGCCGATGACCACGGCCACCAGCGGCACCAGCCACACCAGCCACAGCGAGTAGTGCGCGCGGCGCGCGATGACCGGGCGCGGGAGCGCAGGCGCCGGCACCGGCGTGGCGGGCGCAGGCGGCGCCGGTGTGGCGCCGTCGCGCGGATCGTCTGGGGAAGTCATAAGGCAATCTCCGGCCTACGGCCTTCGAAGCGAGTGCCCTTCGGAGCGGCCGGGCGGGCACTCAACTCGGGTCTCCGGCGGGGTCGGTGAATGGCTGCGGCATGGGCACGGCCTCGCCCTCCGGCTTGTCGAACAGAAGGCGCGGGTCGAAGCTGTGGGTGGCCAGCATCGTCAGCACCACGACGGCGCCGAAGGCCATCGCGCCCGGGCCGGGCTGCAGCTCGGCCAGGCTCTCCACCTGCACCAGCGCGGCCAGCATCGTGATGGCGAAGATGTCGAGCATCGACCAGCGGCCGATCAGCTCCAGCGCGCGGTACACCGCCAGGCGCCGCTTCGCCCAGCGGCGGTCGTGGCGCTGCAGCGAGATCAGCAGCAGCGACATCAGCAGCAGCTTGGCCATGGGCACGGCGATGCTGGCCACGAACACCAGCACGGCCAGCCCGTACGAGCCGTCCTTCCAGAAGTAGACGATGCCCGAGAAGATGGTGTCGGTCTGGCGGCCCCCGATGGCGGAGGTGTCGGTCACCGGGAGCAGGTTGGCCGGCAGGTACAGCGCGGTGGCGGCGAGCAGGAAGGCCCAGCTGCGGGCGATGGCGTCGGGCTTGCGCGGGCGCACCAGGGCGTCGCAGCGCGGGCAGCGCGCGCGCTGCCGTTCCAGGGCCTCGGGCGGGGGCACGCAGACGGCGGCGCAGCCTTGGCAACGCCAGAGCCCGGCCGCGAGCGCGGAGCAGGCGGGTTCGGCGGTCGGCGGAACGGGGTTGTGGCGGGCCATTGTTGCGCTGAAGTCTAGCCCGGCCGTGCAGCAATAACGGGGCCCGCCCCAAAAAGCAGTTCGCCCGCGCGGGGCGGGCGAATCGGCCTGTCGGTGGGCTGAAGCGCTACTGCGCGCCGCCGCTGGAGGACTTCAGCTCGAACGAGCTCACGTAGAGCGCCTGCTGGCGGTCGTAGAACAGGCTGGAGTTGCGCGATTCGCCGGTGTCGGTGTAGGGGAACAGCACGTCCATGCACTTCATCGGTCCGCCCACGAACACGCGGTACAGGATGACGTTGCTGCCGCGATAGATGTTCACCTCGGGGCTCGCCTGGTAGTCGGCCGGCGGCATCTTCTTCTTCGGGTTGTAGTTCTTCCAGATGTACAGCGTGGGCTTGCCGCCCGCCGCGGCGCCGTCGCGCGGCACGTCGACGTTGGTCAGGCCGATGAGGTTGCCGTTGACGGTGTCCGACCACGAGGTGTTGTACAGGCCGGGCACGTAGTCGCTCATGGGCAGGTCCTTCTGCGTGGCGAGCGACTTCACGCCGTTGGCCACCCGCGGGCGGTCGACGTTGCAGGTGGGCACGACGGGGCGCCCGGCGTTGGCGCCGGTGGCGCCCCCCGCGGTGCCGACGATGCCGGGCGCGAAGTCGGGCGAGCTGGTGAGCGTGGCCGCGGGCACGCCGCCGAAGTCGACGAAGCCGGTGTTGGCCCTGGGCGCCTTCTTGCCCTTGGCGAGCACCGGAGCGGTGGCGGCCACTTCGGGCACGGCGACGTCGCTGGCGCGGTAGTACTGCAGCGTCTGGCGGCGGGTGGCGAGGAACTTGTGGAAGGCGTCGTCGTCGGTGAGGTCGACGATCTCGACGCGGCGGTTGGCGGCCCGGCCGGCCTCGGTGTGGTTGTCGCCGACGGGCAGGGTCTCGCCGGCGCCCTGGAAGTACAGGTTGGCGGCGGGCACGCCCTCGGCCTGGAACACGCGCGCCACGGCGGCGGCGCGCCGCTCGGACAGGTTGGCGTTCTCGGTGCTGCCGCCGGTGTCGTCGGTGTGGCCCACCAGCAGGATGCGCTTGGTCTTGAGCGTCTCGACCGCGTTCTTCTCGTCGTCGGTGGACGTGGCGCTCAGCTTGGCCTGCTGCTTGGTGTACGAGTACTGCGCGGCCACCTCGCGGAACAGCGCGTCGGCCTCGGGCGTGAGCTTGTCGGAGCCTGACGCGAACTGCCTGCCGTTGTCGCGCAGCGTGACCGACAGGCCGGCCGTGGCCGTGTCGCTGCCCGCGGCGAACGGCGTGGCCGAGGCCGGCGAGTTGGTGGCGGAGGCGGCCACGGCGCCGGCCGCCGGCAGGTCGCCCTTGGGCACGATGACCGAGGCGACGGTCATGTCGGCGTTGTGCTGCTTGGCGATGGCGAACAGCGCGCAGCGGCGCTGGTCCATGTTGTAGCCGATGGCCGCGCCGATGCCGCCGCCGGCCACGCCGCCCAGCACGCGGGCGTCGGTGGACTTGGTGAATTGCGAGGTGACGACGGCGCCCGCGACCGCGCCCAGCACGCCGCCGACCACGGTGGCGGTCTTCGCGCAGGGATCGTCGCTCACCTTGATGCCGGCGATCGACTGGGCGCCGGAGTTCGGGTCGGTGGCGCAGCCCTGCAGCAGCACGGCGACGGGCAGGATGGCGGCGGCAACCGGATGGAGGCGGATTCGTTTCGTCGATGTCATGGCAGCGTCTCTTCGATGAGATTTGGTTTCGTTGGGCCGTCCCTGCAGCGACTCGTGCACGGCCTGGGCGACGGAAAGCCCCTCGGGGCCCCTCGCCGATCCGCTATTCAATCATGGCGCGCACCCAGGCGCATTCGTCAATCCGGGGGATCCGCCGTTGTCGAGTGCGGGTACGACCCCCAAAAGCGGCGTATCCGCCACACGGGAACCCGAGCGGTGTGCTCGACATGCCGCGGCGCGCTCACAATAGCCGCTACCTACCTAACCACCCGCTCTGCTGGAAGGCAAGTCCATGACCTCGCGCCGTCGCTTCATCTCGCTCGTCCCGCTGCTGGGCGCCGCCACGCTGGCCCGCGGCCAGGCCCCGGCCCCGCTGGTGGACCCCAAGGACCCGCAGGCCGTCGCGCTCGGTTATGTGGCCGACGCGAGCAAGGCGGACAAGGCCAAGTACCCGAAGTACGCGGCCGGCCAGGCCTGCAGCGGCTGCGCGCTGTACCAGGGCAAGGCCGGCGACGCCTCGGGTCCGTGCCCGCTGTACGCCGGCAAGGCCGTGGCGGCCAAGGGCTGGTGCAGCGCCTGGGTGAAGAAGGCCTGAAACGACGACGGGCCCGCGGGCCCGTTTTTCGTTGGCGCGGCGCGCTTCAGTGGTCGGTGTGCAGGTAGCTGGCCGTCCTGGGCAGGCGCAGGCTGGCCAGGAACACGATGGCCATCATCACCGTGACGTACCAGAAGAAGCTGGACTCGATCTTCATGTCCTTCAGCTGCAGGGCCACGTACTCGGCCGACCCGCCGAAGATCGCGTTGGAGATCGCGTAGCCCACGCCCACGCCCAGCGCGCGCACCTGGGCCGGGAACATCTCGGCCTTCACGATGGCCGACACCGAGGTGTACAGGCTCACGATGGCCAGCGCCACGCAGATCAGCACGCCGGCCATCACCGGGCTGGAGGCGTTGCCGATGGCGGTCATCAGCGGCACCGTGAGCAGGGTGCCCAGCGCGCCGAACAGCATCATCGAGTGGCGCCGTCCGATGCGGTCGGAGAGCGCGCCGAAGATCGGCTGCATGCACATGTAGACGAACAGCGTCGCCAGCGAGATGTTGGTGGCGGTGGTCTTGGGCATGTGCGCCGTGGCGATCAGGTACTTCTGCATGTACGTGGTGTACGTGTAGAAGATCAGCGAGCCGCCGGCGGTGTAGCCCAGCACCGTGAGGAAGGCCGCGCGGTGGTCGCGCCAGATGACGGCGAAGCTGCCCGCCTCGCCGCTCTGCAGGTCCTTCTCGGAGGCCGTCTCGTGCAGCGTGCGGCGCAGCAGCATCGCGATGACCGCGGTGACGGCGCCGATGAAGAACGGGATGCGCCAGCCCCAGGCCTTGAGCGCGGGCTCGTCCAGGAACTGCTGCAGCAGGAAGATGACCAGCACGGCGAGCAGCTGGCCGCCGATCAGCGTGACGTACTGGAACGACGAGAAGAAGCCGCGCTGGCCGCGCAGCGCCACCTCGCTGAGGTAGGTGGCGGTGGCGCCGTACTCGCCGCCCACCGACAGTCCCTGCACCATGCGCGCGAGCAGCAGCAGCAGCGGCGCCAGCAGGCCGATCTGCGAATAGGTGGGCAGCACCGCGATGAGCAGCGAGCCGCCGCACATCATGACCACCGAGATCACCAGCGAGGTCTTGCGGCCACGGCGGTCGGCGATCTTGCCGAACATCCAGCCGCCGATCGGGCGCATCAGGAAGCCGATCGCGAAGACGGCGGCGGCCTGCAGCAGTTGCACCGTGTCGTCCGACTTCGGGAAGAACGAGGGCGCGAAGTAGATCGACGTGAACGCATACACGTAGAAGTCGAACCACTCCACCAGGTTGCCCGACGAGGCCGCCATGATCGCGAAGACGCGGCGGCGCTTCTCCTCGAACGAATAGTGGCCAATGGTTCCGCTTGCGGCTGCATCCATGCGTTTGTCTCCGTCCTTGTTCTGCGGGCATTCTGTCCCGATCGCGGCGTTCCTGCTCGGGGTCGCGATGAGGGATTGTGCGTACTGCCCGGGCGGCCCGGTCCGTGGATTGCCGAAGCCCTGCCGTCCCCCGGCGCGCGCGCATGGCGCAGGTGCGCAGGGCGGGATGACGTGTTACCTTTGCGGCCGAACTCCCGAGACCAGCGGCCCCGCTGCCGCGCCTGCCCGAGACCATGGCCATCACGCGCTGCCTCGTCGTCGACGACGACCCCGAACTGCTGCAATCCGTCTGCGACTACCTGCGCCGCTTCGGCCTCGAGGCGGTGGCCGCCGCGAGCGCCGCGCAGATGCGCTCGTGCCTGTCGCAGGGCGGGATCGACGTGGTGGTGCTCGACGTGATGCTGCCCGATGGCGACGGCCTGTCGATCTGCGCCGCGCTGCGTCAGCGGCCCGAGACGGCCAACCTGCCGGTGATCATGCTCACGGCACAAGGCGATCCGCACAGCCGCGTGCTGGGGCTGGAGCTGGGCGCCGACGACTACGTGTCCAAGCCCTTCGAGCCGCGCGAGCTGGTGGCCCGCATCAAGGCCGTGCTGCGCCGCCGCTCCGCGCCGGGCGCGGAGCGCGGCGGCGACGCCAGTGTGGAATTCGCCGGTTGGCGCTTCGACCGACTCAAGCGCCAGCTGGTGTCGCCGCAGCAGGTGGTGGTGCCGCTGTCCAGCGCCGAATACCGCCTGCTCAGCGCGTTCGTGGAGCGCCCGCGCCGCGTGCTCACGCGCGACCAGCTGCTCGACGCCACGCGCGGGCAGGGCGTGGTGGTGGCCGACCGCGCGATCGACCTCGCGGTGTCGCGCCTGCGCCAGAAGCTGTCGGCCGCGCAGGGCGGCGAGCAGCTGATCTGCACGATCCGCGGCGAGGGCTACATCTTCGACGCCGAGGTCAAATAGACCTTCTCAGTTCGATCGTCGCGCGCAACCCGCCCTCCGGCCGGTTGGCCAGCGTCAGCGAGCCGCCCTGGCGGCCGATCAGGTCGCGGGCGATGTACAGGCCCAGGCCGCTGCCGCCGGTGAGGCGGTTGCGCGAGGTGTCGAGCCGGTAGAACGGCTTCATGACCGCCTCCAGCTGCGCCTCGGGAATGCCGGGTCCGTCGTCCTCGATCACGATGTGGATCGCGTCGTCCCGCGGCTGCACGCTGACCTGCGCGCGCTTGCCGTAGCGCAGCGCGTTGTTGACGAGGTTGGAGACGACTCGGCGCAGGCCCGCGGCCTGCACCCGGGCCGGCGCGGGCTCGCCGCGCACGCTCACCGGCTGGCCCAGGTCGGCCAGGTCGTCGACGATCGCCTGCACCAGCGCGTGCACGTCGGTGGTCTCGCTCGGCTCCTCGTGCGCGCCGGCGCCGCGGAAGACCTCCAGCGCGGACTCGATCAGGTCGTCCATCTCGTGGATGTCGGCAATGGAGCGCGCCGTGAGCGGATCGTCCTCGCTGGTCTCGAGCCGCATGCGGATGCGCGTGAGCGGCGTGCGCAGGTCGTGCGAGATCGCCGCCACCAGCAGCGCGCGCGAGTTCACCTGGTCGCTGAGCTGGCGCGACATCTCGTTGAACACGTGCGCCGTCTCGCGCACCTCCACCGTGCCCGCGCGCTCGTCCACGGGCGGCGGCGACTCGTTGCGCGCGAGCGATTGCCCCAGCGTGCGCGAGGCGGCCTGCAGCCGGCGCATCGGCGCCGACAGCCAGCGCGCGCCCAGCCACGCGGCCAGGCCGATGATCAGCAGGCGGATGCCGTAGTCCAGCACGGCCATCGACGTCGACAGGCCCATGCCCTGCGGCGCGCCGGCCGGGCCGCCGGGGTTGGAAAACGGGGGCGGGCCGCCGAAGCCGGCACCGGGGTCGCGCATGCCGCCGGGGCCGTTGCGATCACCCGGCCCGCCGTTCAAGCCGGGTGGTCCGCCGTCGTCCGGGCGCGGGCCAGGCATGCCCGGCCCTTCCGGTCGTGGGTTCGCGGGCGCGCTCGCGGGACTCGCGCGTTGCCCGAACGACAGCGGCGGCAGCGACGGGAAGATCGGCATGCGCCCGCCGACGCCGCCCGGCATGTCGCGTGTGACGACCAGGAACGCGACCGCGTTGCTGATCACCAGCGCGAGCCACATCAGCGCGAACAACCGCTTGAACAGCGTGTCCGCCAGCAACGCCCTCACGCGCCTGCCCACGATCGAGATCCATCCTGCCATGCGCCCATTCTGCGGCAGGCGCGTTTCCGGTTTTTCAAACGGAGATCGCCACCTGGAGCGACACCGCGTAGCCGTCGGTCACGTTGCCCGTGACGGTGGCCATCTCGGTGGAGGTGCCGTCCGAGAACACGTTGTCGGTGGCGAAGCTGATCTGCGCGAAGTTGGTCACGCTGGCGCTGTAGCCGGAGGCCGTGTCGTAGACGGTGGTGCAGACGTCCGTGGGGAAGGCGAGCTGCGTGGTCTTGAGCTTGTTGGTGTACGAGGTGGCGGTGGTGGTGCTGCTGTACACCTCGATGTGGATGTGCGGCATGCGGCCGGAGTAGCAGCCGGGGAAGATGGTGGTGAAGGTGACCACGCCGCTGGCGTCGGTGGCCTGCACGCCGCGCAGCCAGTTCTGGTCGGTGGCGCCGTAAAGCGAGTACACGCCCTCGCGGTTGCAATGCCACACGTAGACGGCGTAGCCCGAGAGGTCGGCGCAGCTGTCGTTGGCGTTGACCACCGTGAGCGTCAGCGTGGTCGCCACGCCGCCCGCGGTGCCCGACATCGAGCCGAAGCTGGAGCGGATGTCGCTGCGCACGATGCCTGACAGCGCCAGCGCGTTCGACACCGTGCCGTTGATCGTGTTGGAGCCGTCGGCAGGATACGGGCCCTGGGTCTCCTCGGCGGTCACGGCGCAGGTGCCGGTCGTCGTCGATCCGCTGGAGCTCGACGATCCGCTGGAGCCGGAGGAACTCGACGAGCTGCTGGAGTCGCCGGAGGCCGCGCCGCCGCCGCCGCCGCAGCCCCAGGCCGTGAGCGCGGTGGTGGCGGCCAGCCCGGCGGCGCCGAGCAGCACGCGCCGGCGTCCGAGGGTGTCGAGGTCGTGGGCGAGGCCCTTGTCGTGATCGTCCATGGCTTGTCCTTGAAATGAGCCGGCCGCAACGGAAAGCTCGCGGAGGCCATTGGACGAAGCGGACGTGTCGTGGATTTAGTCGCTTGGTGTCGGACCGGACATCTGGTGTCGCGTGTGTCGGAACCTGTGAATGAATCCGGCCCGCTCGGGCGTGGCGGGTTCGTTCGCAGGTTCCTCAGGCGCCGGCCAGCTCGTCGGCGCGCGCCTGGCCGATCAGCCGGAGCAACTGGGCGGGGTCCACCGGCTTGGTGAGGTGGTGGTCGAAGCCGGCCGCCAGCGCCTCGCTGCGGTCGGCGTCCTGGCCCCAGCCGGTGATGGCCACCAGCGTGGGCAGGCCGCCGTCCTCGCGGGCGCGGATCTCGGCGGCCACCTCGTTGCCGCTGCGGTAGGGCATGCCGATGTCGAGCAGGCAGACCTGCGGCCGCACGCGGTCGTAGGCGGCCAACGCGTCGGCGCCGTCGTAGGCCAGCGTCACCTGGTGGCCCTCGAGTTCCAGCAGCGCGGCCAGGCTCTCGGCGGCGTCGCGGTTGTCGTCGGCCACGAGGATGCGGCGGGCCGACGCGGCGCGCGGCTCGCGTCCGTCGTCGGCCGCCGGCGCCGGCTCGGGCACGTCGCCGCGCGGCAGCCGCACCGTGAACACGCTGCCGCGGCCGCCGCCCTCGCTGCGCACGGCGATCGTGCCGCCGTGCAGCTCCACCAGGCCCTTGGTGAGCGCCAGGCCGATGCCCAGGCCGCCGGCGCGGTCGCCGGTGCCGCGCAGCTGCGTGAACATGTCGAACACGGCCGGCAACGATTCGGGCGGGATGCCGATGCCGTTGTCGCTGACCTCGATGACCACGTCGTCGCCGTCGAGCGCGGCCACCAGCCGGATGCGGCCGTCCGGGTCGGTGTACTTCGCGGCGTTGGTGAGCAGGTTGGCCACCACCTGCGACACGCGCAGCGGATCGGCCTGCATCAGGATGCGCGCCTGCGGCAGCACCACGTCGAGCTCGTGGTGGCGCGAATCGATCAGCGGGCGCGCGGTCTCCACGGCCGCGTCGATCATCTCGGACAGCGCGTTGGCGCCGCGCCGCAGCTCGAGCCGGCCGCGGGTGATGCGCGAGACGTCCAGCAGGTCGTCGAGCAGCAGGGCCATGTGGCGCACCTGGCGCTCGATCACCTCGTGGCTCCAGCGCTTCTGGGCCTCGGTGGCCTGCGGCAGGCGCGAGACGGCGCTGGCCTGGCGGATCGGCGCGAGCGGGTTGCGCAGCTCGTGCGCCAGCGTGGCCAGGAACTCGTCCTTGCGGCGATCGGCGTCCTGCAGCAGGCGCTCGTCGTTCTTGCGCGTGGTGACGTCGGTGAACCACAGCGCGACGCTGCCGTGCATCGGCGAGGCCACGCAGCGGAACCATTGCTCGATGCCCTCGTGATGCACCTGGACCTCGAATTCGCGCGTCTGCTCGAACTCGACGACGGCCACGTACTGGCGGAAGGATTCGCTGGTCGACCAGCGGGCCGGCAACACGTCCTGCACGCGCCGGCCGTCGAAGCTGCCGGCCTCGCGGCGCAGCGCCTTGGCGGCCGCGGCGTTGACGTAGCTCCATTCGAAGTCGGCGATGCGCCCGCTGCCGTCCTCGCGGATGGGCGACAGGATCACGAACGGCACGGCCGACGCGTCGAGCACCGCCTGGAACCGGCCCTGCGACTCGTGATACGCGGCCTGGGCGTGCGCCCGCTCGATGAAGGTGGCGGCCTTGCGGGCGCAGATGTCGGCCAGCGTGCGTTCGCGCTCGGTGGGCGTGTGCGGCATGTCCAGGTGGATCGACAGCGCGCCGAGCGTCTCGCCGTCCAGGCCGATCATCGGCGTGGCGTGGACGGCGCGGAAGCCTTCCTCGCCGGCCAGCGTGCGCAGGCCGGCATCGACCTCGGCCGACTCGATGTCGGCGATGACGGTGCGCTCGCGGCTCGCGCAGCACAGGGCGCAGGCGCCGTCGAGGCCGCTGGTCTGCATCAGGCGCGCGAGCGCGTCGGGCGTGAAGCCGGTGCTGGCGTCGACGCCCAGCGTGCCCGAGCCGGGATCGAACAGCGTGAGCAGGCCGCGGCGGGCGCCGTGGAAGTCGGCCAGCGCCACCAGGATCATGTGCAGCTGTTCCGACAGCGTGCGCGTGTCCAGCAGCCGGCTGCTGAGCTCGTGCAGCCGGTGCAGGTCGGCCACCTGCTGGCCCAGCTCGGCCTGCGTGCGCCCGAGCAGGTCGTCCACCGCGCGGCGCTCGGTGATGTCGATGCAGGCCCCGCGCATGCGCGTGGCGCGCTCGCCCGACCAGACGATGTGGACGCGCAGCATCAGCCAGCGCTCGCGGCCGTCGGGCAGCTTCAGGCGCACCTCGCGCTCGTAGCCCACGGCCCGTTCGCGCAGCTTGCGCGCCACCACCGAACGCGCCTCGGTGGCGACCTCGGCCGGCATCGTCGCCAGCACGTCGTCCAGCGCCACGGCGCCCCGGCTCGCGTCGACGCGGCAGAGCAGCGCGAGCGCCGGCGACAGGTACACCGTGCGCGTGGCCAGGTCGAGGTCGAAGATGCCGATGCCGGTGTCCTCGCCGGCCAGCACCAGGCGCTGCTCCGCGGCCGAGGCGCGCGCGCTCGTCACGCGCAGGCGCGCGCCGAGGGCCGACAGCAGCATGCCGAGGATCGCGTAGATCAGCAGGGAGAGCTCGTCGGTGGAATCCAGCACCCACCAGGTGCCCGGCGCCCGCAGCCAGAGCGTCGCGCTCACCAGGCCGACCGCCGTCACGAGGAGGCCGCCGCCGCGGCCGCAGCGCGCGGCCGTGGCCACGATGGCCGGCAGGAAGAACAGGAACGGGATCTTCGTGCCCACCCACGGGCGCACCGACCATTGCAGGCCCACGGCGAGCGCCGCCAGGGCCACGGCGATGGCCCAGCGCTGCAGCCGGTCGAGGTCGGTGAAGATGGCGCGCATGGCTGGCGGGCAGCGGTCCGGTGACGATGCGAAGCCGCAAGGGTAATGGATGACGGCCGGACCCCGCTCGCGCAGGCCCGAATATGGCTGTCGGGTCGGGAAATCCCCAGGGCGACGGCCGTTTTCCACCGTCCAGCATCCGGCGCCGTCAAGTCCCGCGATGCCCCCCTCCCGAGGGAGCGCCGGCGCCAGGCCCGGGTGGCACAATTTCGCGAACCTTTCACGCCTCGCCTCGACCGGGGCGACCCACTGGAGAAGTGTTCCGATGACAAGAATTGCCATGACGTCCGCGGCCCTGGCCGCCGCGCTGCCCTTCGTCCTGGTGGCGGGTGCCGCCACGGCCGCCACCCCGAACATCGAGAAGTGCGGCCACAAGCTGGGCGTGATGGCCGTGGCCGAGCCGCACGGCGGCTGGAGCTACCTGTCGGCCTACCAGCTCGGGTCGCCGGAGCAGCTGCTGCGCATGATGGTGCAGGACTCGGGCTGCTTCGACGTCGTCGAGCGCGGCGTGGCGATGCAGAACATCCAGCAGGAGCGCTCGTTGGCCGAGGGCGGCGAGCTGCGCGGCGAGTCCAACGTCGGCAAGGGCCAGATGCAGGCCGCCGACTTCGTGATGACGCCCGCGGTGCAGATCGCCGCCAACAACACCGGCGGCGTGGGCGGCGCGCTCATCGGCGGCGCGCTGAGCCACTTCGGGCTGGGCGGCGTCACCGGCGGCCTGAAGTTCAAGGAGGCGTCCACCAGCCTGGTGATCGCCGACGTGCGCTCCAGCATCCAGGTGGCGTCGGCCGAAGGCAAGGCCACCAAGACCGACTTCGACATCGGCGGCTGGGGCTGGACCGGCGCCGCTTTCGGCGCGGCCAACGGCTACACCAACACGCCCGAGGGCAAGGTCATCGCGGCGAGCCTGCTCGACAACTGGAACAACATCGTGCGCACGATCCGCGACAACCCGTCGCTCATCAAGACGTACAGCGATGCGGGCGACGTCAACGCCGCCAACTCCACCCGCGCCGGCGCCCCGCAGAAGGCCGGCGAGGTGCTGATGGCGCGCATCAACAACGTGAGGGTGTACGCCGGGCCGTCCAAGGACAGCAAGGTCGTGGCCACGCTCACGAAGACCGACGAGCTGATCGCCAGCGGCGACCAGAAGAACGGGTTCGTGCAGGTGGACTCGTCCAACTTCTCCGGCTGGGTGCAGAAGACGCTGGTGGGGCCGTCGCACTGACGCGTCTGCGCGGATGACGGAAAATCGCGGATCCCGCCGATTTCCGTCCTCCATGCGCATCCTCGATCTCCGCCAACGTCTCCGGTCGCTCGGCGCCTCGCCCGACCACGAGGCGCGCGTGCTGCGCCAGTGGGTCAACGCGCAGCCGCAGGACGCCGGCAAGCGCCGCATCGAGGACTTCCTGCCGCTGGCGCTGCGCAACGCGTTGCCGTCGCTGACGGCGGAGTTGGCTGGCCTGGCCACGCTGCAATCAGAGCATCCCGGCGAGGATGGTTCGGCTCGTCTGCTGGTGGGCCTGAACGACGGCCAGACGGTGGAGAGCGTGCTGCTGCCGCGCGACGGGCTTTGCGTGTCCACGCAGGTGGGCTGCGCCGTCGGCTGCGTGTTCTGCATGACCGGCCGCGACGGCCTGCTGCGCCAGGTGGGCAGCGCCGAGATCGTGGCGCAGGTCGCGGTCGCGCGCGCGAAGCGCTTCGTCAAGAAGGTCGTGTTCATGGGCATGGGCGAGCCGGCGCACAACCTCGACAACGTGATGGAGGCCATCGATCTCCTGGGCACGGCGGGCGGCATCGGCCACAAGAACCTGGTCTTCTCCACCGTGGGCGACCCGCGCGTGTTCGAGCGCCTGCCGCTGGGGCCGGTGAAGCCCGCGCTGGCGCTGTCGCTGCACACCACCAAGGACGCGCTGCGCCGCGAGCTGCTGCCGCGCGCGCCGCGCATGTCGCCCGAGGAACTGGTGGAAGAAGGAGAGCGCTACGCCCGCGCCAGCGGATACCCCATCCAGTACCAGTGGACGCTGCTGGACGGCATCAACGACGGCGACGACGAGATCGACGGCATCGTGCGCCTGCTCAAGGGCAAGTACGCGCTGATGAACATGATCCCGTACAACACCAACGAGGGCCTGGGCTTCACCCGGCCCAGCGCCGGGAAGGCCGCGGCGATCGCACGCACGCTGCAGTCGCGTGGCGTGCTCACCAAGCTGCGCCAGTCGGCGGGGCAGGACGTGGAGGGCGGCTGCGGGCAGCTCCGGGCGCGGGCGGCCGACGGCGGCGCGGTGGTGCGGATGCCCAGGCGCGGGGAGCGCGCGGGCGCGCGAGCCGACTGATCAATCGACGACCTTGCCCCGCCCGGCCTTGATCGCCGAACGCACGCTCTTGCCCTCCAGCCGCCGCTGCTTCGAGCCGTAGGTGGGCTTGGTGGCCCGGCGCACCCGGGGCGGCTTCTCCACCGAATCGACCAGCTCCTGCAGCCGCAGCCAGGCGTCGCCGCGATTCATTTCCTGGCTGCGGTACTGCTGGGCCTTGATGACCACGACGCCCTCATCGGTAATGCGGCCGTCGCGCAACGCCAGCAGGCGCTCCTTCACCGGCTCGGGCAGCGACGAGGCGCGCACGTCGAAGCGCAGGTGCACCGCGCTGGACACCTTGTTGACGTTCTGGCCACCGGCACCCTGGGCGCGGATGGCGGTGATCTCCACCTCGTCGGGCGGGATCGTCAGCGGCATGGGACGGCTTTCGGGTGCACGCCCGTATTGGACGCCATTTCCAGCCGGAGAGCGGCGCGGCCGCTCGGCAATTGGCGAACCCGAGTAAAAACGACTGACACTCGTGCGGGGTCATGAAACAAACGCCGCCGCTGAGGCAAGATGTTCGTTTACCCCTGTCGCATCAGCATTCAGCGGTGCCCGCACCGCGAGGAGAACACATGCCCCTGGCACCGATCGCGCCGTTCGCGCACACCCTGCAGACGTTCAAGATGCCCTCGGGCGCCACCGGCCGCTTCCACTCGCTGCCGGCGCTCGCGGCGGAGTTCCCGCAGATCGCCCGGCTGCCGGTGTCGATCCGCATCGTGCTGGAGGCGGTGCTGCGGCACTGCGACGGCCGGCGCGTGACGCCGGAGCACGTGCGCCAGCTGGCCAACTGGGCGCCCAACGGGGCTCGCACCGACGAGATCCCGTTCGTCGTGGCCCGCGTGGTGCTGCAGGACTTCACCGGCGTGCCGCTGTTGTGCGACCTCGCCGCCATGCGCACCGAGGCGGCCAACCAGAAGAAGAACCCGAAGACCATCGAGCCGCTGGTGCCGGTGGACCTCGTGGTCGACCACAGCGTGATGATCGACGACTTCGCGCACAAGAACTCGCTCGACATCAACATGAAGATCGAGTTCCAGCGCAACAACGAACGCTACAAGTTCATGAAGTGGGGCATGCAGGCGTTCGACACCTTCGGCGTCGTGCCCCCGGGCTTCGGCATCGTCCACCAGGTCAACCTCGAGTACCTGGCGCGCGGCGTGCACAAGACCCCCGCGGACGCCGGCAAGGCGCCGGTGTACTACCCCGACACACTGGTGGGCACCGACAGCCACACCACCATGATCAACGGCCTGGGCGTGGTGGGCTGGGGCGTGGGCGGCATCGAGGCCGAGGCCGCGATGCTGGGCCAGCCGGTGTACTTCCTCACGCCCGACGTGGTGGGCTTCGAGTTCACCGGCCAGCTGCGCGAGGGCGTGACCGCCACCGACCTGGTGCTCACCGTCACCGAGATGCTGCGCAAGGCCAAGGTGGTGGGCAAGTTCGTCGAGTTCTACGGCGCCGGCGTGGCCTCGCTGTCGGTGCCCGACCGCGCCACCCTGGCCAACATGGCGCCCGAGTACGGCGCCACGATGGGCTTCTTCTCGGTCGACGACAAGACCGTGGACTACATGCGCGGCACCGGCCGCACGGCGCAGGAGATCGAGGCCTTCGAGAGCTACTTCCGCGCCCAGGGCCTGTTCGGCACGCCGGCCAGCGGCTCCATCGACTTCTCCGAGTCGCTCACGCTCGACCTGTCCACCGTGGCCCCCAGCCTGGCCGGCCCGAAGCGCCCGCAGGATCGCATCGAGATCGGCAAGCTCTCGAAGAAGTTCGACGAGCTGCTGGTGACGCCCGCGGCGGCCAACGGCTACAACCTGCCGCCCGACCAGGTCAGCCGCCGCGCGGTCACCGCCAGCGGCATCGAGATCGGCCATGGCGACGTGCTGATCGCGGCCATCACGAGCTGCACCAACACCAGCAACCCGAGCGTGATGCTGGCCGCCGGCCTGCTGGCCAAGAAGGCCGTGGCCGCGGGGCTGCGCGTGAAGCCGCACGTGAAGACGTCGCTGGCGCCCGGCTCGCGCATCGTCACCGAGTACCTGGAAAAGGCCGGCCTGCTGCCGGCGCTGGAGAAGCTCGGCTTCAACGTGGCCGCCTACGGCTGCACCACCTGCATCGGCAACGCCGGCGACCTCACGCCCGAGCTGAACCAGGCCATCGTCGAGAACGACCTGGTGGCCGCGGCGGTGCTCTCGGGCAACCGCAACTTCGAGGCACGCATCCACCCGAACCTGAAGGCCAACTTCCTCGCCAGCCCGCCGCTGGTGCTGGCCTACGCCATCGCCGGCAACGTGAAGGTCGACCTGATGACGCAGCCGGTGGGCAAGGGCACCGGCGGCAAGGATGTCTGGCTGGGCGACATCTGGCCCACCAGCGACGAGGTCTATGCGCTGATGAAATTCGCGATGGACGCCGACGCGTTCCGCGCCAACTACGCGCAGGTCAAGAGCAACCCCGGCAAGCTGTGGGGCGAGATCACCGGCGTCACGGGCCAGGTCTACGACTGGCCGAAGAGCACCTACATCGCGCGGCCGCCGTTCTTCGACGGCTTCACGCAGGTGCCCAAGGCGGCGCCGACCTCGGTGAAGGGCGCGCGCATCATGGCGCTGTTCGGCGACTCGATCACCACCGACCACATCTCGCCGGCCGGCTCGATCAAGGCCGACTCCCCCGCGGGCAAGTACCTGCAGGCGAACGGCGTGCTGCCGGCCGACTTCAACTCCTACGGCTCGCGCCGCGGCCACCACGAGGTGATGATGCGCGGCACCTTCGCCAACGTGCGCATCAAGAACCTGATGCTGCCGGCGCGCGCCGACGGTGGCCGCGTCGAAGGCGGCTACACGCTGTACCAGGGCACGAAGGGCACGCCCGAGGTGCCGGTGGACAGCTCCACGCCGGTGTCGATCTACGACGCGGCCATGGCCTACCAGGCCTCCGGCACGCCCACCGTGGTGTTCGCCGGCGAGGAGTACGGCACCGGCTCCAGCCGCGACTGGGCGGCCAAGGGCACCTACCTGCTGGGCATCAAGGCGGTGATCGCACGCAGCTTCGAGCGCATCCACCGCAACAACCTGGTGGGCATGGGCGTGCTGCCGCTGCAGTTCAAGCCCGGCGTCACCTGGGCCAGCCTGGGCCTGACCGGCAACGAGACCATCGACGTCGAGTGGGCCGCGCCCATCGTGCCGCAGTCCGAGGCCACGCTGGTGATCCACCGCGCCGACGGCAAGAGCCAGCGGGTGCCGCTGATCCTGCGCATCGACACGCCCATCGAGGTGGACTACTACGCGCACGGCGGCATCCTGCCCTACGTGCTGCGCCAGCTGCTGGCCTAAGCCGGAAAGTCCGTCGCCAACCCGAGCTGGCGCCACTTGTCCAGCTCGGCGTGCAGCGTCTGGAGCTTCGCGTCCCACAGCGACACGGCCATCGCGCCCGCCGCGAACCGCATCGGCGGCGCGGCGTCGTCGGCGAGTTGCACCATCGCCTCGGCGAGCTTCGCCGGGTCGCCGGGCTGCTTGCCGTTGCGTTGCTCGAAAGTGGCACGCTGGGCGGTGCGGCGCTCCTCATAGTCGGGGATCGCCTTCGCGCCGAAGCGGATCGACTCGGGGGTCAGGAAGTCGGTGCGGAACGGCCCCGGCTCGATGATGGTCACCTTGATCCCGAACGGCGCCAGCTCCAGCGCGAGCGCCTCCGAGAAGCCCTCGACGGCCCACTTGGTGGCGCAGTAGAGCGAGCCCATCTCCGAGCCGCGCATGCCGGCGATCGACGACAGGTTGAAGATGCGGCCGCCGCGTGCGGCCCGCATCACGGGCAGCGCGGCGCGCGTGACGTTGAGCAGGCCGAACACGTTGGTGTCGAACTGCGCCTCGACGTCGTCGGGCGTGGTTTCCTCGAAGTAGCCGAGGTGGCCGTAGCCCGCGTTGTTGACCAGCACGTCGATGGCGCCGAAGCGCGCCACGGCCTCCGCCACCGCGGTCTGCGCCTGTCCGGCGTCGGTGACGTCGAGGGCCAGCGACAGCAGCCGGTCGCCGTCCGGGCCCAGGCTGTCGGCCACCTGCGAGCGCTGGCGGCCGGTGGCGACCACGCGGTCGCCGGCGGCCAGGGCGGCCTTCGCGATGTCGACGCCGAGCCCGCGGCTGGCGCCGGTGATGAACCAGGTCTTGCTCATGATGAATCCTTTCGTTGGCAGGGCGCCATGGTGCGCCGCGACCCGCTCGAACGCGTAGCCACATGCTCTCGATTGATTGCACGATCCTGCCAATCGAAGGGGTTCCAGGCACCCACCCATTGCCATCCCGCCGCCGCTCGGCTTCAATCGACGCATGTCTTCCCTTGCCGAACTCCAGGCCCTGATCGCACGCCACGCGCGCGAGGGCCAGCCCGACACGGCGCTCGCGGGCGTGCGCGCGACGATCTCGCTGCAGCCCAGCCAGCCCGTCCACCATGTCACCCGGCCTGGCTTCGCGATCGTCGCGCAGGGTGCCAAGGAGACGATCGTGGGCGACCGGCTGTTCGAGTACGGCGAGGGCGACTTCATCGTCACCTCGGTCGACCTGCCGATCTGCGCGCGCATCGTGCGCGCCAGCGCCAACCGGCCCTACCTCGCGTGCGGCCTCACGCTGGAGCCGGCCGCGATCGCCGCGCTGCTGCTCGAGACCGCCGGCAGCGACGACGGCGCGCCCGCGCCTTGCGGCTACGGCGTGCGGCGGGCGCCGGCCGAGTTGGTGGACTGCGCCGTGCGCCTGCTGCGGCTGCTCGACCAGCCGCGCGACGCGCCGGTGCTGCGGCCGCTGGTCGAGCGCGAGATCCTGTGGCGCCTGCTGGGCGGCGAGCAAGGCGGCCGCGTGCGCCAGATCGGCCTGGCCGACAGCCGCCTCGCGCAGGTGAGCCACGCGATCCGCCACATCCGCGAGCGCTACGCCCAGGCGCTGAGCGTCGATGAACTGGCCGCGCTGGCGGCCATGAGCGTGTCGTCGTTCCACCGCCATTTCCGGGCGGTGACGGCCATGACGCCGATCCAGTTCCAGAAGCAGATCCGGCTGCAGGAGGCGCGCGCCCGGCTGCTGGCGGAGGCCGACGACGTGGCCGCCGTGGGCTTCGCGGTGGGCTACGAGAGCGCGTCGCAGTTCAGCCGCGAATACAGCCGGATGTTCGGCGCGCCGCCGGGACGCGACGCGGCGCGGCTGCGCCAGGTGGCCCCGCTGGAGCGCGTTGCCGCCTGAGCACCGCACGGCCGTCCGAAGGGGCTCGCACCGCAGCCGTCAGGCGGAGGGTAGTCTGATGAGCCTCAGCGGGCCACCGTCTCGAGCGCGCGCGAGAAGTCGTCGATCAGGTCGGCGATGTCCTCGATGCCCACCGACAGGCGGATCAGCCCGTCGGCGATGCCCATGTCGGCGCGGCGCTCGGGGCCCATCTCGTGGTAGATCGTCTGCGCGACCGGGATGGCCAGGGTGCGGTTGTCGGCCAGGTGGCTGGAGACGATGACCAGCTGCAGCGCGTCGAGGAAGGCGAGCGTATCGATGCCTTCGCGCAACTCGACGCTCATGAGCAGGCCGAAGCCGCCCTTGAAGAGCCGGGCCGCGCGCTCGTGCTGGGCGTGGCTGGCGAGGCCGGGGTAGTGGACGCGGGCGACGGCGGGCTGCGCCTCCAGCCATTGCGCCAGCGCCAGCGCGTTGTCGCAGGCGCGGCGCAGGCGCAGGGCCAGCGTCTCGGCGCCGACGGCGATGCGGTGCGCATCCTCGGCGCGCAGCGTGCCGCCCATGTCGCGCAGACCCTTCTTGCGCACTTGGAGCAGGCCCCACTTGTCGGCCGGGCCCTTCTTGTAGGCCGGCAGGATGTTGGCGTAGCCCGACCAGTCGAACAGGCCGGTGTCGACGACCGCGCCGCCCAGCGCGTTGCCGTGGCCGCCGATGCTCTTGCTAAGCGAGTGCACGACGAGGCCGGCGCCGATGTCGCGGCCGCGCACCAGCAGCGGCGTGGTGAGCGTGCTGTCGACGACGTAGAGGAGGCCGGCGTCCCTGCAGGCCTGCCCGATGCCGTCGAGGTCGGCCACCTGGGTCACCGGGTTCGCGATGGTCTCGACGAACACCATGCGCGTGGCGGGCGTGATCGCGGCGCGCACGTTGTCGGCCGCCGTCGCGTCGACGAACGTGACCGCCACGCCGAGGCCCTGCAGCGTCTGCATCAGGCTGTTGGTGTTGCCGAACAGGAAACGCGTGCAGACGAGGTGGTCGCCCGCGCGCAGCAAGGACAGGAACACCGCCGTGACAGCGGCCATGCCGGTGGCGAAGGTCGCCGTGCCCTTGGCGTCCTCCAGCAGCGTCACCTTGGCCTCGAGCGCGTTGACGGTGGGGTTGCCCTGGCGCGCGTAGACGTGGCCGGCCTGGTTGCCCTGGAACACCTCGACCAGGTCGCGCGCCGTCGGATAGTTGAAGGCCGCGGCCACGTGCAGCGGCTTGTGGGTTGCGCCATGCTCGACGCCGCCGAGGCGGTCGGAGTGAAGCAGGCGGGTGGTGGCGCTGTAGTCGCGTTTCGTGGGGGCGGTCATGCGTGAGGCTCGGTGGATTCCCACCATTCTCGTGCAGACCGCCCGTTTGCGTCTTCTCAGGGCTTCAGGTCGAAGACCAGCACCTCGGCGTCGTCGCCGCCTTCCAGCACCAGCGTCGCCTCGTCGCGGATCTTCAGCGCGTCGCCCGCGCCCAGCTGCTGGCCGTTGACGCGCAGGCTGCCGCGCGCCACGTGCACGTAGGTCAGGCGGCCCGCGGGCAGCGGCAGCTCCTGGCGTTCGGCGCCGTCGAACAGGCCCGCGAAGATGCGCGCGTCGGCGTTGAGCGTCACCGCGCCGGGGACCTTGTCGGGCGAGCCGACCAGCGACAGCCGGCCGCGCTTGCTCGCATCGGGCACGTTGACCTGCTCGTAGCCGGGCGTGATGCCGCCGCGCTCCGGCAGGATCCAGATCTGCAGGAAGTGCGTGGCCGAGTCCTTCGAGTGGTTGAACTCGCTGTGGCGCACGCCTGTGCCGGCCGTCATGCGCTGCACGTCGCCCGGCACGATCACGCCGGCGTTGGCGCCGCCGGCGGTGCCGTTGCCCATGCTGTCCTGGTGCGCGAGGGCGCCGTCCAGCACGTAGCTGATGATCTCCATGTCGCGGTGGCCGTGCGTGCCGAAGCCGCTGCCGGGCGCGACGGTGTCGTCGTTGAGCACGCGCAGGTTGCCGAAGCCCATGTGCGCCGGGTCGTGGTAGTCGGCGAACGAGAAGCTGTGGTGGCTGTTGAGCCAGCCGTGGTCGGCGTGGCCGCGATCTTGAGCCTTGCGAAGCGTGAGCATGGTTTCTTCTCCAGTCGTTGTGTCAGCGATGCCGCTGATGGCGTGAGAGGAAGTGTCTGCCGGGAGGGTGCCTCGATGATCCAAAGGATTCGAACGCAGCGTTGAGCGTCGAGGGCTTGACGCCTCAGTGCCAGGTTCGCGGATCGACGCGGTAGTAGTCGCGCAGCAGCGCGAACAGCGCCGGGTGGCGGTCGGCGAGCGAGCCGGCCTGTTCGAAGAACACCTCGGTGACCACGGCGAAGAACTCGGCCTCGTTGGTGGCGCCGTAGTCGCTGATCAGGTCGGCGGGCAAGGGCGCGACGTCGTCGGGGGAGGAGCCGAACCACGACCATCCCGCCTGGGCCCGCGCCTGCGCGGCCTCGCGTGCGCGGATGCGCGACTGCAGGGCGGCGAACTCGTCGGCCATCACCTGCGCCCAGCGCGCGTGCGCGGCGCGCGAACCGAGCAGCGGCGCGCCGTTGGCGCTGCCGGTCTCCTGGTCGAGCTGGTGCGCGAACTCGTGCAGCACCACGTTGTGGCCGTCGTCCGGCGCGCGCGCGCCGTCCAGCACGTCCTGCCATGACAGGATCACCTGGCCCTGGGACCATGACTCGCCGGCGAGCACGCGGCGCTCGTCGCGCAGCACGCCGCCAGGGGAGGCATGGACGCGATCGACCACGAACGCGCCCGGATAGACCAGGATCTGCTTGAGCTCGGGAAACAGCGGGCCGCCGTGGTTCAGCCGCAGGAGGCAGGCCTGGGCGGCGATGGTCACGCGCATCTCGTCGGTGACGGCCAGGCCGGCGCAGCCCAGGAACGGCTTCTCGGCGAGGAAGACCAGGATGCGGCGACGCAGCTGGTGCTGCAGATCGGGCGGCAACTGCCGATACAGGGGAACGCGGCGCCGGAGAATGGTGCGCCAGTCGGCCGGGAACGGGCGGCTGGCCCAGGCCTGGCGGCGCCAGGCGCGCCAGCGCGGCGTCCCGGCGATGGCGGCGACGAGCAGCAGGGCGGCGACGAGGACGATGGCGAGCGACATGGCGTTGCGGTGAGGTCGCCACGGGGCGGTCTCCTGCATATGGTCGCCCGGCGGCGGGATTCAAGCGGCCGGCCGTACGATGGCAGGGCCGTCCGCGCGGTCATCCGACACGAAAAGCGAGATCTCCACCTTGGCAGCTACGGCACCGACCCCGTCCGCTCCCGCCTCGGCCACGCCGGCGGCGGCGGAGCGGCGCGCGGCAACCGGTTCGCTGGACGAGGCCCTGGCCGCGAGCGCCGTGCTGGCCCCGGCGCTCGCGGCCCTCCAGTCGCTCACCGACCCCGCCGCGCAACGCGAGGCGCTCCGCGCGCTGCCGCCCGCCGTGCAGGCCCTCTCGCTCGCACTGGCGCGGCTGGAGGCGTCCGCCGGCGCCCCGGCCCGGGCCGAGGGCGGCGGCGATGCGCTGACCGGCCTGGCCGACCGCGCCGAGCTGGCCGCCGCCGGCGCCGCGCTGGCCCGGCGGTACCCGGACACGCCCCTGATGGTGCTGGCCGCCGACGTCGACCACCTGCGCCACGTCAACGACACCTGGTCGCAGGCCACCGGCGACGCGGTGCTGCGGGCGGTGGCCGCCGTCCTGCGCGCGCAGTCGCGCCCGCAGGACGTGCTCGCGCGCGCGGACGGCAACCTGTTCGTGGTCGCGCTCGGCGGCCCCGTCTCCACGACGCGGGCCCTGCTGGTGGCCGAGCGGCTGCGCGCCGCGATCGAGGCCCACGCCTGGGACGGCGTGCAGGCCGGGCTGCGCGTGACGGCCAGCATCGGCGTGGCGGCCCGCGCCCCGGGCGAGTCGCTGGACGACGTGCTGGCGCGCGCCGGCGCCGCGCTGCAGGAATGCAAGCGTGGCGGGCGCAACCAGGTGCGTGCCCGGGGCTGATCTCGCGAATCGGGGGCCGCACGCCGTTCGGTTCGCGCCGCCCGCTAAAATGGCGGGTTGGTCGAACTTTCCCGGGCTTGAACCGTCGAACCCCGGCTCCACCTCGACCGCACGCTTGCCCGGCAGCGTGGTGCCCCGCGCCCTCGCTGCCTTCCACGTTTTCCCTGAGGATCTTCCGCCGTGTTCCTGATCTCCACCGCCTACGCCCAGACCGCGGCGCCTGCTGCCTCGTCCGGAGACAACAGCTTCCTGTTCATCATGATCCCGATGTTCGTGATCATGTACTTCGTGATGATCCGGCCGCAGCAGAAGCGCGCCAAGGAACAGAAGGCGCTGATCGCAGGCGTGGCCAAGGGCGACGAGGTCGTCACGGTGGGCGGCATCATCGGCCGCATCTCCAAGCTGGGCGAGTCCACCGTCCACATCGAGACGGGCTCCAACGTCGAGCTGCAGATCCAGCGCAGCGCGATCGTCCAGATCCTGCCCAAGGGCACGCTGAAGTAACCCGTTCTCCGCCAGACCGCGGGCGCCGGGCGCGCCGCGGCTGGCGCCGTCGCGCGGCGGCCCCCCGGGGTGCCGCAACGGACGCGATGCCTTCCAGGAAACACCCATGAATCGCTACCCTGTCTGGAAATTCGTGCTGATGGCGCTGGCCGTGCTGATCGGCCTGCTCTACACGGTGCCCAACCTGTACGGCAGCGCGCCGGCGGTGCAGGTGTCGGCCGCCAGCCTCACCACCAAGGTGGGCACCGACACGGCCGCGCAGGTCGAGCAGCTGCTCGCGGCGGCCTCCGTCAAGCCCGACTACGTCACGTTCGAGGGCTCGACGGTGCACGCGCGCTTCGCCACCACCGACACGCAGATCCACGCGCGCGACGTCATCAACGCCGGCCTGAACGCCGGCGCCGACAAGGACGCGCCGCCGTACTCCGTGGCGCTGAACATGGTGCCGCGCGCCCCGCGCTGGATGGCCTCGCTGCACGCGCTGCCCATGTACCTGGGCCTGGACCTGCGCGGCGGCGTGCACTTCCTGCTGCAGGTGGACCTGAAGGCGGCCCTCGACAAGAAGATCGAGTCGCTGGTCACCGACACTCGCACCACGCTGCGCGAGAAGCAACTGCGCGCGGCGGTCACGCGCGACGGCAACGCCGTCACGATGGTCTTCCACGACGCCGCCACCGCCACGCAGGCGGTCGGCGTGCTGACGGACGCGTTCCCCACCATCCAGTGGACGTCCACCCCGGACGGCGCCGACGTCCATGTCCGCGGCGTGCTCAAGCCGGCCGAACTGATCAAGGCCCAGGACCAGGCCATCAAGCAGAACATGACCACGCTGGGCAACCGCGTGGCCGGCCTCGGCACCTCCGAGCCGGTGATCCAGCAGCAGGGCGCCGACCGAATCGTCGTCGAGCTGCCGGGCATCCAGGACACCGCCAAGGCCCGCGAGTTGATCGGCCGCACGGCCACGCTGTCGATCCGCATGGTCGACCAGACGGCCGCCGCCTCCGCGGACAACCCGGACGACGACGTGTTCCCGAACAGCCCCGATGTCGCGCGCCGCAACGGCCCGACCACCATCGTCAAGAAGGAAGTGGTGGCCAGCGGCGACGACCTCGCCGACGCCCAGCCCAACTTCGACAGCCAGTCCAGCGCCGCCATCGTCAAGCTGCAGATGAACGCCAAGGGCGCGCGCCGCATGCGCGAGGTGTCGAGCCAGAACGTCGGCAAGCTGATGTCCATCGTCCTGTTCGAGAAGAACAAGGGCCAGGTCATCAGCGTGGCGACGATCCAGAGCGAGCTGGGCGAGAACTTCCAGATCTCGGGCAGCTTCACCTCCGAGGAAGCCAGCGAGCTGGCGCTGCTGCTGCGCTCCGGCGCGCTGGCCGCGCCGATGGAGTTCATCGAGGAAACGGCCATCGGCCCGAGCCTGGGCGCCGACAACATCGCCAAGGGCCTGCACAGCGTGGCCTGGGGCTTCGTGGCCATCCTCGTGTTCATGTGCGCCTACTACCTGCTGTTCGGCGTGATCTCCACGCTGTCGCTGGGCGTGAACCTGCTGATGCTGGTGGCGGTGCTGTCGCTGATCCAGACCACGCTCACCTTGCCGGGCATCGCGGCCATCGCGCTGACGCTGGGCATGGCCATCGACGCCAACGTGCTGGTCAACGAGCGCATCCGCGAGGAACTGCGCGCGGGCAGCGCGCCGCAGACGGCGATCTCGGCCGGCTACGAACGCGCATGGGCCACCATCCTCGACTCCAACATCACCACGCTGATCGCCGGCCTGTCGCTGCTGATGTTCGGCTCGGGCGCGGTGCGCGGCTTCGCCATCGTGCACTGCCTGGGCATCCTCACCTCGATGTTCTCGGCGGTGTTCTTCTCGCGCGGCCTGGTCAACCTCTGGTACGGCCGCCAGAAGAAGCTGAAGTCCATCCTGATCGGCCAGGTCTGGAAGGGCGGCGCGCAGCAGCCCGGCAACGTGCCGCAGCCCGACGACCTCGAGGACGGCGAGGCGGCCGCGGCCGCCGGCAAGCGTCCTCGCGTCGCCCGCTGATCCGTCCCGCCCAGACAGCTTAGGACTATAGGAATACACCATGGAATTCTTCCGTATCCGGCGCGACATCCCGTTCATGCGGCACGCGCTGGTGTTCAACATCGTCTCGCTGCTCACGTTCCTCGCGGCCGTCTTCTTCCTGGTCACGCGCGGCCTGAACTTCTCCATCGAGTTCACGGGCGGCACGGCCGTCGAGGCCACCTACGTCCAGACGGCCGACCTCGAGCGCCTGCGCGGCGTCGTGAGCGGACTGGGCTACGGCGACGTGCAGGTGCAGAACTACGGCACGTCGCACGACGTGATCATCCGCGTGCCGACCAAGGCGGGCATCGACCAGAAGCTGGTGCCGAGCCACGTGTTCGAGGCGCTCTGCAAGGCCGAATCGGGCGCGGTGGGCACCAAGACAGAGACCACCGCCAAGGGCGAGTCCATCACGCGCCCGTCGTGCGACGCGGGCAGCGCCGAGCCCGTGGTGCTCAAGCGCAGCGAGCTTGTGGGCCCGTCGGTGGGCGACGAGCTGATGCGCAACGGCGCCTACGCGATGATCAGCGTGGTCATCGGCATCATGCTGTACCTCGCGTTCCGCTTCGAATGGAAGTTCTCCATCGCGGCCATCGTGGCCAACCTTCACGACGTCGTCATCATCCTGGGCTTCTTCGCGGCCTTCCAGTGGGAGTTCTCGCTGTCGGTGCTGGCGGGCGTGCTGGCGGTGCTGGGCTACTCGGTCAACGAGTCGGTGGTCATCTTCGACCGGATCCGCGAGACCTTCCGGCGCTTCCGCAAGCTCACGACGATGCAGGTGATCGACCACGCGATCACCAGCACCATCAGCCGCACGATCATCACCCACTTCTGCACCCAGATGATGGTGCTTTCGATGCTGATCTTCGGCGGCCCCACGCTGCACTATTTCGCGATGGCGCTGACCATCGGCATCTGCTTCGGCATCTACTCGTCGGTGTTCGTCGCGGCGGCCATCGCCATGTGGCTGGGCGTGAAGCGGGAAGACCTCGTTCACACCGGCACGAAGGCCGCGGTCGACCCGAATGACCCGAATGCGGGCGCCGTGGTGTAGATTGCACCCATAGCTCATACCGCAGCGGGCAAACCCAAGGGAAGCGAAGCAGCCGGATGATCGAGGGCAAATCGTCGCCAGATATCGCACGCAAGGCACGGCAGATGTTCGCCGAGCAACTCGCGGAGGCGGGCCCGCGCCTGCTTGCCGCCGTGCTGGAGGCCGCCCGACTGCTGCTTGACAAGCCGGCCGAGCGCTCGGTGGCGCAGCAGCGGCGCGACACCCTGCAGGCCCTGATGTCCCATGGCGAGGAGTGGATCGAGCGCCAGGGCGAGATGCTGCGCGACGCCGCGGTCGCCGACCGGCCGTCCACCAGCACCGGAGCCCTGCTCGCGTCGATGCAGGGGCACTCGCAGAAGCTGATGCTGGTCGACGACGAGACGGTGCAGAAGGAGATCTTCATCTCGCGCCTGTCCCAGGCCATCGTCGACCTGGCCGTCTGGGAGCTGAACGACCTGACGACCCGCATCGCGGCGCTGGAAGGCCTGGACGAGCTGGTCGACCACGACCTGTTCCGGCCGCAGCAACTGGCCAAGATCGTCGTCCGGTCGTTCATCGACAGCGATTTCGGCCCGGACGCCTGGTCGGGCGTCGAAAGCGCGATGAAGCTGGAGATCTCGACGCTGGCCACCGAGGGCTATCACGAGGCCAACCGGTTCCTGGTCGAGAAGGGCGTGCTGCCCGAAGTCAACCTGCGCACCTTGATCCGGCGCAGCGTCGATCGCGCGCCGGTGGTGGCCTCGCGCCACGTGCCGCTGGAAGACTTCCACAACACCCAGAACGGCGCCACGAGCACCGGCAGCGGGGGCACGCAGTTCGCGCCCACCGCGTACGGCCAGGGCGGCACCGGCGGGTCGGGTGGCGGCCATGGCGGTTATGGCGGCCAGGGCGGGCACGGTGGTCAGACGGGCTACGGTGGTCAGACGGGCTACGGTGGCGGCCAAACCGGCTACGGCGGTGGCCAGGGTGGTCACGGCGGCACCGGGCAAGGCGGGGCCCCTGGCGTGGGCGTCGGCCCCGCGGGCGGCGGCGGCCAAGGCGGCGGCGGTGGCGGGCCAGGTGGCGGCGGTGGGGGTGCTGGCGGCGGCGGTGGCGATTTCATGCGCAATGCCGGTCTGCAGCCCATGGGCGAGGGCAGTGGCCCCGGTGGACAGGGTGCCCCGGGTGGTCCGGGTGTCCCCAACGTGGGCATCAGCGTCGCGGGCAACGTGAAGGCGCCCGCCGGCGGCGCCGGTGGCGGGCACTTCGTGTCGCCGCAGCAGGTGCAGGTCGACGCGACGCTCAGGCGCTTTGGCCGGACGATGGAGCGCCACGTCCAGGGCTTCATGAACACGCAGCGCTTCTCGATGCCCTCGGCCGAGATCACGGGCGCGATCGCCCAGGCGCAGCAGGTGTTCGTCGAGCGCGTCGAGGCGCGCCACAACGAGGGCGGCGCCCTGGCCCCCGCCGAGATGGTGGATGTGCTGCGCGAGCAGAAGCAGGCCATCAAGAACACGGCCAACACGCAGGAGGAGCGCGCCACCATCGAGGTCGTCGCGCTGCTGTTCGCCAGCATCCTCACCGAGGACCGGATCCCGTCGGCGGTGCGCGTCTGGTTCGCGCGCCTTCAGATGCCCACGTTGCGCGTGGCGATGGCAGAGCCCGACTTCTTCTCGTCGGCGCAGCACCCGGCGCGCCGGCTGATCGACCGCATGGGCGCCTGCGTGATGGGCTTCGACGCCGCGCCGCAGGGCGCCGGCCCGGAGCTCGAGGGCGAGGTCGCGCGCGTGGTGCAGGTCGTCGAGGCCTTCCCCGAGACGGGCCGCAAGGTGTTCCAGACGGTGCTCGTCGAGTTCGAGCGCTTCATCGAGAAGTTCTTCCGCGACCAGAACGAGACGACCAAGAAGGGCGTCTCGCTCGCCAGCCAGGTGGAACAGCGCGAGACGCTGGCCATCCAGTACACCATCGAGCTGCGCAAGCTGCTGGACGGCGTGCCGGTGCAGGACGGCGTGCGCGAGTTCCTGTTCCAGGTCTGGGCCGACATCCTGGCCACCACCGCGATGCGCCACGGCCTGCAGAGCGAGGAGACGCGCGTCGTGCGCGAGACCGCGCTGGAGCTGGTGTGGATCGCCAGCGCCAAGACCACGCGCGAGGAACGCGCCGAGGTCATCCGCCGGCTCGGGCCGCTGCTGGCGTCGCTGCGCCAGGGCATGCTGGCCGGCGGCCTGCCGCCCGAGCGCCAGGAGACCTCGCTGCGCTCGCTCAATATCGCCCTGACCGCGGCCTTCGCGGCGCGCTCCGCCGCCATCGATCCCGATCAGTTCAGTCGCCTGAAGCAGCGCCTCGAGGCGCTGGACGAGATCCTGCCGGACGCCGACTTCGAGATCGACGACTCGTTCGCGCTGGATCTGTCCGGCCACGAATCCGACGAGCTCGAGATCGTGGCCGAAGGCGGCTCCACGCCGTCGGCCGGCGCGCTGGCGGCCACCGACGAGATGCTGGTGGGCGCCTGGTACATGCTGGAATACCGCGACCGCCAGGAGGCGATGCAGCTCGTCTGGCAAGGCATGCGCAAGCAGCTGTCGCTGTTCGTCTCCGCGGGCGGCCGCTGCGTGCTGTTCCAGCGCCGCCGCCTGGCCGCGTTCCTGCAGGCCCAGCTGCTGGTGCCGGCCCAGGACGAATCGCTCACGATCGCCGCCACGCGCAGTGCCATTGAGAAGATCAACGCCGATCCGGACCGGCTGAAGTAGGCCTCCCCGGCATCAGCAAGAACGACGACGGCTCCCGCGGGAGCCGTTCGTCATGGTGCGGCGGGCGCCGCGCTCAATGGATGAGCCGTTCTTCCGGCGCGACGAAGAGTTCGTCGAGGATCAGCGCGTCGGGTTCCTCGCCCAGGCTCCAGAACACCATCAGGATGATGATCTTCATGTCGTCGAGGTCGAGCGGGTTGCCGCCGGCGGCCATGGCGCGGTCGATGACCATCTCGCGCATCGGCGGGGGCAGCACGCCAGCCGATTCGAGGAAGGTGACGAAGCCCACCGAGGTCTCGCCCAGCGACTCGATCTCGCGATCCGAATACAGGCGGATGGCGTCGTCCGATTGCACGCCGGTGTAGCCTTGCGACGTGTCGGCCAGGCCGTCGAGCCAGTGCAGGGCCTCCTGGATCTCGTCCGTCTCGAAACCTACCGCGGTCAGCTTGCGCGACAGCTGGTCGTGATCCGGACAGGCGTCCGGTCGCCAGTAGTTCTCGTACAGGTAGACAAGGACGTCAAACATGGACTGACTATACCGCAGCGACCCACGGCGGCAAGCGCGATCTGGCCGGTCGCCAGGGTGCTGTTGGACCTTTGTGAAATCGTCGTTGCGGCGGCCGGATTTACATTTCCGGATGCCCATCCGCCCCGGAATGCGTGCGAGGATCGCAAGCTCGGGTGAGCGCGATGGCGGCTGCTCAGGTCGCCACGCGACGCTGCAGCAGGCCGCCGGGAAGGCGTTGCACCTGGCCCGAGAGTTCCAGTTCCAGCAAGCGCGCCGAGAGACGCTCCAGCGGCAGCCCGGTGCGGGCCGCCAGTACGTCGAAGGTCACCGGATCGTGGCCCAGCGCCGCGATGAGCGCGGCATCCGGCCCGGGCGCCTCCGCCGCGGCGTCGTCCGCCGTCGCGAACAGCGAGCGCCCCGGCGCCGACAACCGGGCCGTGGCCGCGGCGCCGTCCGGTGCCAGGCGCAGCTCGCGCAGGATGTCGTCACCGGTCTCCACCAGTTTCGCGCCCTCCTGGATCAGCCGGTGGCAGCCGCGTGACTGCGGCGAGTGGATGGAGCCGGGAATGGCGAACACCTCGCGTCCGCACTCCAGCGCCATGCGGGCGGTGATGAGCGAACCCGATTCGATCGCCGCCTCCACCACCAGCGTGCCCAGCGCGACGCCGGCGATCAGCCGGTTGCGTTGCGGGAAGTGACGGTGTTTCGAGTCGGCGCCCAGCGGGTACTCGCTGCAGACCAGGCCCCGCTCTGCGATGCGGCGCGCCAGCCCCTCATGGCGCGCCGGGTAGACGCGATCCAGGCCGGTGCCGACGAAGGCGATCGTGCTGCCCGGGCCCGCCAGTCCGCCCTCGTGCGCGGCGCCGTCGATGCCCATGGCCAGGCCGGACACGATGGTGAGCCCGCGCCCACTCAGGAAACGCCCGAACGCGCGCGCGTTGTCCATGCCTTGCGGCGTGGCGCTGCGGCTGCCGACGATGGCGACGCCCGGAGCCGACAGCAGCTCGACGCGACCCAGCGTGAACAGCAGCAAAGGCGGGTCGGGGCTGCGCAACAGCAGCTCGGGGTAGCGCGCGTCACCGAGCGCGACCAGGCCGCGCGGCGCCGTGGCATCGGCCCCGGCGAGCCAACGTTCCGTGGCGTCGACCTGCGCGTTGTCACGGGCGTCGCGGTGCTTCAGGGCCCGGACGACGTCTTGCCCGACCAGCGCGAGCAGGGTGTCGGCATCGGCCGCGAGCACGCGCTCGGGCGAACCGAGGGCCGCCAGCAGGCGCCGAGCGGTAGCCCGGCCGATGCCGGGCGCGGTGGCCAGCCTCAGCCAACCGGCGAGTTCGTCGCGGGACCCCATGGACGCACCGGGCAGGCAATGTCAGGTGGCGACGAAGGGGCCGTCCGGGAATGGGCCGAGCGCTGAGCGGCAGCGGCTCAGGGCTGGGTGACGCGATCGCCCGGCAGCGTCGGCTGGGTCGTGTCGAGCACCAGGCCGTAGGCCATGCGGTCGAACACACGGAACACGAACACGATGCCGATGCGCTCGTCCGGCAGCTTGATCAGCGCGCCGCGATCGACCGACTTGTCGTGCGTGATCGCGCCTTCGTGCCACAGCGCCAGCACGGTGCCGCGCTCCATGCCGTCGCGCGCGCCGCGGTTGAGCGACACGATCTGGTTGCTGCCGGCCGACAACGCGTCGCCGTACAGCGAGACCACCTTGCCGTTGACGGGGTTGGCGGGCGGATGCGGGACGAAGGGGGCGAAGTCGCGCACCGTGGCCGGCGCGAGGCGATCGCCGATGGCGACGTCTTCCTTGTTGCTGGTGACGGTGAACGTGGACGGTACGTTGAGACCGCCCGTTTCGGCGCCGGGACGCACTTCGCCGTCCTGCTTGCGCTCGGCTGAGCCGACGTAGCGGGCCTCGTAGCCCAGCACTTCCCTGGTGTCGGGGTCGACCAGGGCCTTCGGCTCGCGGAAGATCTGCCAGTTGCGCGTGTTGCCCAGGTCGCCGACGACGTACGCGGAATCGCCGCGGTTCAGCAGCATGCGGTTTTCCTGCACTGCCACGATGCGCGGCGCGCTGACCATCTGGTTCGTGTCGAAGATCATCGCGTCGGTGAGGAACGGCGCGATCAGATTCATCGGGACCGCACCGATGGCCGCGGTTTCGGACGATTCGCTGCGAATCGACGGCGACAGTTTGATCGTGTCGCCGACGCCGCCGACGGTGCTACCGAGTTTCAATCGGGCCATGCCGTCGATTTTCTCGAGCACCAGCAACTGGCCCGGATAGATCAGGTGCGGGTTGTGAATCTGTTCGAGATTCATTCCCCACAGCTCGGGCCAGCGCCACGGGCTTTTGAGGAACATGCCGGAAATGTGCCAAAGCGTATCGCCACGCTTGACGGTATAGGTGTCGGGTGCGTTTTCGGCGAGCTCGGACAGCGGTACGCCCTTGCTGGCGACCTGCTGCGCGGTGCTGCGTTCAGCGGGCGTGATGGGGAACGCCTGCGTCACGGAAGGCGCCGCGGCCAGCACCGCCAGCGCGAGCGCGGCGCAGTTCAGTGCTGCAGTGGGCTGCGCGAGGGCGGAACGTCGGAATCGAAAGGTCATGTCCAGAAAACTCCCGGGCCGTCGAAGGCATTTGGGACGCAAGTGAGACGGAACCCGCGCGGGCTGCGACAATTCCGAATCGGCTGGAGTATCCAGCCTGTCAAAAAACTACCAAATTTGCCGCAGATTCTGCCCGCAAACCCCTCATGTCGCAATGAATCGGACACTCGGTTACGGCTGAGATAGGCATTCACCCTGAGTCCGGCCGTCGCGGCGCAGACACATTCTGCACCGCCATTGCAAGGGAGCCCGCGGCATTACCGGTGATTTTCGTGGCAGATTTCCAGGAACTGTCTTTCCATGTCCCAACTCCAGATTCTTCGTTACCCCGATCCCCGCCTGTACACCGTCGCCAAGCCGGTGGCCGAGGTCACGGACGAGATCCGCGCCCTCGCCGACGACATGATCGCGCTGATGTACGCGGCCGACGGCGTCGGCCTGGCGGCCACGCAGGTTGATCACCACATCCGCCTCATCGTGATGGACACCTCCGAGACGCACGACCAGCCGCGCGTGCTGATCAACCCGGAGCTCGTCACCGGATCCGACGACTGGATCCTGGGCGAGGAAGGCTGCCTGTCGGTGCCTCAGATCTACGAGAAGGTGGAACGCCACGCCCGCGTGCGCGTGCGCGCGCTCGGCCGCGATGGCCAGCCGTACGAGTTCGACGCCGAGGGCCTCACCGCCGTGTGCGTGCAGCACGAGATGGATCATCTGATGGGCAAGGTCTTCGTCGACTACCTCAGCCCGCTCAAGCGCGACCGCATCAAGACCAAGATGCTCAAGAAGACGCGCGACGAGCAGCCGGTGCGCAAGCGCTGATGACGTCGCTGCGCGTCGCATTTGCGGGGACGCCCGACTTCGCCGCCGTCGCGCTGAAGGCGATCCACGCCGCCGGCCACGTCGTCCCGCTCGTGCTCACCCAGCCCGACCGTCCGGCCGGGCGCGGAATGAAGCTGAGCCCGTCGCCGGTCAAGCAGCTCGCGCTGGAACTGGGCGCGCCGGTGGCGCAACCGCGCAGCCTGCGTCTCGACGGCAAGTTCCCCGAGGAAGCCGAGGCCGGCCGCGCCGCGCTGGACGGCGCGCGCCCGGACGTGCTGGTGGTCGCGGCCTACGGGCTGATCCTGCCGCAGTGGGTGCTGGACCTGCCGCGCCTGGGCTGCCTGAACATCCACGGCTCGCTGCTGCCGCGCTGGCGCGGCGCCGCGCCCATCCATCGCGCGATCGAGGCCGGCGATGCCGGGACGGGCATCACCATCATGCAGATGGACGCGGGCCTGGACACCGGCGACATGCTGCTGGTCGAGCACGAGGCCATCGCCTTCGACGACACCACCGGACTGCTGCACGACCGCCTGGCGGCGCTCGGCGCGCGGATGATCGTCCGCGCGCTGGCCGATGCCGGCGCCGGCGCGCTGCGGCCGGTGAGGCAGCCCGAGGCGGGCGTCACCTACGCCCACAAGATCGCCAAGTCGGAGGCCGCCATCGACTGGGCGCTGCCGGCCGACGTGATCGAGCGCCGCGTCCGCGCGTTCGACCCGTTCCCCGGCGCCACCTTCCAGGCGGCCGGCGAGACGGTGAAGCTGTGGCGCGCGCAGGTGGAGCGTCTCGGCGCGGCCGCCGCGCCCGGCAGCGTGATCGCCGTCGACGGCCAGCACCTTGTGGTGGCCTGCGGCGACGGCGCGCTGGCGCTGCTCGACGTGCAACGCCCGGGCGGCAAGCGCGGCCCCGTCGCTCAGTGGCTGCAGGCGCAGCCGCTCCATCCGGGCGCCGTGCTCGGGTAGCCATGAAACGGGCGCGAAACCGCGCCCGGTCCTGAACGGACGCGAGACGTCGCCCGGTTTTCCGCTCGCGGCCCTCAAGCCCGGCGCGCGGCGGCCGATAACGACGCATCAACCCGTCCTTGCCATGCTGCGCCGACTCCTCCTCACCCTTGCCGTCCTGTCCCCGCTCGCCGGTTGCGACCAGCTCGGGCTGGAGGCCGCGTCGGTGACCGCCGCGCGGGTGGAGGCCGACGGCAGGGCCGTGGGCGCCGCCTGCCGCCACGGCGGGCGCGCCATCGAGGACTGCTTCACGCTCAACAAGCGCGTGGACAAGGCCGCCATCTACGCCGGCTGGCGCGAGATGGACGACTACATGCGCGAGAACAAGCTGGAGGCCGTGGAGCCGACGCTGGGCCCGGGCGCGAAGAAGACGGCCGACGCCGGCGACGACGCCAAGCCAGACGCCGCGGCCGCCGCCGACAAGCCGGCCGACAAGCCCGCGCCCGAGAAGTCCGCCAAGGCCGCGACGGCCAGGCCCGACAAGATCGCGAAGATCGACAAGTCGCTGGCCGAGAAGCCCGCCGAGCATTGAGAACCCGCGCTTCGCTCCTTGCGAAGCCGCCCCGCGATCCTGTTCCGCCGACGTAACCCGCCGGCCCCCGCCGCCATAAGACAATGGCGCGATGACCGCATCGCAGCGCCTGTGGCGCCATCCTGAATTCGCCCGCGGCGCGCGCGACATGACCGGCATCTCGCTGGGCATCGGCGCGTGGGGCCTGGTCACGGGCATCGCCATGGTCAAGACCGGCATGGGCGTGCCGCTTTGCGTCGCGATGTCGCTGCTGGTGTTCGCCGGCAGCGCGCAACTGGCCTCGCTGCCGCTGATCACGCAGGGCGCGCCGCTGTGGGTGATCTGGGCCACCGCGCTGTGCGTGAACCTGCGCTTCATCATCTTCTCGGCGGGCTGGCGGCCCTACTTCGCGCCACTGTCGCTGCGCCACCGGCTGTGGGTCACCTACTTCATGGCCGACCTCAACTACGTCGCGTTCATGAAGCGCTTTCCCACGCCGGGCGCGATGGACGACCAACTGCCCTTCCTGTGGGGCGGCGTGGCCGTGAACTGGACGGCCTGGCAGGGGATGTCGCTGCTGGGCATCGCGCTGGCCGACGTCATCCCCACGCAATGGGGCCTGGGCTTCGCGGGCTCGCTTGCGCTGCTGGGCATCACCGGCACGCTGCTGATCGACCGCGGCACCTGGATCGCCGCGCTCGTGGCCGCCGCCGCCGCGTTCGCCGCCTTCGCGCTGCCGTTCCACCTGAACATCGTCGTGGCCATCGCCGCGGCCGTCGCGGTGGGCGTGCTCGTCGACCATTTCTCGCCGCCCGCCGCGCTGAGGCCGGCTCCGGGGAGCGACGCATGATGCCCGGCTGGCAGGTCCTGCTGGCCATCGTCGGACTGACGGTGATCACGGTCGTCACGCGCGCCTTCTTCGTGATTCCCGAGCGCGAGGTGCCCATCCCCACGTGGCTGCGCGAGGCCCTGCGTTACGCGCCACTGGCCGCGCTGGTGGCCGTGCTGCTGCCCGAGATCGCGATGACCGACGACCACCTCATCGCCACCTGGAAGGACGCCCGCATCTACGCCACGGCCATGGGCGTCCTCGTGTTCGCCACCACGCGCAACCTGCTCGGGACGATACTCGCGGGGTCGGCGGTGCTGCTGGCGCTTCGGCTCGGCCTCGGCTGGTAATCAATCCCTCCTCCATCAGACTGCGTGAATGCCATGAAAGTGATCCGTTTCTCCGACCTCGCCGCCTCGGGCCAAGCCGCCGGCAAGCGCGTGTTCATCCGCGCCGACCTGAACGTGCCGCAGGACGATGCCGGCAACATCACCGAGGACACCCGCATCCGCGCCTCCGTGCCGTGCATCCGCCTGGCGCTCGACGCCGGCGCGGCCGTGATGGTCACGAGCCACCTGGGCCGGCCCACGGAGGGCGAGTTCAAGCCCGAGGATTCGCTCGCCCCGGTCGCGAAGCGCCTGTCCGAACTGCTGGGCCGCGACGTGCCGCTGGTGGCCGACTGGGTCGACGGCGTCGACGTGAAGCCCGGCCAGGTGGTGCTGCTGGAGAACTGCCGCGTCAACAAGGGCGAGAAGAAGAACAACCCCGAGCTCGCGAGGAAGATGGCCGCGTTGTGCGACATCTACGTCAACGACGCGTTCGGCACCGCGCACCGCGCCGAGGGCACCACCTATGGCATCGCCGAGTACGCGCCCGTGGCCAGCGCCGGCCCGCTGCTGGCCGCCGAGATCGACGCGATCACGCAGGCGCTCGCCGCGCCGAAGCGTCCGCTCGTGGCCATCGTGGCCGGCAGCAAGGTGAGCACCAAGCTGACCATCCTGCAGGCGCTGTCGGCCAAGGTCGACGGCCTGATCGTGGGCGGCGGCATCGCCAACACCTTCATGCTGGCGGCCGGCCTGAAGATCGGCAAGAGCCTGGCCGAGCCCGACCTGGTGGGCGACGCCAAGGCCGTCATCGAGGCGATGAAGGCGCGCGGCGCGGCCGTGCCCATCCCCACCGACGTCGTCGTCGCCAAGAAGTTCGCCGCGGACGCCGAGGCCACCGTCAAGGCCGCCGCCGACGTGGCCGACGACGACCTGATCCTGGACATCGGCCCGCAGACCGCGGCGGCGCTGGCCGGGCAGCTGAAGGCGGCCGGCACCATCGTCTGGAACGGCCCGGTGGGCGTGTTCGAGTTCGACGCGTTCTCGCACGGCACGGAGACGCTCGCGCGCGCCATCGCCGCCAGTTCCGCGTTCTCCATCGCGGGCGGGGGCGACACGCTGGCCGCCATCGCCAAGTACGGCATCGAGAAGGACGTGGGCTACATCTCCACCGGCGGCGGCGCGTTCCTGGAGATCCTCGAAGGCAAGAAGCTGCCGGCGCTCGAGATCCTCGAGAAGCGAGCGGCTTGACCGCGGGTGGCGTCGCGGCGATGCTGTAATCCGCATGTAACCTCGACCGGGTGGACGCACCCATAATCGCGTTATCCAGTTACCTCGTTGCAGAGGCGCGCGAGCGCCCAGGAGACAGCCCGTCATGATCCGTGGTACCAAGATCGTCGCCACCCTCGGCCCCGCCACCAGCGACCCGGAGGTGCTCGAGCGGCTGATCCGCGCCGGCGTCGACGTGGTGCGCCTGAACTTCAGCCACGGCAAGGCACAGGACCACATCGACCGCGCGAACCTCGTGCGCGAGATCGCCGAGCGCGTGGGCCGCACCGTCGCGCTGATGGCCGACCTGCAGGGCCCCAAGATCCGCGTCGGCAAGTTCGTCGACGGCAAGGTGCAACTGGTCAAGGGCGAGCGCTTCGTGCTCGACGCCTCGCGCACCGAGCCGGGCGACATCGACGGCGTGGGCCTCGACTACAAGGAATTGCCGCGCGACGTGAAGCCCGGCGACACCCTGCTGCTCAACGATGGCCTCATCGTGCTGACCGTCGAGGAGGTCAAGGGCGACAAGGTGCACACCATCGTCAAGGTGGAAGGCGAGCTGTCCAACAACAAGGGCATCAACAAGCAGGGCGGCGGCCTCACCGCCCCGGCGCTCACCGCCAAGGACATGGACGACATCCGCACGGCCGCCAGCTTCCGTTGCGACTACCTCGCGGTGAGCTTCCCGAAGAACGCCACCGACATGGAGATGGCGCGCCAGCTGGCCAACGTGGCCGGCGAGTCGAACCGCCACAAGCCGGCGATGATCGCCAAGATCGAGCGTACCGAGGCGATCCCCAACCTCGAGTCCATCCTGAAGGCCAGCGACGGCATCATGGTGGCGCGCGGCGACCTGGCCGTCGAGGTGGGCAACGCGTCGGTGCCCGCGCTGCAGAAGCGCATGATCAAGATGGCGCGCGAGATGGACAAGGTCGTCATCACCGCCACGCAGATGATGGAGAGCATGATCCTTGCGCCGGTGCCCACGCGAGCCGAGGTGAGCGACGTGGCCAACGCGGTGCTGGACGGCACCGACGCGGTGATGCTCAGCGCCGAGACCGCCGCCGGCAAGTACCCGATCGAGACCGTCGAGACGATGGCCGCGATCGCGCTCGAGGCCGAGCGCGCCGAGGAGGTGCAGCCGATCGAGGCCGGCTTCCTCAACAAGAAGTTCGGCCGCATCGACCAGTCGATCGCGGCGGGCGCGCTGTTCACCGCGCAGCATCTGGGCTGCAAGGCCATCGTCGCGCTGACCGAGTCGGGCTCCACCGCGCTGTGGATCAGCCGCCAGCGCACGAGCGTGCCCATCTTCGCGCTCACGTCGCAGCCCAACTCGCTGCGTCGCATGGCGCTGTACCGCAACGTCACGCCGCTGCTGATGGGGTCGTTCGACGATCGCGACAGCGCGCTGGCGGAAGCCGAACGCCTGCTGACATCGCTGGGCGTGCTGCGCCCGGGCGACACCTACGCCATCACGTGCGGCGAGCCGATGGGCTATCCCGGCGGCACCAACATGCTCAAGATCTGCCGGGTGAATTGACGGCCCCACGGTCGCTGGCGCTCCCTGCCCCCGAGGGGCCGGCCGCGAGCGGCCCGGCAGAGGTTCTATGGTTCCAGTCAAGCCGGAACCGTGAACCGAGTCGGATCGAAGGGGACATCCTGTCGCCAGACCGCGTAGGCGATGCGCAGTAGCTTGCGCGCCAGGACGACAAGCGCCTCGGTCGTCTTCAAGCCGCGTGCG
>Ga0209258_100174_pt1 | contig 143702 bp, 140 predicted proteins | sample Araplaol_mTSA_r2_FD_184281 | JGI IMG/M metagenome (GOLD analysis project Ga0209258, IMG submission 184281) | Arabidopsis root microbial communities from North Carolina, USA - plate scrape CL_Col_mTSA_r2 (SPAdes) (version 2) | ecosystem: Host-associated > Plants > Roots > Endosphere | place...
GAAGTAGCCGCTAAAGGCGCCAACGCCGGCCACGCCACCGAAGCCAACATGGACCGCCTCGACGGTGCCGGCGCCGCTGCCGCCGTGGAAGCCCGCGCCGTCACCGCCAACGACTCCGCCGCCATCGTGCGCGCCAAGGCCGCCCTGGACAAACTCGACGTCGCCGAAGGCCTCGCCGAGCTGGAAGGTGCCTCCGCCCGCGTCGCCGTTGATGAAAAGCGCATGATCAACTGCCGCGCCGACCTCAACCAACTCGTGCCATTCAAGTACGACTGGGCCTGGCAGAAGTACCTCGACGGCTGCGCCAACCACTGGATGCCGCAAGAGGTCAACATGACCGCCGACATCGCCCTGTGGAAAAACCCCGAAGGCCTGACCGACGACGAGCGCCGCATCGTCATGCGCAACCTGGGCTTCTTCTCCACCGCCGACTCCCTGGTAGCCAACAACCTGGTGCTGGCCGTGTACCGCCTGATCACCAACCCGGAGTGCCGCCAGTACATCCTGCGCCAGGCCTTCGAAGAAGCGATCCACACCCACGCCTACCAGTACTGCATCGAATCGCTGGCCATGGATGAAGGCGAGATCTTCAACATGTACCACGAGATTCCATCGGTGGCCAAAAAGGCCGCCTGGGGCCTGAAGTACACCCGCTCGATCTCCGATCCGAAGTTCGAAACCGGCACCGTCGACACCGACAAGGAACTGCTGCGCAACCTGGTCGCCTACTACTGCGTGCTGGAAGGCATCTTCTTCTACTGCGGCTTCACCCAGATCCTGTCCATGGGCCGCCGCAACAAGATGACCGGCGTGGCCGAGCAGTTCCAGTACATCCTGCGCGATGAGTCGATGCACCTGAACTTCGGTATCGACGTGATCAACCAGATCAAAATCGAAAACCCACACCTGTGGGATGCCGAGATGAAGGAAGAAGCGACCCAGATGATTCTGCAGGGTACGCAGCTGGAGATCGAATACGCTCGCGACACCATGCCGCGTGGGGTGCTGGGCATGAACGCGGCGATGATGGAGGATTACCTCAAGTTCATCGCGAACCGTCGCCTGTCGCAGATCGGCTTGAAGGAAGAGTACCCAGGCACCACCAACCCGTTCCCGTGGATGAGCGAGATCATGGACTTGAAGAAAGAGAAAAACTTCTTCGAGACCCGTGTGATCGAGTATCAGACCGGCGGCGCGCTGAGCTGGGATTGATTCGGACTAAGCACTAAAGGAAGCCCTGGCATGTTCAGGGCTTTTTTTCGTCGGTAAAAAAGGAATTTGCCATTTCTTGAAGTACATCACCTCAAGCACCTGGCCCGGAAGGGTTCGGATCGCCCCCCCAATGCTGTAGCCTTGTGCCCCAATTGCCATCAGCGTTGTCACCGGTCAAGCGCTCGGGAAGCTTTCACCGAAGAGCTTTACGCCAAGATCGGAACATTGGCACGGGAGTAGACTCCTGCTGTCACAGCTGATGCCCGCTTGAAAACTATCAGATAGGATCGAGGCCAACCCGTGAACCCAGACATGCTCGAAGCCGGCCCCGCAGACGCCAAAGTACTTTCCGTCTTTGACTTCGACGGCACCCTCACCCACCACGACAGTTTCGTGCCCTTCCTCAAGTTTGCCTTTGGCCCCGGCGAGTTTTATGGCCGGATGGTCAAGCTGGCGCTGCCGGGGCTGCGGTTTTTGGTGCGGCAGATCAGCCGGGATGAGTTGAAGGCGCAGTTGATTCGCACCTTTATGACCGGGGTGGAGAAGGCTTGGGTTCAGCAGCAAGCGCAGGAATATTGCCAGGCGCGCTGGAGCAAGTTGATGCGCCCGAGCGGTTTGCAGTCGGTAGCGGATGAGGTGAAGTCCGGGGCGGTGGTGACGCTGTGTTCGGCGTCGCCGGCGTTGGTGTTGCAGCCGTTTGCCGACCGGCTTGGCATCCGCTTGATCGGTACTGAGCTTGAGGTGGTGGATGGGGTGCTGACCGGCAAGCTCACCGGGAATAATTGCCGTTGTGAGAATAAGGTGCTGCGGCTTGAGGCGGTGTATGGGGACCTGGGGGAGTATCGGCTCAGGGCCTGGGGCGATACGCGTGGGGATCGGGAGTTGTTGGCGGCGGCGCAGGATGCGCATTTTCGGCATTTTCATGCGAAGAAGAAAAAGCGGGCTCGGTTGCAGCGGTGATGCGGGTGGGTGGGGTTGGCGGGAGACCGAGGCGATCCCTTCGCAGCCTCGCTGGGGCTCGACAGCTCCCACATTTGAGCTTTGTTGAGGCTTAGGCCGACGTCTTCAAGTCTACACCCAGCGCTGTGGCGAAGGCTTTTACCATCGGGCTTCTCGGCGCGTTGTGGCGCAGGATCAGGTTGAACGCGGTGCTTAAATGAACCTGCTCTGGGCACAGTGCGCGCAGGCGCCCTTCCCTTACCAGTGGCGTGGCGTAGTGTTCTGGCAGAAAGCCCAGGAAGCGGCCGGTGAGGATCAGGATGGCGACGGCTTCCACTTGTGAAGCCGAGGCGGACTGGCTGTCGTGGCTGACGAAGTTGGCCTTGTCGCGATGGATCGCATACCGATGGTTGACCACTTCGTATTGGCGAAGAGCGTCGGGGGTGATGTCGCTCGCAGTGAACAAGGGATGCCCTACGGCGCAGTAGGCGTGGGCCTTTTCTTCGTAGAGTGGGAAGTAGTCGAATTCTTCACGGCGTTGGTACACCGGGACGATGCCGGCGACCAGTCGCCCTTCCACTACCCCACGTTCAACTTCGTCCAATTGCGAGGCGTGTAGGCGCAATCTTATTTTTGGCGATTGGCGATGTAAGTTGCCCAGGGCGGTAATCAGTGGGGAACTAACGTCGGAGACGGTGTTATCGATAACGCCCACACTCAGGTCGCCGATGAGTTCATTCTGCGCCGAACTAAGCTTGTCGCGAAAACTGTCCACCGAGGTAAATAACTCGATGGATGCTTGATACACCAACTTGCCTTCTTCGGTCAGCCCGAACCCTTCGCGGCCCCGTGTGCACAGGCGCATGCCGATGCGAATCTCGAGATCGGAGATCTGTTTGCTGATGGCCGCCAGGCCCACGTTCAGCTCGTTTTGCGCGGCACTGAAGCCGCCGGCTTCGACCACGGCCATAAATACCCGCAACAATTTAAAGTCCAGCCCGCTCAGTTGCAGCGGCGCTCGTGTGCCGGGTTTTGGCGGCAGGTTTCCAGAAGTGGAAAGTGGGGTTTCCATAATGCGCGTTGACCTCGAGTGCCATATTCAACAGGCTTGAACCCAATCCTTGAACATAGCCAGGCGGCGATAATGAACATAAACATCCGCCCTTGGCAACCTTGAATACGGCGCGTCAGACGTCGGTTCTACACCGATAAACTTCTGTTGAAACTGCCTCCGACTCTTCTAAAAACAAGCGTGAGGAACACCCATGTCCCAGCCCACCGACCGCCTTTGGGGCGCTCGTTTCAAGACCGGTCCGTCTGCGGCGTTGGCCGCGTTGTCGCGTTGCCCTGAGCGCTATTTTCGCCTCACGCCCTACGACCTGGCCGGCTCCCGCGCCCATGCCCGTGAGTTGCAGCGCGCCGGTTTGCTGGATGAATCGGAAACCCTGCGCACCCTCGAAGCCCTGGACCATATCGGTGAGGATTTCGCCACCGGTCGCCTGCATCCCACCCTGGATGACGAGGACGTACACACCTTTATCGAACGCGTATTGACCGAGCGCCTCGGTGCCCTGGGCGGCAAGTTGCGCGCCGGACGCTCGCGCAATGACCAGACGGCCAATGATCTGCGCCTGTTCCTGCGTGACCATGCACGCACCATCGCCACTGAGGTGTTGGGCCTGCAGCAGGCGTTGGTTGAACAGGCCGAGCAACATGTGCAGAGCATCTGCCCGGGCTTCACCCATTTGCAGCAGGCGCAACCCATTGTGTTTGCCCATCATTTGCTGGCTCACGCGCAGTCGATGCTGCGCGATGTGCAGCGCCTGGTGGATTGGGATGCGCGTACGGCCCTGTCGCCGTTGGGCGCGGCAGCGATGGCAGGTTCGGCGATAGCACGTCAGCCGCAGCACTCGGCCAAGGAAATGGGCTACACCGGGCCATGCGAAAACTCCATCGACGCTGTCGCCAGCCGTGACCATGTGGCGGAGTTCCTGTTTGTGGCGGGAATGCTCGGGGTGAATATTTCGCGGCTGTCTGAGGAGTTTTGCCTGTGGTCGTCGCGCCAGTTTCGCTGGGTAGTGCTAGACGACGCCTACGCCACCGGCAGTTCGATCATGCCGCAGAAAAAGAACCCGGACATTGCCGAACTGGCGCGGGGCAAGGCCGGGCGTTTGATCGGCAACCTGACCGGGCTGATGTCGACGCTCAAGTCGTTGCCACTGTCGTACAACCGCGATTTGAGTGAAGACAAGCACAGCGTGTTGGACAGTGTGGACACCTTGCTGCTGGTGTTGCCGGCGATGGCCGGGATGGTGGCGACCATGAAGGTGCAGGTAGAGGAGCTACGACGCCAGGCACCGATGGGCTTTACCTTGGCGACTGAGGTGGCGGATTGGTTGGCCACCCGTGGCGTGCCGTTCAAGGAGGCCCATGAGATTACCGGCGCGCTGGTACAGGCCTGTGAGCAGCATGAAATTGAGTTGTGGCAAGCCTCACCGGCGATGTTGGCCGAGGTGGATGGGCGGCTCACCCCGGACGTGCGTGATTGCCTGACCCTGGAGGCGGCGATTGCGGCGCGCAGTGGGTGGGGTGGTACGGCGCCGGAGCGGGTGAAGGAGCAGATTGGGCGGTTGAAGACTGCTTTGGCTGAACAGCAGAAGTGGGCTGAGAGTTATCAGGGGTTTCGGATTTAAGCCTTGGTAGGTGTGGTGAGCTCACCGGCTCTTTCGCAGGCAAGCCAGCTCCCACATTTGACCGGGTTTCAACCGTAACACCGTGTGCATCGGTTAGAGCGTCATTAGTTTTGGAGTAGCAACATGAATCAAACCCCGGCCGAGCGCTTGGAAGCCGAGCGCAAGTTGTCTGAAAACCAGTTCGATATCACGCAGTACGAGCATGTGCCGCGGCGGTATTACGGGCGGATGTTTTTTGCCACGTTGATCGTGATTGTGTTGGCTGCGCTGTTGCGCGCGTTTGCCAATGGCCAGATCGAATGGTCCTACATTAGCCAGTTCCTCACGTCGCAAGCCATCCTCTGGGGCCTGGTGAACACCATCGTCATGTCGATCCTGGCGATGGCATTGGGCGTGGTGATCGGCGTGATCACGGCGATCATGCGCATGTCGGCCAACCCGATCCTGCGTTACGTGGCCATCACCTACACCTGGTTGTTTCGCGGTACACCGCTGATTTTGCAACTGCTGCTGTGGTTCAACCTGGCGTTGATCTTCCCGGTGATCGCGATTCCGGGCCTGTTCAGCATCGACACCGTCGACCTGATGACGCCCTTTGTGGCCGCCTTGCTCGGCTTGAGCATCAACCAGGGCGCCTATACCGCTGAGGTGGTGCGCGCCGGCTTGCTGTCGGTGGACACCGGTCAATATGAGGCGGCCAAGTCCATCGGCATGCCGAGCCTGCAAGCGCTGCGTAGGATCATTCTGCCGCAGGCCATGCGCGTGATCATCCCGCCCGTGGGCAACGAGTTCATCAGCATGGTGAAAATGACCAGCCTGGCCAGTGTGATCCAGTACTCCGAGCTGCTGCACAACGCGCAAAACATCTACTATGCCAACGCCCGGGTGATGGAGCTGCTGATTGTGGCGGGCATCTGGTACCTGGCGGTGGTGACTGTTCTTTCATTTGGTCAAAGCCGCCTCGAGCGTCGTTTTGCCCGCGGCGCCGGCAAGCGTTCGTAAGCCTGGGTTGAGGAGATTTGCCCCATGAGAAGCATCGTCAAGGCCGTCAACCTGAACAAGTATTACGACCAGTATCACGCCCTGCGTGACATCAATATCGAGGTCGAGCAAGGCGAGGTGATGTGCATCATTGGCCCGTCCGGCTCGGGTAAAAGTACGTTGCTGCGTTGCGTCAACCAGCTGGAAAAAATCGACAAGGGCGGCCTGTGGGTCGATGGCGAATTGGTCGGTTATCGGGTAGTCGGCAACAAGCTGCACGAGATGAACGAAGCGCAGATCGCCCGCCAGCGCCTGGCCACCGGCATGGTGTTCCAGCGTTTCAATTTGTTCCCGCACATGACCGTGTTGCAAAACATCATCGAAGGCCCGTGCCAGGTGCTCAAGCGCTCGCCCAAGGAAGCCATCGAAGACGCGCTGGAACTGCTGGCCCGCGTTGGCCTGGCGGACAAGCGCAATGCTTACCCGGTGGAGTTGTCCGGTGGCCAGCAACAGCGTGTGGCAATCGCCCGTGCCTTGGCGATGCGCCCCAAGTTGATGCTGTTTGACGAACCCACATCAGCCCTCGACCCGGAGCTGGTAGGCGAAGTGTTGTCGGTGATGCGCGATTTGGCCACCACCGGCATGACCATGATCGTGGTCACCCATGAATTGGGCTTCGCTCGCGAAGTGTCCAACCGCATGGTGTTTATGGACGCCGGCCAGATTGTGGAAGCCGGCAGCCCGGAAGACATTCTAATAAGCCCACAAAACCCGCGTACCCAAAGCTTTATTTCTGCCGTTCGCACTTAACTAAAAAACTAACGAGAACGCCCCCATGAAGAAGATGTTTATCCCTACCTTGCTTGCAGGCCTGATTGCCTCCTCATGTGTATTCGCGGCCTTGCCGCAAGCCATCAAGGACAAGGGTGAGATCAGCGCGGCCATCGTGCCGAACTACCCGCCGATGGACTTCAAGGACCCGGCCACCAACACACTCACCGGCTTTGATTTCGACCTGGGCAACGCCCTGGCCGAGCGACTGGGCGTGAAGATCAAATGGCAGGAAACCGGCTTCGAACAAATGCTCAGCGGCCTGACCACCAAGCGCGTCGACATCGTGCTGTCAGGCATGACCGACACCGCCGAGCGCCAGAAAGCCGTGACCTTCATCGACTACTTCACCAGCGGCCCGCAGCTGTACACCCTGGCCAAGCGCGAAGAGATCAAGGAATTGACCGACCTGTGCGGTAAAAAAGTCGGCACCAGCCGCCGCACCACCTGGCCGTCGGAAATTACCGCCTGGAGCAAGGCAAACTGCGAGGCGGCGGGTAAGCCGGCAATCGTGGTGATCGGCACCGAAGGCTCGGCGGATGCGCGGGCGCAGTTGCAGCAGAACCGCCTGGATGCGGCGATGCAGGGCAGCGAGACCATTCCTTATTTGATGTCGCTGGACAAGGGCAAGTACAAGCCGGTGGGGCTGGCGATTTCCAAGCAATTCACCGGGCTTGGGATTGAGAAGAGCAATACCGAGTTGGTCACGGCGATCAGTGAGGCGTTGCAGGGCATGATTGATGATGGGACTTACGGCAAGATCCTGAAGAAGTGGGATCTGGAACAAGGTGCGGTAGAAAAAATCACCATCAACTCTGGCCAATAACGCCATCGAATGTGGGAGCTGGCTTGCCTGCGATAACGGTGGGTCAGCTAAAACAATGTTGGCTGTTACTCCGCTATCGCAGGCAAGCCAGCTCCCACACTCAATCTGCGTTCGCTGGTGATCTGAGTCGTGTAGGTAAGAATCACAAGGAGCCCACCCCACCGTGGCCACCTACTCCCTGGTAATCCGTCGCCTGATGATCTGCTCGGTGACCATCGTGGTCAGCCGTGCCATGACCAGCCCATTGCTGGCCCTTTGGCTGAGCACACGCCTGGGCCTCAACCAGCAGGACATCGGCCTGCTGATGGGGGTCGCGGTGTTCATCGCCACGCTCATGGGGTTGTATGGCGGCTACATCATCGATCGCCTGGAAAAGCGCAAACTGCTGATCCTGGCCATGCTCTCCAGTTCCATCGGTTTTTTGTTGCTGACCTTTGCCAGCAACCTCTACCTCACCACGCTGACCCTTGTTGTGACTGAAGCCGCGTCGGCGCTGTTCCTGATCGGCTCCAAGGCGATCATCAGCGAGAACCTGCCGGTGGGTGAGCGCGCCAAGGTGTTTTCCCTGCGCTACACCCTGACCAATGTCGGCTATGCCACGGGCCCGATGTTGGGCGTAGTGATTGCCGGCCAATTGCCGTGGGCACCGTTTTTGATCGCCAGCGCCATTGCCTTTGGCAGCCTGTTCCTGATGATCGGCATTGCGCCGACCCAGCGCGACGACAGTCATAAGCCTCAGAGTTTCCTCAGCACCCTGCGCATCTTGCGCAGCGACCGCACGCTGATCCTCTTCACCAGCGGCAGCCTGTTGAGCACCATCGTCCATGGGCGCTACACCCTTTATCTGTCGCAGTTTTTGCTGGTGGCCTACACACCCGACCAGGCACTGAAAATTCTGTCTGCGGTGCTCGCCTGCAACGCCATCACCGTGATTTTGATGCAGTACCAAATCGGCCGATTTCTCAAGCGCGAGCAACTGCGCCATTGGATCGTGCTGGGCACCCTGCTGTTTATTGTCGGGTTGGTCGGCTTCAGCCAGGCGCACAGTCTGCTGACCTGGTGCCTGGCGATGTTTGTGTTCACCTTGGGCGAGATGATCATCTATCCCTCAGAGTTCCTGTTTATCGACACCATCGCGCCGGATGCACTACGGGGCAGTTATTACGGGGCACAGAACCTGGCCGCGTTTGGCGGGGCCATGAGCCCGGTGATTTGCGGCTATCTGCTGATCAATGCGGCGCCCACCAGCATGTTCTTTGCCTTGGCCGCACTCACGGCCATGGGCGGCACCCTGTGTTTCTTGAGCGGGCGACGCGTGGCAGGTTCTTGCTGATATTTACGCAAGATCCGGCTATTAATAGCCAAACCTCTGAAGGACCCGAGCCCCATGAAATTCGACACGGCCTACAGCCTGAGTCTCGACGACAAGGTGTCGATCTATGACATACGAGACCTGAATTTCGACGAAACCACCGCGTTCGATTCCGACAAGGACAGCTTCCTGTGCCCCAACGACGCCTGCCGCGCGGCGTTCGATAGCACCAATGCGTTGAGCACTTTCAACGCCAAGAACGTCAACTACCTGCGCACGCCGCACTTCAAGAACAAACCCGGCACGCGGCATATCGACGGCTGCCGCTATGCCGGCAGCCATAAACCTGCGACGGGTGAAAATGACGACGAGCGTGAGGAAAATTTCCCATCGGAATTTGTGCTGACGCGGCGACTGTACGAGCCTAGAACGCTGGTAGTCGGCACCGCTGGAAGCGTCCTTCAGGAGCCGACGAAAGCGCCCGCAAACCGCGCTACCACCTCTTCTGGCAGCAATGACTCGATCCCAGACAAAACCAGCGTATTCGCACACCCGGTGGAGTGCTACGTGTCCAACATCGATGACAAGGACAAGCTCAAGGCCATGCCTTTGAAGATCGGTGAGCACGCGGCGACCTACTGGGCATTCTTCAAGAAGATCGAATACCTGCAAGACAACCAGGGTTTGATTTACTGGGGCAAGATCAAGGCCATCAAGGACTACACCAGCAGCTTTCGCATCGACTTCGAAAAGAAGGTGTGGCTCGACAAGAAGCCTTATTCGGTGAACGTCTACCTGAGCAAAAAGCTCATCGAAAACTACCGCAAGCGCACGGCATTCCTGGAGCAGATCAAGACGGCGGCCAGCAGTGAACGGTCGCTGTATTGCTTTTTTTATGGGGTCACGCCGCAGCTTGTGCACGTGCCGAGCCAGAAAAACCCCGAGCAGACGTTCGGGGTATTCAGCGCCAGGATCGAGAATCTGGATCACCTGATTATTCGTGAGGCACCGGGGCTGGAATCATAAGGGGTTGCAACACCAGTGGATGAGCGGTAGAAACAACTGTACAAAAACACAGTATAGTTGCACCTCCCCTGTCGAACCTGGAGAAACCCCATGTCCTCTCTGGCAATGAGTTCTTTCGTAGAACAACAGATCGTCCTGCATCAATTCACCGCCAAACACTGCGCGCAGGCGCGCGTCATGCTGGGCTGGAGCCGCGAAGCGCTGGCTCGCCAGGCTGGCGTGGCGGTGCAAGCCATTGAACAATTGGAAGACCACGGCGACGTGGACGATGAAACCCGTTTGATCCTGGCGTTTCGCCTGGAGGCCGAAGGGCTGGTGTTTTTCCCGGGGTTCGCACCGGGGTGGGGGATGAGTGCGCGCCGGTTCGATACCCCGGCGGCGCAACCTTCTGCACAAAGCCTTATCTCTCAATTGATGGGTTCAACCGTGGCAACCAGCCGAGGCTGACTCAACTCAGCCGTTGGTGGCCTCAACCGTTTTATCTGGACTGTCTGGTGTTTGCGTAGAAGGAGCACCTGGGAGAAAAGCCGGTTCTTGAATGGCCTGCGAGGCTTGCTCATAACCATGGGCTACTGACAGCAAGGTGGCTTCACTCTTGCCGGAGCCATACACGTAAATTGCCGTGGGCATGCCTTCATCATCCATACCTGATGGAACAGATATACCGGGGTACCCGGCGGCCGCACTATAGAAATAGTTGTGCGTCAGAAAATTCGACACCATGGCGTCGAGCTTGTGCTCCTTCAGGGGGTCATCAATGGTCTTCTGAAATACAGGAAGGATGGCTTCCCACAATACCTCGCGCTTTTGCGGCGAGGTCTCCAGCTCATTGATCATTTCCAGCAATTTCTGGTCAGGCTCATCAGGTTTCTGCGTGCGTTTGATAAAAGCAATCAGCTCAGCAAGTGACTTGACGGGCAAACCTTCCCGCCCAGCCAAATAGTCTTCCAGTTGTTGCTTGACCTCCGAGAATATCGCCTCGTTATAACCCTCATAGGCTTCATCGCGGACACCGGCGTCCAACCGCTCCACGGGCACTAGAATTGCACCCTGGGCCTTCATCACTTCGAGCGCCGCCTCATAGTGCTTGCGGTCTGCGCGCTTGGCCGGGTCTTTGGCCTCCTCTGCGGACAATTCAGGCAAAGGGGTATAGCCAATACGCTTACCCTTCAAGGCATCAGCGTGCAGGCCCTCGGTGTAGACGTTGGTCTCGGTCATTGCATTGAGTGCTTCTGCCGCATCACAGATATTGCGGGTGAAGGTCCCCACCGCGTCCATGCGGGTGCTGGTCATGACGCCTTCGGTACTGACCAGGCCCGTCGTTGTTTTCAGGCCAAACACACCGTTGTAGGCTGCGGGGCTGATGATTGATCCGTTGGTTTCCAACCCCAGTGCCACGGGCACATGCCCCTGGGCGACCGCCACGGCCGAACCTGAACTCGAGCCGGCCACCGTCCCTCCGAGTCGATGTGGGTTCAACGTCTGGCCACCTCGGGAGCTCCAGCCATCCGCCGATTTGAGTGAGCGAAAGTTGGACAGCTCACTCATATTGGTTTTGCCTACAATCACCACGCCAGCTTTCAGCAAATTGTCGACGACCTTGGCATTCCGGGCGGCAGGCGCACCCACCAACGCCTTGGAGCCTGCACTGGTCTGCATGCGGTCATTGGTTTCAAAGACATCCTTGAGCGCTATCGGCACGCCATGCAAGTACCCGCGTACGCGGCCATTGGCACGTTCCTGATCGCGGGCCTTCGCCTCCCTCATGGCATCCGGGTTGGTTTCCAAAAACGCATTGCCGCCCTGTAGCCCACGATCAATATTGGCAATTTGTTTGAGCGAGTCCTTCAACAGTGACTCTGAGGTGACGCCGCCTCCTTGGGCCATCTCCGCTGACATCTGGCAGGCACTCTTGAAACCTTGCACCGGGTTTGAAAGCTCCTGAAGCAGGCCCGTGGCCCATCCACCTGCCGAAACTGGTCCGATCATGAAGTGCCCCTCTGTTTGACTGAGTGTGAGAGCTATCGGTCGATAGCGCCGCACCAGTCTAAGAGCCGACCGCCCATCACTATTTCAGGCGAATCCTGCCACTGCGTCCTACCCTTCGCAGCCCGATGTAGGCATCAATACCTACGGCCGCAGCACGCGGTAAGCTCGTACCAGTGCCGCCAAGCGATCACCCGCCCAGCGCGCACCGTAAAACCAGACCTTGGAGCCGTCTTCCAGGGTTTCACACATACTGGGGTAGCCGCTTTTACAGGCGTGATGAAAGGCGGCTTCGGGATCCTCTGACACCAAGGCATCAAGGCGAAGACCTACCACCAGCTCGTCGATTTCATGACAGGCCTGCTGACAATCACCGCTGCGCTGCATATCCACTGCCACGCATTGCGCACCAGCCTGGCGCAGGGTGTCGAAGACTCGGTTCAAGGCCGCACTGCGTGCGACCCGTTCAACCTGCTTGCCCTGCACATAATGCTCGGCATAGCCGATACGATATCCCGTCAGCGGCAGCGAGGCGGTGAAGGTGGTGTTATTCAATACCAGCGGTACCTCCACCATCACCGGTTCGGTAGGGTCAACGCCGCTGATGGCGATCAGCGATAGCGCGGGATCGCGCACCGGCCGTATATGGGGAGCCAAGGCGTTATACCCAGGTATGGGCGTAGCGCCGGCACGTTGCTCGGTGCCAAAGACAATAGAAGGGGGAGCGGCACCGGGGGGTAAAGCGGGAACGTCGACGGCGTTCATTAGCGATGCCAGCGGTTGAGCTGACGCACACGGCAAACCCATCTTCCAAAGTTTCTTACAATGGCTGTCCATCGAAACATCCTCCCGGAGATAAAATTCCCGGGGGATCATCGCACTCTCTCTTGGCCTTTGTCGCAGGGCTGAAATTCGCTGAAAAGCTCTTTTCCAAACGGGCCTTTGGCTCAGCCTGCTGCGTGTTCGTTGACCGATTGAGGTTCCACTTCCAGCCACCAGGCATGCCCACGCTCAGGCTGGTTCAAGCGAAAAGCCTGGCCCATCGCCGGAGTGGTGATCGAAACATTGCGCTCCCAGGCCAGGGCCATGATGCGGTCGAAGGGCTCATGCCAGGCGTGGAAGGCCAGGTCGAAGGTGCCATTGTGAATCGGCAGCAGCCAGCGCCCTTTAAGGTCGATATGCGCCTGTAGTGTCTGCTCCGGCTGCATGTGCACATGGGGCCAATCGACATTGTAAGCGCCGGTTTCCATCAGGGTCAGGTCAAACGGCCCGTATTGCTCGCCGATGCGTTTGAAACCGTCGAAATAGCCCGTATCGCCACTAAAAAAGATACGCCGCGTGTCGTCGATCATCACCCAGGAGCACCACAGGGTCTGGTTGCCATCAAACAGGCCGCGCCCGGAAAAGTGCTGGGCCGGCGTGCAGACAAAACGAACGCCATCGACCTCGGTGCCCTGCCACCATTGCAACTGGCGGACTTTGCTGGCATCCACGCCCCATTTGACCAGTGTGTCGCCCACGCCCAGGGGCGCCAGGAAGTAGCGGGTCTTTTCGGCCAATTGGACCACCGCTTTGCGGTCGAGATGGTCGTAATGATTGTGGGAAAGGATCACCGCTTCCAGCGCAGGCAGCTCTTCAAGACTGATAGGCGGCTGATGAAAACGCTTGGGGCCGGCCCAACGCAATGGCGAGGCGCGTTCGGCAAACACCGGGTCGGTGACCCAGAATTTACCGCGCATTTTCAGCAGCACGGTTGAATGGCCGAGGCGATACACGCTGTGATCAGGGGCGGCCAATAACTGCTCGCGGGTCAGTGGCTGTACCGGAATCTGCCCCACCGGCCGTGTCGTTCGCGGCTTGTTGAATAGCATGTTCCAGAAAATGCGCAGGGTCTTGCCCAAGCCACCGTGCTGCACCGGCGTGTCGTTGCTGAAGTGCCCCAGGCCCTGCTCGGCAGGCTTGGGCGCCGAGGGCGCAGGGTCGAGACGGGTTGAAATCGTAGCCATGACAAAGTGACTCCTGCGGTCCGCTCAAGTATTACACTGCACAGTGTAGTTTCTAGATTGCAACAAAATCCGGAGCAAGTAAACTGCCCGGTGTAATTTCATTGTTGAGTCGAATGCCTTCCATGACTGCCCCCAAACGCCTCACCGAGCGTAAACGCGAAGCCATCGTGGCGGCGGCGATTGCCGAATTTCGCGAGCACGGCTTCGAGGTCACCAGCATGGACAAGATCGCCGCCAGCGCTGGCGTTTCCAAGCGCACCGTGTACAACCACTTCCCCAGCAAGGAAGAACTGTTCGCCGAGATCCTCCACCAACTGTGGGCCAGCAGCGTTGCCCAACTGGACGTGATCTACACCAGTGACCGCCCACTGCGCGACCAACTACGCACGTTGCTGGAAGCGAAAATGCAGATGATGTCAGACGCCAACTTCCTCGACCTGGCACGCGTGGCCATTGCTGCCACTATCCATTCGCCGGAGCGCGCGCAAGACATGGTCAACCGCCTCAGTGCGCGGGAAGAAGGCTTTACCCAATGGGTGCGCGCCGCCCAGGAAGACGGCCGCCTCACCGGCACCGACCCGGCGTTCGCCGCCCACCAGATCCAAAGCCTGCTCAAGGCCTTTGCATTCTGGCCGCAAATCACCCTCGGCCAGCCCACCCTCGACCCTGCCACCCAGGCCCACGTCATCGAATCGGCCATCGACCTGTTCCTCGCCGGCTACGAAGCCAGCACGCAGCGCACGCCCCAGTAAGCCCTGTTGCAGGAGCGACATTTAAGGTCGTTTATGGCGTTTTTGCCCGCTGTTTTGCGCAAATGGCCTGGAAGGACACTGATTAATCCCACAGGAATAATCGACAATCCACCTTTCTTATCCGACCACCGGCTCTGCCCGCTGACGCGTGCTGTTGCACCCGCAAAAAAGTTGACCCAGGACACTATGGAAAACAGACGAGGCAAAGGGCTTTCATTTGCCAGGCGTATATACACGCCAAGGATTATCGGCCTGGGTATCGGTAGCATCAGCGTAATCGGGGCTTTGTATCCCTTGTCGATGCCCGGTTGGGTCTGGGCGTTGCTGCTGTTCAACGGCATTGCCTGGCCGCATGTGGCGTACCTGATTTCCACTCACTCGCCATTTCCCTACCAGGCCGAACAACGCAACCTGCTGTATGACTCAGTGCTGGGCGGATTCTGGGCCGCGGCCACTCAGTTTTCGCCACTGACAGCGGTGACTATTCTGTCGATGATGGCCATGAACAACGTCGCAGCCGGTGGCAAACGCCTGTTCCTGCGCGGGTTGCTGGCACAGGCGGCCGGTATCGCGGTGGCCTGGGGCCTGTTCGGCATCAAGTTCGACCCCAGCGTCAGCCTCACCGAGGTCTACACCTGCCTGCCGATGCTGACGCTCTACCCGATGGCCATCGGCATGGTCTGTTACCAGTTGGCGATCAAACTGTCGCAACACAAACGCGCCCTCAGCGCCCTGAGCCGCATCGACAGCCTCACCGGCCTGCTCAACCATGGTTCCTGGAAAGACCTGCTGAACCTCAAGTTTCACAAGTGCCAACAGCAACACGGCCAAGCGACCATTGCTTTGATCGATATCGACCACTTCAAGCACATCAATGACGTTCATGGCCACACCGTGGGTGACGCGGTGCTGCGCCAGTTGAGCCAAGCGCTGCGCGAACACTTGCGCGAAGAAGACCTGGCCGGCCGCTATGGCGGCGATGAGTTCTGTGTGATTCTTCCGAAAATGCCCCTGCAAGCCGCTGCGCAGGTAATGGAGCATCTACGCGAAACCTTCAGTCACTATCGGCATCCGCAAATCCCAGACCTGCGCGTCAGCCTGAGCATTGGCCTGGCGGATTTCCACCCGTCCTTCAAGGACGCGGTCATGTGGCTCGATGCTGCGGATCGCGCGTTGTACACCGCCAAAAACAGCGGCCGCAACCGCGTCAAGATCAGCGAATGCACGGTCGTTCATTCAGCCGGAGTTGTCTGATGACACCTCGTCCGAATCTTGCTCCGCCCACCTGCTGCAATAGCATAATGCCGCCATTGGTCGCCTGGCCAAAATAGTCCTGCCTGACGAGCGAACTTCCAGGCCGATTGATCACTCTGAGACCGTTGTTCTACCCCCCTCTGTCAGCACCAGGAAGCTGGCAATGAGCAAGTCAACCGTAAGGCCAGGGGCCCTACGGGGTCAGGCGCAAATACATGGACCCCGCATACGCTTGCATGCCCGAGCCCTCCACCATGCTATTTCACGCTCACAAGAAAACCATCAGTACCCTGCAACACAGCCTTGCCCAACAGACCAGCCTGCTGGACGCCATCGAGCGCTCCATGGCCGTGATCGAATTCGACCTGCAAGGTACCGTGCTGCGCGCCAATGACAACTTCTTCAAGACCATGGGCTACCGCGCCGAACAGATCCTGGGGCAGCCCCATCGGATGTTCTGTACCCCGGCGTTCGCCCGCAGCGCGGACTACAACCAGTTATGGACGCACCTGCGCAACGGCCAATTCCAGTCGGGCACCTTTGAACGAGTAGGCGGCAACGGCGCCTCGGTGTGGCTGGAAGCCAGCTATAACCCGGTACGGGATGAAGCGGGGAATGTAATCAAAGTGGTGAAATACGCCATGGACGTCACCCCGCGCCTGCAAGCCGAGAGCGAAGCCAACGCCAAGCTTGCAGCCATCGACCGCGCCATGGCGATGATCGAGTTCAACCTCGACGGCACCATCATCACCGCCAACGGCAATTTCCTGCAGCGCATGGGCTACAGCCTGGCGCAGATCCAGGGCAAGCATCACCGCCTGTTTTGCACGGCCGAACTGGCCAACAGTGCGGCCTACAGCGAGTTCTGGAAGCGCTTGAACCAGGGCGAGCTGTTCAATGGCCAGTTCGAGCGGGTGGATAAACACGGCCAGGTCGTGTGGCTGGAAGCCAACTACAACCCGGTCTACGACGCCAGCGGGCGCTTGTGCAAAGTGGTGAAGTTCGCCTCGGACGTCACCGCCCGCGTGCTACAGCATGCCGCTGACGCACAGAGCGCCGCCCAGGCTTATCACCTGTCGTTGAACACCCAGGAGATGGCGGAAAAAGGCGCTGAGGTGATTCAGAAGACTGCCAGCGGCATGCGTGAAATTGCCGTGGATATCGACACCTCTTCGCAACTGATCGCCAAGCTGGGCGAACGCTCGCAACAGATCACCGCCATCGTCAACACCATTCGCGGCATTGCCGACCAGACCAACCTGCTGGCCCTCAACGCCGCCATCGAAGCCGCCCGCGCCGGCGAGCAAGGACGTGGCTTTGCCGTGGTGGCCGATGAAGTGCGGCAACTGGCCGCGCGCACCAGCGGCTCCACCGCGGAAATCTCCGGCATGATCGCCATGATCCAGGACGAAACCCGCCAAGCCATCGACAGCATGGACGCCACCCGCGACCGCGCTGCCCAGGGTGTGGAACTGGCCAACCAGGCCGGCACGGTGATCCTGCAGATTCGCGAAGGTACCGGCGAGGCGGTACAAGCGGTAAGCGCGTTTGCCAATGAGCGGGGCAATCGCTGAACCCTTGGCGCTGGCTGTCTGAGGGTTAACTTCGCAGCCAGCGCACATGCCGCCCCAACTCATCAAACAGCGTCACCACCGAGCGCAACGCCCGACAATCAGGCCGCGTCAACAACCACAACGCCGTATCGTGCCCTGCCAGCGCAGGGCCCAGCGGTTGCACGCCATTCCCGACTAGAAAATCCGGCAGCGCCGCTACGCCCAACCCTGCGCGCACTAATTCGGCCACCGACTGCATGCTGTTGCACCGATAACGGAGACGCACGCCCGGCAAATACTCACGGCGCCAGGCGACGGTGGGGTGATCGGGTAAAAAATCGTCCGGCGCGATCCAGGCCAGATCGGCCCACTCATGGTCTGGGTGCAGGCGCGCATAGTCGGCACTGGCACACACCTGATACGCCACCGCCCCCAGGCAACGTCCGACAAGATGCTCCGGCGGCGCCGTGGTCAGGCGCAGGGCGATATCCGCATCGCGGCGGCTGAGGTTGGCGAAGTCATTGGAGGTGCTCAGTTCCAGGGTCAACGCCGGGTAGGCCGGCATGAACTGCGCGAGGGCCGGCAACAGCAAGCCTTGCAACACTGAGTCGGTGCAGGTCAGGCGCACGGTGCCGCTGATCACTTCACCGCCCTGTTCCACGCCAATACGCGCCGCCTCCAGCGCCTGCTCGGCACGCTCGGCCTGTTGGGCCAGGTTGCTCGCCAGGCTGGTGGGCAAATAACCGGCACGGCTTTTTTCAAACAGGGTTTGGCCCAGCGCCGCCTCCAGCCGCCGCACCGCACGGAACACCGTGGATACATCGACCCGCAGCAGCGCCGCCGCCCGCGCCAGGGTACCGCCGCGCACCAGGGCCAGGACCAATGACAGGTCGGCGTAGTCGATTTGATAGTGCGTAGCTGCATTGAACATATGGGCAAACGCCAATATTGATTGCGTGAACGCCAATCTATAGTGGGTATCAACCCACCACAAGCCATGGGACGTACACGATGCCAACCCCCGCGCTGCACCTTGCCCTGATCGGTGACTACAACCCTGATGTGACCGCCCACCAAGCCATTCCCATGGCCCTGCAACAGGCCGCCGACGCTCTGGGCCTGAGCGTCCACGTGCAATGGCTGGCCACCGACACCCTTACCTCCACTTCTGCCCTGAGCGACTTCGACGGCTTCTGGTGCGTGCCCGGCAGCCCCTATCGCGACGTCGACGGCGCCCTGCGCGCGATACGTTTTGCCCGCGAACAAGGTCGCCCTTTCCTCGGTACCTGCGGCGGTTTTCAACATGCCGTGCTGGAATATGCCCGCCATGTGCTCGGCTGGGCCGATGCCCAGCACGGCGAATTAATGCCCGATGCTGAGCGCGCTGTCATCACGCCGCTGGACTGCTCCCTGGTGGAAGTGAACGACACCGTGCGCCTGGCCGCGTACACGCGCATTGCCCAGGCTTACGGCAGCCTGGACATCCACGAGGGTTACCGTTGCCGCTACGGCATCAACCCCACCTTTGCCGACGCCCTGCTGGACGCCAACCTGATTCCCACCGGCCACGATTCGGCGGGCGATCTGCGCGCGGTGGAACTGCTCGACCACCCGTTCTTCGTCGCCACCCTGTTCCAGCCTGAACGCGCCGCACTCAAGGGCATCACGCCGCCGCTGGTGATTGCGCTGCTCAAGGCCTGCCAGGAGGTATCGGCATGATTGCCAAAACACCCGCCCCACCTTATTACGCGGTAATTTTCAGCTCGCTGCGCACCGACGCCGACCGGGGTTATGGCGAGGCCGCCACGCGCATGCTGGAACTGGCCAGGCAACAACCGGGGTTTCTTGGGGTGGAATCGGCGCGGGAGGATGGGCTGGGGATCACCGTGTCCTACTGGGCCAGCGAGGCGGCGATCCTGGCCTGGAAACAACAGGCTGAGCATCGGCAGGTGCGCGAGCAAGGGCGGGCCACTTGGTATGCGGCGTTTCACACGCGGGTGTGCAAGGTAGAGCGGGCCTACACCTTCTCCACTTGAATCACCGAACCCGGTGGGAGCTGGCTTGCCTGCGATGCAGACACCTCGGTGATGCAGTGAAACCGCAGTGAGACTATCGCAGGCAAGCCAGCTCCCACATTTGCTCGTCATCGTTAGCAATCGCGGACGCTCAGCTCACCAAACTACGCAACGCGCTGATCTGCGGGATCTCTACCCGGCGCATATACACACGCAGCGGCTCGGTGATGTTGATGCGCTCGTCGATATTCTGGTCGAGCAACAACTGCAGGCGCGCTCGGCACAGGGTCATGGTGTGGTCGGCGGCCGGCAGCCAGACGAACTCGGCCGTGGGGATGATGCCGTCATCGGCCACGTCCATGCCGAATGAGTCTTCGCTGAATCGTACGATGTACTGGCCGGTCTTGCGGTTGAGGCCGACAAAACCCTGGAGTTGGTCGGCGGCCTGGCAGATAAGCTCGGAAGTGATGCGCATGGTAAACCTCACTGAAAAGTCCCACAGGGACTGGAAAGATGGTTTACACGCGTGGCAGAAAATACCGCCCTCTGGCGGGGCAGCTACCCGTAAGAATACTGCAACACCCTGCAAAAAAGTCGACAAAATTGGCCGGTGCGCACGTTAATGTCGGTTTGGTGATAGCGCCGTTCGCAATCAATTGTTAAAAAGGACACCTTCTCAAAGTTACCTCCACGAAAGGACTTCGCATATGCCTGTCACGTTTTCCAAAAGCGCCTTGCTGCTGGCGTTGATGCTCGGCCTTGGCCAGGCACAGGCTGCCGAGCCGGTCAGCCCGGCCGAATTGGCGACAAACGAAGGCATTCCCTACCCTGCCGTGATCGCTCACCGTGGTGCTTCCTACGATGCGCCTGAATCCACCGCCGCTGCCTACAAGGTTGCACGCGACCTGGGCGCCGACTACCTGGAACTGGACCTGCAACGTAGCAAGGACGGCGTGCTGTTCGCCCTGCACGACAACAACCTGCAGCGCACCACCGACGTCGCCACCAAGTTTCCCGAGCGCAAAGACGCACCCGCCAACGAGTTCACTTGGAAAGAGCTGCAAACCCTCGACGCCGGCAGCTGGTTCAACGCCGCCTACCCGGACCGCGCGCGCCCTGGTTTCGTTGGCCTGAAAATCCTGAGCCTGGACGACATCATCAAGATCGCCGAAGGCAACCCCTCGCACAAACCCGGCCTGTACATCGAGACCAAGGAGCCCAAGCAGTTCCCCGGTATCGAAGCCGACCTGAAAAACAAGCTGCTCGACAAAGGCTGGCTGAGCTCCGCCGGCTCCAAACTGGGCAAGAGCAATACCGGTGTCGGCCAAGGCAAGGGCCGCGTGGTGCTGCAAACCTTCGAAACCGCCAGCCTCAAAGAGCTGCAGAAGGAAATGCCCAACACTCCGAAAATCCTGCTGTTGTGGGTGGGTGAAGGCAGCATCGAGCCCAAATCCAAAGTGACCTTCGCCGAGTCTGGCGAATCCACCAAGGCCGCCTACTACGCCAAGCAAGAGCCTAAAGACGCTGCCGAATTCGAAAAATGGGTTGATGAAGCCAAAAGCCTCGGCGCCATCGGCACCGGCCCGTCGGCCGAGCTGACCGACCACGGCGACCAGAGCTACACCGACCTGGTGAAGCCTGAAATGAACAAGCTGACCCACGACAAGGGCCTGCTGGTGCATGTGTATACGGTGGATGAGCCGGTGGACTTCGAGAAAGTGATGAAGGCCGGCGTCGATGGCATTTTCACCAACCGCGCCGCCGAGCTGTTGAAGTTCTACAAGCGCTGGCCGTCGTCCAGCGTGCAAGACCTGCTCAACGACCATAAGTACTAAAAGCGTTAGTGTCAGTGAGCCATTAAGGATGAGTTAAGTTGCGCCGGTTAATCTGGCGCCACTTAAACAGCTCAACCTAAGAAGGACACACACACCATGAAAACCTTGACTGCCCTGTTCGCTGCTACTGCCCTGACCTTGACTGCCGGCCTGGCCCAGGCTGATGTCCGTCCGGACCAGATTCCTAGCCTGCTCAAGTCCGGTGAAGTGATGGCGTTCGAAAAGCTTAACGCCGCCGCCGTCGCCCAACATGCCGGCGCGACCATCAACGATACCGAGTTGGATCACGAAGCTGGCAAGCTGGTCTACGAAGTGGACCTGACCGACACCACCGGCAAGAAATGGGATGTGAAGCTCGACGCCAAGACCGGTGCCGTGCTGGAAAACAAGCAAGACACCTGAGTTGAACCTTGAAAAAACGCGCCACCTTCGGGTGGCGCGTTTTTTTATGCGCGCCTCAAACCGTCACATAACCGTCATACCGCCTTGCAATGATTCGCTCAGGAACCTGTGAAACGTCCTACAGGCCCTTTCTCTGCGAGTCGCCATGAACCACAGCATCGACCACGGCCATCAAGATTCCGATCTGTTTGGCCTGCTTTACGGTTTTCGTTTTCGCCCCGGCGAGAAAGGCCAACAAATTGATTCCGCCACCGCCCTCGCCGCCTTACAGCACCCGCCAGACCCGGACGAATTCCTGTGGCTGCACCTGAACCTGGCGCACGCCGCCTGCGAGCGCTGGATGCAGGCGCATTTGTCGCTGCCGGAAGAGTTTTTTGAAGCCTTGCATGAGGGCTCACGCTCCACGCGCATCGAGCATGTGGACTCGGCCTTGTTGGCAGTGGTCAACGATGTGGTGTTCAACTTCAGCAGCATGGTGTCGTCGGATATTTCCACGCTATGGGTGTGCGCTCGCAGCCGCTTGTTGGTGAGCGCGCGCCTGCAGCCTTTGCACTCGGTGGATAAATTGCGCTCGTCGGTGAAGGCCGGCGAACACTTTCGCTCCCCCTTGGAGCTGTTGGTGCACCTGCTGCGCGACCAGGGCGAAGTGCTGACGCAGATCGTGCGCAAGACCAGTATCAGCGTCGACCATATCGAAGATCAGCTGTTGTCTTCGCGCCTGTCCACCAACCGCGCCGAACTGGGTGCCGCTCGCCGCGTGCTGGTGCGCCTGCAACGCCTGCTGGCGCTGGAACCGGGCTCGCTGCTGCGCCTGCTCAATCGCCCGCCGCAATGGCTGCAAAAGGAAGACGTGAAGGAGTTACGCAAATCCACCGAGGAGTTTGCGCTGATCATCAACGACCTGACCGCCTTGGGCGAACGCATCAAGCTGTTGCAGGAAGAGATCGCCGCCAACCTCAATGAACAGAGCAACCGCACGCTGTTTACCCTCACGGTGGTGACGGTGCTGGCGCTGCCGATCAATATCATTGCCGGCTTTTTTGGCATGAATGTGGGTGGGGTGCCGCTTTCCCAGGATCCGGAAGGCTTCTGGATATTGGTGGCCTTGGTCGCAACCTTCACCCTGATCGCTGGACGGTGGGCATTCCGCAAATTCTCAAATTGAAATAAGCCCCAACTGTGGGAGCTGGCTTGCCTGCGATTGCGGTGTATCAGCCAAGACAATGCAAGCTGACCCACCGCTATCGCAGGCAAGCCAGCTCCCACAGGGTTTTGCGTTTATTCAGTGTTTGAAGCGTCCAGCCACTGATCGCCGGGCATTGCGCACATTCTCAAATTGAAATGAGCCCAACTGTGGGAGCTGGCTTGCCTGCGATTGCGGTGTATCAGCCAACACAATGCAAGCTGGCCCACCGCTATCGCAGGCAAGCCAGCTCCCACAGCAGTTTGCGTTTATTCAGTGATTGAAGAGTCCCGTCATCGCTTTGAGGCGCTTCTTGTACACCCGCCGCGCCTCCAAAGCCTCCTCGAGGCTCACCGCCACAAACCCCGCTCGCTGGTTGGGCTGCATCTGCCCGATCAAGTCCAGGTCGGCGCTGATCACCGTGCCAATCATCGCGTAGCCACCGCCCGACACCGCATCGCGGTGCAACACAATCGGCTCCAGCCCCGCCGGTACTTGAATCGAGCCAATCGGGTAGCAACTGTCCACGATGTTGGAAGGATCGGAGCCCGCGCCAAACGGCTGTTCCCGTGGCTGGAAGCTCAACGCGCTGCCGCCCTTGAAGCGGTAGCCGATGCGATCGGCCTCGGAGCCCACCGTCCACGGCTCGGCAAAAAAGCTGCTTTTGGCCTCGTCAGTCAAGCGCTCGTAATACAGCCCCGGCACTACCCGCAACGTCACATCGCCGCCGACCGAACGCCGCAACGCCATCGGCAAGCTGTTGCCCGCACGCCCCATACCGCTGGCGGTACCGATCGGCAATTGATCGCCCTCCTGCAAGCGTCGGCCGTTAAACCCGCCGAGGGCGCCGAGTGTGTAGGTGGAGCGGCTGCCGAGCACCAACGGCACGTCGATACCGCCGGCGACGGCGAGGTAGGTGCGTGCGCCGGCCTTGGGAAACTCGAACCGCAGCACCTGCCCGGCGCGCACGGCAAAGGCGGTGTCCTGGTGCACCACTTCACCGTCCAGGCGCGGCGACATCAAGGCGCCGCTCAAGGCCACCAGCGCGTCCTGCTGGAACTCCAGCTCCGGCCCGATCAGCGTGCATTCCAGGCCCGCCGCGCCCACAGGATTGCCCACCAGGTGGTTGGCCGCACTCAACGCGTATTGGTCCAGCGCCCCCGACGGCGGGATGCCCAAGTGGTAATAACCTTCGCGGCCCAGGTCCTGCACGGAGGTGGCGAGGCCAGGTTTGAGGACCTTGATCATGCCAGCGCCTCCTGCAGGGTTTTCGGGTAGCCGATGGGGTCAGCAAGAAAGGCATCCAGGGAAAACTCCACCGGGCGGATGCGCAAGTCGAAACGACCGGCGTCCACCTCGGCGACCGCCAGGTCATAAGCCTCGCGGTCCATCGGCTTGAACTGCACGATATCGCCAGGGCGGAAGAACACCATGTGCTCCTTGAGGTACGCCAACTGCTGCGCCGGGTCGTAGATCGGTGCCGGGGTAACGCCGAACATCTGGTAACCGCCCGCGCCACGCACCGAGTAGATACAGCCAAAGCAGCCGCCATGGCCCAGGGTCAGTTTCGGCGTGTCGGTGCGTGGGCGCAGGTATTTGGGCACCTGCAATTGCCGCTCGCGTTCGACCATCTGGAACATGAACGGCAAGCCCGCGACAAAGCCGACCATCGACACAAACCACGGCGCGCCACTGTGGGCGGCGATGAACGCGTCCACGTCGGCCAGGCCATTGATGCGTGCCGCGTATTCCAGGTCTGTGCCGCTGGGGTCTTGGTGGCGGTCACGAAAACGCATCAGGGTTTCGCGGGTCCAGGGGTCGTTATAGAGCACCGGGATTTCGATGATGCGCGTGCGCAAGGTGCGTTCGGCCACGGCCTGGGCTTCGGCGCTTTGCACGGCGTCGAGCAGCGCGTGAGGGGCGATGCGGTCAGGGTCGAAGCGAATCTGGAACGATGCGTTGGCCAGGCAGACATCCAGTACGCCTTCCAGTGCCAGGCGCTCCACGGCGCGGGTCACCGCCATGCCCTTGAAAAAAGCCTCCAGGGACATGCTGTTGCTGACCTCGGCAAACAGGTGTTCATCACCGCCGAAGCTGTAGCGGATGGGGGACGTTTCAGCCATGTCTGTTCCTCTTGGAATCATTGTAGAAAGGCAGGCAAAAAAGTAAGGGGGGGATCTTATCGGGGTGTTCTGACGTCGATACCCGCCTGGTCCAGGGCTTCACGGGTGGCCCCCACCAGCTCCAGGGCGCCAGGGGTGTCGCTGTGCAGGCAGATGGAATCGAATTCGATCGCCAGGTCTTCGCCTTCGACGGTACGTACCAGGCCGGTCTGACACACACGCAAGACGCGCGCGGCCACTGTGGCGGGGTCCAGCGCCCGCACATTGCGGGTAAACACGATGGAGCCGCTGAGGTCGTATTCACGGTCGGCATAGAACTCGCGCACCACCGGCTGCCCCAGTTCCTTGGCAATGCGCCAGATCACCGAGTTGGGCATGCAGTACAGCATCAGCGTGGGCTCGATGATTTGCAGGTTTTGCACCAACAGCCGGGCGGCCTCTTCATCGCGGGCCAGGTGCATGTAGAGCGCGCCGTGAGGCTTGATGTGTTGCAGGCTCATGCCTTGGGCGCGGGCCATTTCACGCAAGGCACCGAGCTGGTAGAGCATGTCGTCCACCAGTTCCTGGGCCGGTGCGTTGATATGCCGACGACCGAAACCCACCAGGTCACGAAAGCCTGGGTGCGCGCCAATCGCCACACCTAGTTGCTTGGCGCGCTCGACGGTGCGGCGCATGGTACCTGGGTCGCCGGCGTGAAAGCCGGTGGCGATATTGGCCGAGCTGATATAGGCCATCAGCTCTGCGTCGACGCCGTCGCCGATGGTCCAGGGGCCAAAGCCTTCGCCCATGTCTGAATTGAAATCCACTGCCTGCATCGAGGTCGCTCCGCCAAAGGTGATGCCCGCAAAGTAGGCCGTGGCTTGACCCCTTGGGAAGATCTATTATCAGATGGCCCATCTTCTGAAAATCAGATAGCTTTTTATCCTCGACCCCCGATCGTTCCCACGCTCTGCGTGGGAATGCAGCCATGGACGCTCTGCGTCCGCACTTGAGACCGTGACGCGCAGCGTCACAAGAGGCATTCCCACGCAGAGCGTGGGAACGATCAATAAGCAGAGTGCGATATGTCTTTAACCTTGCGCCAGGTTCGCTATTTCGTCGCCACTGCGGAAATCGGCCAGATTTCCCAGGCAGCAATTCACCTGAATATTTCCCAATCGGCGGTGACCACAGCGATCAAGGAGCTGGAAGCCATGCTCGGCGTGCAGTTGTTCGTGCGCTCGGCCCAAGGCATGAACCTCACCGACGCGGGGCGGCATTTTCTCAACCGTGCCTATGTGATTGTGCGCAGCGTGGAGGATGCCCTCAACAGCCCGTTGCCGGACTACCGCGCCAGCGGCGTGCTGCGGGTGGCGGCCAGCTACACCGTGCTGGGTTATTTCCTGCCGCACCATTTACAGCGCATGGAGCATTGGCATCCGGACGTGACCATCGAGGTGTTCGAACAGGAGCGCCAGGCCATCGAACAGGGCCTGCTCGACGGCCAGTTCGACATGGCTGTGGTGCTCACTGCCAACCTCACCCACGCGGATATCGTCTCGGAAATTCTATTCAACTCCGAACGCCGCCTGTGGCTGCCCAGCCATCACCCATTGTGCGAACGCGGTGCCGTGAGCCTGGCCGACGTGGCCCAAGAACCCTACATCTTGCTCACCGTCGATGAAGCCGAACACAGCGCCATGCGCTACTGGGAACAGGCCGGGCAAACGCCCAAGGTGCGGCTGCGCACCAGCTCGGTGGAGGCGGTGCGCAGCATGGTTGCCAATGGCAGCGGCGTGGCGATCCTGTCAGACCTGGTGCACCGGCCCTGGTCCCTGGAAGGCAAACGCATCGAAACCCTGACCGTGACCGACCCGGTCACACCCATGAGCGTCGGCCTGGCCTGGCACCGCGAGCGCGCGTTTACCCCCGCGATGCAAGCGTTCCGGGATTACTTCCACGACGCGTTCCTGGCGCCCCAGCAGTTGTCGGCACGCCGTTAAAGATGAGCTTGCAGGGTGGCGGTCAACCAGTCCATGAACACCCGCACCCGCAACGGCAGATGCCGCTGGCCGGCGTACAGCAACGACACATCCAAGGGCGGCGCCTGGTAGTCGGGCAGCACCGCCACCAACTCGCCGCTGGCCAACAAGTCGTGTATCCCGAGTTGCGGCACCTGGGTAATGCCAAACCCGCCCAGGCACGCCGATTGATAGGCGTCGGTGCTGTTGACCGTCACCCGGCCTGCCATCGGCAGCCGCTGCACCTTGTTGCCCACCAGGTATTCGAACCCGGCCGAGCGTGCGCCCAGCGGCCGCACGTAATGCACCAACTGATGATGCGCCAGGTCTGCCAGGGTGTCGGGCACGCCATACCGTTGCAGGTACGCCGCGCTCGCGCAGTTGACCATCGGCATGCTGCACACCCGCCGCGCTACCACAGTTTGATCGGGCTGGGCGCCGACGCGCACCACGCAATCAAAACCTTCGGCGATCAGGTCCACCTGGCGGTCCGAACAGCTGATTTCCATGTCGATCAGCGGATGGCGCGCCATGAACGTGGGCAAGTTCGGCAAGATCACGCCCCGCGCCATGACATTGGGCATGTCCACCCGTATGCGTCCGGCCAATTGGGTTTCGTCCTGACGGAACAAACCTTCCAACTCTTCCATGTGCGCCAGCAGATCCTTGCTGCGCTCATACAACACACGACCATCCTGGGTCGCCTGCACCTTGCGCGTGGTGCGTTGCAACAGCCGAGCGCCGAGCAACTCCTCCAACGCCTGCACATGCTCGGAGACCGTAGAGCGCGGCAAGCCCAGGCTTTGGCCGGCCTGGGTAAAGCTCGACAACTCAGTAACGCGTACGAAGGTGCGCAGCAGCTCAAGCTTGTTCATTAGATTGTTCGCCTTATCCGGCCAGTGATTTCGATATCAGCCTGTTTATCACGTTATGGCCGGACAAATACACTCAGTCCCACTCACCCCATTCGAGGACTGCACCATGACCCGTAAAATCGCACTCATCACTGGCGCTAGCCGTGGCCTGGGCAAAAGCGCCGCCCTGCACCTGGCTGCGCAAGGCATCGACATCATCGGCACTTACCACAGCGCAGCGGCCGAAGCCCAAGCCGTGGTTGCCCAGGTAGAGGCCTTGGGCGGTCGCGCCGCCATGCTGCAACTGGACGTCAGCCAGAGCGCAACCTTCGATGCATTCGTTGGCCAGATCGGCACACTGCTCAAGGATGTGTTCGCCCAGGAGCATTTCAACTTCCTGATCAACAACGCCGGGGTTGGCACCTACGCAAGCTTTGCCGAAACCACCGAAGCCCAGTTCGACCAGTTGGTGGCGATCCATGTGAAGGCACCGTTTTTCCTCACGCAGAAACTGCTGCCGCTGATCAGCGATGGCGGGCGCATCATCAATATCTCCAGCGGCCTGGCGCGCTTCAGCCTGCCGGGGTATGCCGCCTACGCATCTATGAAAGGCGCGGTGGAAGTCTTGTCGCGCTACCAGGCTAAAGAACTGGGCCCACGGGGTATTACCGTGAACACCCTGGCACCGGGCGCGATTGCCACCGACTTCGGCGGCGGCGCGGTGCGCGATAACACCGATGTGAATGCGATGGTTGCCAATAACACCGCCCTGGGCCGCGTAGGCTTGCCGGACGACATTGGCGGGGCGATTTCGACCTTGCTGGCCGATGGCAGTCATTGGATCACCGGCCAGCGGATCGAGGCGTCGGGCGGGATGTTCCTATAAGCGACGCACGCCTACGGGGTAACTGGGGTTTTACCGGCGAATTTCTCGCGCAGCACGTCATAACCCCAGTGGTACACGTAGGTGTACGGCAGGAAGAACAACAACACGCCAATGTCGAGGATGAAGGCTTCCAACAGGCTGATCTTCATCAAGGCGGCAATCAACGGCACTGCCAAGAGGATCAGGCCGCCTTCAAACAGCAGCGCATGCAGCACACGGGTCCAACCGCCGTTGGCCAGTTGCAGGCGATTTTTAAGGCGGTCGAACAGGCTGTTGAACACCACGTTCCAGCTCAGTGCCAACAGGCTGATGCCCAGGGTCACTGCGCCCATCTCCAGCGCTGGCCGGCCGGTGATCCACACCAACAGCGGCGTGCAAATCAATAAGGCCAACCCCTCGAAACCAAGGGCTTGAAAAACGCGTTCAGTAAGGGATTTGGTAGGGGTCATGGCCCGGCTCCGTGAGTGACGATGGTTGCCATGATCAGGCTTTGTCTCGATACTTCATAACCAATAACCATCGATCAAGGCGATAGTCATGGCCTCCCATGAAGTGCTTCAGGCGTTTGTCCAGGCTGCCACCCAAGGCTCGTTTTCCGCGGCGGCGCGCAAGCTGGGCAAAAGCCAGTCCACCGTGAGCGCGGCAGTGGCCAGCCTTGAGATCGACCTGAACGTGGTGCTGTTTGACCGCAGCAGCCGCAAGCCGACCCTCACACCGGCGGGGCAAGTGTTGCTGCAACGGGCTGAGCAAGTGCTGGAAGCCAGTAGCCGCCTGGAGCTGGCAGCCAGTCAGTTATCGCAAGGCCTGGAGCCGAAGTTGAGTCTCGCCATGTCCGATACTTATCAGTCTGATCGATTCGAGGTCGCTCTCAGCGCCTTCGAACAACGCTACCCAGACCTTGAGCTGGAATGCCTGATCGCGGAATGCGAAGACTTGATCGCACTGGTGCAAAGTGGCCGGGCGCAGATCGCGTTTATCGAGAAACAAGAAGCCTACCCGCCGGACCTGACGTTCTCCCCCGTGGAAGAGCGCACGGAGATCGCGCTGTTCGTCTCGCCCAGACACCCATTGGCAACCCTGGACAAGGTTCACTCGCACACCTTGCAACAACACCGGGAGTTGCGCTTGGCGAGCATCATCAGCCCCAATGAAAACCGCGGCACGCAACGTGTGTGGTCGGCGCCGAGTTACCTGATGCTGATGGAAATGGCACAGCTGGGTTTTGGTTGGGCACCGATACCGCGCTGGCTGGTGGAGCGTTTTGGCGGCAACCAGTTGGTTGAACTCAAGGTGCGCAGTTGGCCGCGTTCGGTGGCGGTGGATGCGCTGTGGTCCCGGCACCAGCCGCCGGGGCCTGCGGGGAGCTGGTTGCTGGGCAAGATGCTGGAGTGAACGCAGTGCAATGTAGAGGGGGCCGTTAGAGAGACGTTGGCTATCAGGCCATCATCGCAGGCAAGCCAGCGCCCACATTGGATCGCGGGGCGTCATAACATCGTGTTGGCTATTTGAGTTCGGCGAGGCGTCGCGTGATGAAGCGTTTTTCTGGCGCCTGTTGCGTCAGCGACAGCGCTTTTTCGTACGCGCTGCGAGCTTCGTCAAACCGCCCCAACTGCCGGCAAAATTCCCCACGCGCCGAATGCGCCAAGTGATAGTCCTGCAACTCACCGCGCTGCAAAAGGTTGTCTACCAGCGCCAGCCCCGTCAAAGGCCCCTGCTCCATCGCCACCGCTACCGCACGGTTCAACTCGATCACCGGCGACGGCACAGACCTGAGCAATACATCATAGAGCCCGACAATCTGCCGCCAATCGGTTTCCCCTGCGCTGGGCGCCTCGGCGTGCACGGCGGCAATCGCAGCCTGCAAGCAATACGGCCCGAAGCGTGGCGTCATCAGCGCCTGCTCCACCAATGCGCAGCCTTCAGCGATCAAGGCCCTGTCCCAAAGCGTACGATCCTGAGCGTCCAACAGCACCAGTTCGCCGCTGGCAGAAGTGCGGGCAGGCCGACGCGACTCGTGCAGCAACATTAACGCCAGCAAGCCCATGACTTCCGGCTCGGGCAGCAACTCCAGCAGCAAACGCCCCAGGCGAATGGCCTCCAAGGTCAGGTCCTCGCGGGTGAGGTCGGCACCCGCTGAGGCCGAATAGCCCTCGTTGAACACCAGGTAAATCACCCGCAGCACACTGTCCAATCGTTCGGGCAATTCGGCGCGGGACGGCACTTGATAGGGAATTCTCGCCTCACGGATCTTGCCCTTGGCGCGCACGATGCGTTGGGCAATGGTGGTGGGCGTGGCTAGAAAAGCGTGAGCGATGGCCTCGGTGCTCAGGTCGCAGATCTCGCGCAAGGTCAGCGCAACCTGGGCATCGGCTGCCAACGCTGGGTGGCAGCAAGTGAACATCAGGCGCAGGCGGTCGTCTTCCACGTCTTCATCACTCCAAGGCGCGGCCTCCAACGCCTCGGCCTGCTCTTCCAATAACGGGGTAAAACGCGACTGCCGACGCAGGCGGTCGATGGCTTTGAAGCGACCGGTGGACACCAGCCACGCCCGTGGATTATCCGGCACGCCATCCACGGGCCAGCGCTGCAGGGCGACGAAAAATGCTTCGTGCAGCGCCTCCTCGGCCAGGTCGAAATCCCCTAGCACACGAATCAACGTCGCGAGCACGCGGCGTGATTCGCGGCGGTAAATAGCGTCGATCTGCTGGGTCAATCGACCATGTCCTCGGTCACCAACTTCACCAGGCGGTCCAGGCTCTGGCCCCAGCCGTCATGAAAGCCCATGGCTTCGTGGGCCTGCTTGTCCTCGGCACTCCAGTGCATGGCGCGGGCGGTATAGAGGGTCTTTTCGCCGACCTCCTCAAAGGTGACTTCGGCGCTCATGAACGGCTTGCCCGAAGGCACCCAACCCGGCATGAACGCGTCGGTAAACACCAGGCGGTTGGGCGCGTCGATCTCCAGGAACACGCCTTGGGTCGGGTACTCGCTGCCATCCGGGGCGCGCATCAAGGTGCGGAACAAGCCGCCGACCCACAGGTTCATCTCGCATTCAGGGGTGGTCATGCCGTGGGGGCCCCACCATTGTTGCAGCAGGGTTGGCTCGGTCCAGGCGCGAAACACCCGGCGGCGCGGCGCATCGATCAAGCGGCTGATGGACAGTTCAAATTCTGCGGGTTGAATGTTCACGGGGCAACCTCCTCAAGTCTTTTGATTATTGTGTTGAGAGATTCAATTGGCGCACGGGGCGCACTTCCACACTGCCGACCCGGGCTGCCGGAATGCCGCCAGCCACCTGGAGCGCTTCATTGAGGTCCTTGGCGTCGATCAGGTAGAACCCGGCGAGCTGCTCCTTGGTTTCGGCAAAAGGCCCGTCGGTGATCGACAGCTTGCCGTTGCGCATGCGCACGGTGGTGGCGGTGGTCACTGACTCCAGCGGCTCGGCGGCCAGCATGCGCCCGCTGGCCTGGATGGACTCGGCGTAGGCCAGACATTCCGAGTCGTGGGGGCTGTCGGGCGAGGTGTGCAACGCCTGTTCGTCGCTGTAGATCAAGCACAGGTATTTCATGGCGTTCTCCGTTTTCGGACTACTGACTATAGTTCGCAGTGCTCAAGGTTTCAGGTCGAACAACGCCGTGCCGCTTTGCATATCAAACGGTGCCGACCAGTGCTCGTGCACCACCTTCCATTGGCCATCGATACGCTGGTAGCCGGCAGTCACGCGCATCCAGCAGGCCTTTACCTCGCCGTCCGGCCCGGCGCCGCCGCAGTGGGCCAGCCAGTGGGCAAACGCACTGTCTGGCGCATCGACGACATGCAATTCATGAAACTCGAAGATGCCGGGGCCGGGGCAGTGCTCCATGCACGCCTCCCAATGCGCGCGGTAGGCCGCCTTGCCCTTGAATTGCAGAGCGGTTACGGCATCGAACGAGACGATATCGTCGGCGTAAAAGCTGACAATTTTGTCGATATCGCGACTGACGACGGCGTCTTTCCATTGCTCGATCAGGCGCTTGATTGCAGTGCTCATGGCGATGACTCCTTGGGGTGGAAAATCACGGAAGACACCCTTAGTCGAATGGCCCGAAGGGAAATCGACATCCCCCTGAAAAATAATTTCCCGTGGCTCAAACCCGATAAACTGCCACTTCTCTTGCAGCCGTTCGGACAGCCCCATGCCAACCCGCCTCGTTGCCTACGAGGCGCTGAATGCTGTGCAACAACAGCAAGTCGGCGCCATCGAAGTTCACCCTGAACAACTGCCGTTTTGCGGTGATATGTATTGCGCCCTCAATACCCTGCTCGCCAACCCGAGCCCTGGGGTCAAGGGCTTTGCGCTGTTGGTCGACGACCTTCCTGTGGCGTTCTTGCTGCTCAAGCGACCACCGTGCCTGCCTCATTGGGCCGATGAACACAGCGCCACACTCCACGCGCTACAGGTAGACCGGCATCAACAGGGGCGTGGATACGGCAAGATGTGTTTGCAGGCGTTGCCCGCCGTGGCGCGCGAGGCCTGGCCGCAGATCAAGGGGTTGGAGTTGTCGGTGGATGCCCACAACCTGGCGGCAATGGGGTTGTATCTGGGGGCAGGATGGGTGGATCGCGGTGAGGCGTACAAGGGTCGCGTAGGGTATGAGCGCCGGTTGAGCTTCAGGTTTAATCCATAGCGGCAATGTCACGTAAACATGACTTTTAAGCGTGCATGTCGTGTTTACGTGACATCGGGTGCAGTGTCAGCCCCGCTCCCCGATCGGCAGCCAGATTTCCACCGTCCCCGTGCCCTTCCTGGCATCGAAGTCCGCGCTATAGCGCTCGAAATCCGCGCCCATGACTTTGTAGCCCGAGTGCGGCAGCCATTCGAACATGATGCGCTCGTAGGTTTGCTCAAGCGCCTGCACCGGCCCGTAGTGGGGGAACACGGCATAGTTGAGTGGCGGAATTTCGATCACCTCGAAATTGCTTGGCACGTCTTTCCTGGCCGGGACTTCAACACCTGCCAGGTAATCGAATTCGCCGTGATGCGGGTTATGGCACACCCCGTAGGTCACACCGCCGACGCGCTTCTTGATGTCCTTGATGCAGGTATCGAACAACTCCCACAGCCGTGGGATATCGCCCACGGTGGCCTTCGAATATCGCCCTTGTACCCCGGCGATCACCAGGGCCTTACCGGCTTCCAGGCGTGACTCCAACGGTTGTTTTGTCTGCTGATCCATACGAACAGTCTCCTTCTTATGAGGGAACAAACCCGCATCGAGTATAGGGGCATATCCGCGTTGTACTCCATGTAGAAAAATTTCCTACGCATCTGGACAACTGGCCATCATCGCCCTTATTGTCTGCCCCGCAGGCCACCGCAGTGGCCGACGTCGCTCGGACGGTTCCGGGCGCTTACGTACCTCGAGGCAACAATGGCAGACCAAGGTTCGCCGCGCCGCTTTGCGCGCATAGATCGACTCCCCCCTTACGTTTTCAATATCACTGCCGAGCTGAAGATGGCTGCGCGTCGGCGCGGCGAAGACATCATCGACTTGAGCATGGGTAACCCTGACGGCGCCACGCCTCCTCATATCGTGGAGAAAATGGTCACCGTCGCCCAGCGTGAAGATACCCACGGCTACTCCACCTCCAAAGGCATTCCGCGCCTGCGCCGGGCGATTTCGCGCTGGTACAAGGACCGTTATGAGGTGGATATCGACCCTGAGTCCGAAGCCATCGTGACCATCGGTTCCAAGGAAGGCCTGGCGCACTTGATGCTGGCCACCCTGGACCAGGGCGATACCGTGCTGGTGCCCAACCCCAGCTACCCGATTCATATCTACGGCGCAGTGATTGCAGGTGCCCAGGTACGTTCGGTGCCGCTGATACCGGGCGTGGATTTCTTCGCTGAGCTGGAGCGCGCGATTCGCGGCTCGATCCCCAAGCCGAAGATGATGATCCTCGGCTTCCCGTCCAACCCCACCGCGCAGTGTGTGGAACTGGACTTCTTCGAACGGGTGATCGCCCTGGCCAAGCAGTACGACGTGCTGGTGGTGCACGACCTGGCCTACGCCGACATCGTCTACGACGGCTGGAAAGCCCCCTCGATCATGCAAGTGCCCGGCGCCAAGGACATTGCGGTGGAGTTTTTCACCCTGTCCAAGAGCTACAACATGGCCGGCTGGCGCATCGGCTTCATGGTGGGCAACCCGGAACTGGTCAACGCCCTGGCACGCATCAAGAGCTACCACGACTACGGCACCTTCACCCCGCTGCAAGTGGCGGCGATTGCAGCGCTGGAAGGCGACCAACAGTGCGTGAAGGACATCGCTGAACAGTACCGCCAGCGTCGCAATGTGCTGGTCAAAGGCCTGCATGAGCTGGGCTGGATGGTGGAGAACCCGAAGGCGTCGATGTACGTCTGGGCCAAGATTCCCGAGCAGTATGCCGCCATGGGCTCGCTGGAGTTTGCCAAGAAACTGTTATTGGAAGCGAAGGTGTGTGTGTCGCCGGGGATCGGTTTTGGTGAGTATGGCGATGATCATGTGCGCTTTGCGCTGATCGAAAACCAGGACCGGATTCGCCAGGCGGTGCGAGGCATTCGGGGGATGTTCAGGGCGGATGGGTTGGTCAGCAAAGCCTGACCTGATTTACCTGAAGAAACCCAATTAATGTGGGAGCTGGCTTGCCTGCGATGCAGACACCTCGGTGTTTCAGATGTACCGAGGTGATGCTATCGCAGGCAAGCCAGCTCCCACATTTTGATCGAGTTGCCGCCACTGCTTTTGTGGTGTGGCTTACACTACCAACGACAGCAACATGATGAAGATCAGCGCCACGATCGACAGAATGGTCTCCATCGCCGTCCAGGTCTTGAACGTCTCGGCCACGGTCATGTTGAAGTACTGCTTGACCAGCCAGAACCCCGCATCGTTGACGTGAGACAGGATCAACGAACCCGCGCCCGTCGCCAGTACCAGCAACTCGCGGTTAACCCCTGGGATCATGCCCACCACCGGCACCACAATGCCCGCGCCGGTAATGGTCGCAACCGTCGCCGAACCGGTGGCAATCCGAATCACCGCCGCCACCAGCCACGCCAGCAGGATCGGGTTGATCTGCGCGTTCACCGCCATATGGCCGATCACGTCGCCCACGCCGCTGGTCACCAACATCTGCTTGAAGCCACCACCGGCACCGATGATCAGGATGATCGCGGCGGTCGGCGCAAGGCTGGCGTCGAGCAGCTTGAGGATCTGCTTGGAGTGGATGCCCTGACGATGGCCAAAGGTGTACAGCGACAACAGCAACGCCAGCAACAGTGCGGTGATCGGGTGGCCGATCATGTCCATCCAGTTACGCACCACGTTGCCTTCAGCGAACGCGATGTCGGCAAAGGTTTTGAGTAGCATCAGGAACACCGGCAGCAGCACGGTGACCAGGGTGATGCTGAAGCTTGGCAGCGACTTGTTATCGGTCTCGCGGGCCAGTTGGTCCACCAGTTCCTGGGACGGGTTGCCCGGGATGTACTTGGCGATGAACGTACCGAAAATCGGGCCGGCGATGATGGCGGTCGGCAGCGCAACGATCAGACCGTACAGGATGGTCTTGCCGATATCGGCACCGAACACGCCGATGGCCAGCAGCGGGCCCGGGTGCGGTGGCACCAGACCGTGCACCGCCGACAAACCGGCCAGCAGCGGGATACCGATCTTGATCAGCGACACGCCGGTACGCCGGGCGACAATAAACACCAGCGGGATCAGCAATACAAAGCCGATCTCGAAGAACAGCGGGATGCCCACCAGGAACGCGGCGAACATCATGGCCCACTGGACCTTCTCTTTGCCGAAGGCGCGGATCAGGGTCTGGGCGATCTGATCGGCACCGCCGGACTCGGCCATCATCTTGCCGAGCATCGTGCCCAGCGCGAGGATGATGCCGACAAAGCCGAGCACCCCGCCGAAGCCGTCCTGGAACGCCTTGATGATCTTGTCCACGGGCATACCCGAGGTCAGGCCGAGGAAACCGGCCGCGATGATCAGTGCGATGAACGGGTGCACCTTGAACTTGGTGATCAGTACGATCAACCCGATGATAGTGACTACTGCATCTAGCAGCAGGTAAGATTCGTGGGACATGCCAAACATGGGGGGTCTCTCCTGTTTGTTGTTGTTATTAAAGCGGGTGTTGAACTTCCTGCCGGGGATAGCGCTATCTTTTCCGGCAAAAAATTAATGAGTAGGTTCAAAGCCGTGCTTGCGCCACCAGGTATTGGTCTGCTCGGCCAGCTCCTCGACGCTGTCTTCACTGGCGTTCAAGGCCAGGGTCAGCGGCTCGCCCTTGGGCGATTCAAGGGTGGCGAACTGGCTATCGATCAGGCTTGCCGGCATGAAATGGCCGGGGCGGTGAGACACGCGGTCGGCGGCGACTTCGCGGGTCAGTTCCAGGAAGACAAAACCCAGGCCCGGCGCGGCTTCGCGCAAGTGGTCACGGTATTTTTTCTTCAGGGCCGAACAGGTCAGTACAGGATGCTCGCCCGCTTTCAACGCGCGGCGCAGTTCATCGCACAGGATGTCGAGCCAGCCGGCGCGGTCGTCGTCGTTGAGGGGGTGGCCGGCGCTCATCTTTTCGATGTTCGCGGCGGGGTGAAAGCTGTCGCCTTCAATGGCAGTGGCGCCGTTAAGGGCGCACAGGGCTTGGCTGACGCTGGACTTGCCACAGCCGGAAACACCCATGATGACCAGGGCGGTAACAGGTTGACTCATGAAACACCTCAGGACGCAGATAGCGCTACCTTTGCATAGCGTAAGGCTAGTGCAAAAACAGGCTTTTCCCGCGCCGACTTGTCATTTTTATGGAGTGACGCGTGCATCCGTTCCAACAGATTGACTTCAAGAGCTGGACAGGATCAGGCAACCCTTTATCCAAGAATTTGCAGCCCTTTGGAGACAGCGCTACCTTAGTGCCTCGATTTTTGTTTGGCAAGCTGCCTGATGACCTCTAAGAACGATAAAAATACCCGCACGACGGGTCGCCCCACCTTGAACGAAGTCGCCCGCCTGGCTGGCGTCAGTCCGATTACCGCCTCCCGTGCTTTGCGCGGTATCAGCACGGTCGCCACGGAGCTGGTAGAAAAGGTGCAACAGGCCGCCGCCGAACTGAGCTACGTGGTCAACCCCGCCGCCCGCGCCCTGGCCTCGGCGCAGAGCCATTCGGTGGTGGTGCTGGTGCCGTCACTGTCCAACCTGCTGTTTATCGAAACCCTGGAAGCTATTCATCAGGTACTGCGGCCCAAGGGCTTTGAAGTACTGATCGGCAACTCCCATTATTCGCGCGATGAAGAAGAAGACCTGCTGCGCAACTACATGGCCTATCAGCCGCGGGGGTTGCTGCTGACCGGGTTTGACCGCACCGAAAGCGCGCGACGAATGGTCGAGGCCAGCAATGTGCCCTGTGTGTACATGATGGATCTGGACCCTAATGCCGGGGTGAACTGCGTGGGCTTCTCGCAACTGGCCGCTGGCGAGACCGCGGCGGCGCACTTGCTGTCCCGGGGGCGCAAGCGCCTGGCCTATATCGGCGCGCAGTTGGATCAGCGCACGTTGTTGCGCGGCGAAGGTTTCCGCCGCGCCTTGCAGCAGGCGGGCATGTACGACCCGGCGCTGGAGCTTTTGACACCACGCCCCTCCTCCGTGGGCCTGGGCGGCGAACTGTTCCTGCAATTGCTGGCAGCGCATCCGGATGTGGATGCGATCTTCTTCGGCAACGACGACCTGGCCCAGGGCGCCCTGCTCGAAGCCCTGCGCCATGGCATCAAGGTGCCTGAACGTGTGGCGGTGCTGGGCTTCAACGACCTGCCCGCTTCCTCATTCATGGTGCCGCGCCTGAGTAGCATCAGCACGCCACGGGAAGCCATCGGGCGTCGGGCGGCGGAGCATTTGCTGACGATCATGGCGGGCAACAAGGTGGCCAAGCCAGTGGTGGATATGGGGTTTGAGTTGCAGGTGCGCGAGAGCACCTGAACGTCGAGCTGAACGCACACAATGTGGGAGCAGGCAAGCCAGCTCCCACCTTTTTCTACCGTGCCCACTTGATAGGTAGGACAGCCGTAGGAAGCGGCTTACATTGCAGTAAGCGCCTTGCTCCGCTGCCTACGCTTACGTCAGAATCCGCCGGCTTGTGCGCCTCGGTGACGGTCTCTAAGGTTTGCCGGTCGCTGAATTTCTCGGTGATCGGGTTTAGTAGCCCGAGTTTGGTCACTCTAAGTGCATAAGCCTGCCCGCGTTAATGGCGGCTGTGCGTAGGGCACTTTCGGGTGCGCCGGCTTTGAGTGTCCACCGGTCTACTAACCTGCGTACAGCTGCCACCCTCGTTTAGTAGCGATACGGCGGCAGCCCATTCCAGGATGCTCTGATGATCAAAAAAATCGATCCGCCGCTAACCACCCTCTTCACGCTCATCCCCGATGTTTCCACTGAAACCCTGCTGGCCAACAGCTACGAAACCGTCTGCTCCGTCAGCACCTTACTGCTCGACCTGTCCGATGACCTCACCGGCAAACACCGTGATGTGGCCCTGGCCATTCATCAATTGAGCGAGCTGAGCGTATTGCTGGTGGGCAAGGCCATGGACCAGCACACACCACGCTGCTGAGGCAATCCACGATCCCTGTGGGAGCTGGCTTGCCTGCGATAGCGGCGCATCAGGCAGTACCTTCATTGACTGACACAGCGCTATCGCAGGCAAGCCAGCTCCCACATTTTCGACCGTGCCCGCTTCACACCCTCGCCGCTGTGCCCGGCGCCTGCTAGATTGGTCATTCTCCAAATGCCAGGGAAGCACCATGGGCCATTCACTGAAAATTTTGGGTCGCACCTCCTCCATCAACGTGCGTAAAGTACTCTGGACCTGCCAGGAACTGGGCATCGACTACGTGCGTGAGGACTGGGGCATCGGCTTCAAGCCCACCCAGTCCCCCGAGTTCCTCGCCTTGAACCCCAACGCGCAGGTGCCGGTGCTGATCGACGACCATGGCGTGCTGTGGGAGTCCAATACCATCTGTCGCTACCTTGTCGGCCTTTATCAGCGCCATGACTTGCTACCCGTTGAGCCTGCCTTGCGTGCACGGGTTGAACAGTGGATGGACTGGCAGGCCACCGAACTCAATCCTTCATGGGGCTATGTGTTCCACGCACTGGTGCGTAAGAACCCGGACTATCAGGACCCGCAACGCATCCAGGCGGGCGTGCAGGCCTGGAATGACAAGATGGCCTTGCTGGAACAACAGTTGACCAAGACCGGCGCCTACGTCGCGGGCGAAGAGTTCACCCTCGCTGACATCTTGATAGGCCTTTCGGTGCATCGGTGGCAGATGACACCCATTGAGCGGCCACCCTACCCCGCCATCGCGGCGTATTACCAACGCCTCAGCCAGCATGCCGGCTTCAAGACCTTCGCCCTCGACGGCCATGACTAAGCGAGCTATTAGGCCTCAGGCCGATGGTCATCACCATTGGTCTGAAAACCACTACCACCTGTCATATTTGACAGTAGACCTGTTTTTCATCTTCACCTATTCATAAGCCAGAGCAAGGCAACGCCTCGCTCATCCTTGGATATGGAGAAGCGGCCATGAGCAAGAAGATCGGTGAGAACGACAAAATTTTCGGCGTAATCGATGGGTGGAACTTCCCATTTGAAACGTCTTACGTCGCCCATTTGAACGGAGAGTCAAATTTCAATTCGACCGTTGGAATCATGTCCGGATCTGGCTTGATAAAAATGAGCATCGACCAAAATATCAAGGAAGGTGAGACCTACGACATCGGTGCAACTGAAAGTGATAAAAAAGTACGACTTGAGTTTGACGACACGCGACAAGGTCAGCCAGGCAATTATATGGCAACCAGTGGCAAATTCGCCGTATTGCAACTGCAAGGCAATACTCTGTTAGCGTCCCTCGAATTTGAAGCGCAAAACGCGCAAGACCCTCAAAAGAAGATGAGCTTCACCCAAGGCGCTTATAAGGTTGAGGACTTCAAGCACGTCTAGAACATCCACGCAGCGGGAGGGCCCCACTCCCGCCAGAAGCTGCCTGCCGATAGCAACCTTCGGCAGGACAGCTTTCAGGCCCTCGAACCATAAACGTCCGAAACAGCGGCACCACGCGCAATTAATCGGCGAATGTACGGCCCATTTCCGGCAACTTAACAAGCACCCATTTCCGTTAGGAAGCTAAGATTCCAGGTGACTGCCTATGGAATTTGCTCATGCCCACACTCCCCGCCTCCACCACAGACACCCTCGCCTCTCTGCGCGCCGCCCACATCAGCGCCCGCATCGACCGCCTGCCCGCCGTCGCCACTATTTGGCGCCTGGTGGCGTTGCTCTCCATCGGCGGCTTTTTCGAGCTGTATGACTTGTTCCAAACCGCCTATATCAGCCCTGGCCTGATCAGCGACGGAATTTTTCATACCGGCAGCGAAGGTGTTTTCGGCTTCTCGGACCAGGCCGCTTTCGCCTCGGCCACATTCCTGGGCCTGTTCCTCGGCGCCAGCCTGCTCAGCCCCATCGCCGACCGCTTCGGGCGACGCGCGATCTTCACCTTTGCGCTGGTCTGGTACACGGTGGCAACGGTGCTGATGGGCATTCAGACCTCGGCCGTGGGCATTATCTGCATGCGCTTTCTGGTGGGCATTGGCCTTGGCATCGAACTGGTGACCATCGATGCCTATCTCTCGGAACTGGTACCTAAGCGCATGCGCAGTTCGGCGTTTGCCTTTGCATTTTTTATCCAGTTTCTGTCGGTACCGGCTGTGGCCTTGATGTCGTGGTGGCTGGTGCCACAGGCGCCGTTCGGTATCGCGGGCTGGCGCTGGGTGGTGCTCTCAAGTGCAGTGTTTGCGCTGTTTATCTGGCAACTGCGCAAGCGCCTGCCGGAGTCACCGCGCTGGCTTGCACAAAAGGGACGCTTCGAAGAGGCCGACACGATCCTGAACAACCTGGAGGCACGCTGCCAAAAGGATCATGGCAAGCCGCTGGACGAACCGGACCCCGAAGCCATCAGCGTGCAGGGCAATGGCCGTTTCGCCGATATCTGGCAGCCGCCCTACCGGCGACGCGCCTTGATGCTGATCGTGTTCCATGTATTCCAGGCCATCGGCTTCTTCGGCTTTGGCAACTGGCTGCCGGCCTTGCTCTCGGGCCAGGGTGTCAGCGTGACCCACAGCCTGCTCTACGCCTTTATCATCACCCTCGCCTACCCGCTGGGCCCGCTGCTGTTCGTCAAGGTGGCCAACCGCTTTGAGAACAAATGGCAAATTGTCGGCTCGGCCATGGGTGCAGTGATCTTCGGCAGCCTGTTTGCCCTGCAAACCACAGCGTTAGGGCTGATTTTCTGCGGGGTGATGATCACCTTCTGCAATGCCTGGCTGAGCTTCAGTTATCACTACTATCAGAGCGAATTGTTCCCCACCAATATCCGTGCGCGAGCGGTCGGGTTCTGTTATTCGTTCAGCCGTTTGTCCACGGTGTTCAGTAGCCTGTTGATCGGCTTTATCCTAGAGCACCTTGGCACGCCGGGGGTGTTGGCGTTTATCGCCAGCAGCATGTTGATCGTGATGATTACCATCAGTTGGTTCGGGCCGCGTACGCGTAATCTGGCATTGGAAAATATCGCCCATTGACCACCGTCGGCGCTCGATACCGTCCGTCAGCGGAGTGACTCTACTGTCAACTTTGACAGTAGATCGCAACGCCTCAGGCGGTTCTACTGATAATCAGGCGTTCCCGTGGTGGGCCGCCATTGGAAGGTAACCCGGATTGAACATGGAACAGAGCGAACACGCCTCGGCAGGATGGCTTAAATCCACAGGCTTCGAAGGTGAAATAGATACCAGCAACGTCGTATATCGCGAATCCAGTCCCGGACGCTGGATCACTCTGGATGGACGCCAGCCCAGCCAGGGTGGCGACTTTATCGGCATTCAAATCGACTTTCCCAAGGATCAGCCCCCAGGTCCGATCACCGTGCCTCAACCTTGGCCAAAAGACGTTAACGTCAGCTATTTCCGACAAACAGTCTTCGGCCATCGCACCTCCTACCGTGCAAAAAGCGGCACGCTTGACTTGCGCACCTATGACGGGAATACAGGCTCTGCAGCCGGCACTTTCGAAATCACTGCTGAGGTCGAAGGCACGGACCGTTCGTTCAAAGGCTCGTTTGATATTCGCACCGTAAAAAACAGCTAGCCAGCGGCAACGATTGGTCTCTATACGGTCATCGCTTGCCGCCTGAAGCGCCCGCCTACCCGCCGCTACATTGACGAGGCCTTTGCCAAGGAAGTATCCGAACGCCTCCAGCAGCAGCAACAGCAGCAGGTAGCGGCGAAGACGGCTGACCCACAGGCGCAGGCCGTGAAAGAAACCCTGGCTGCGATCTAGTCGCGCAGGGAATCCAAATGTGGGAGGGGGCAAGCCCCCTCCCACATTTGAATATTCTTTCGCAGGGTATCAGCGCAGGTTTCAATTACTGCAGTTGCAGCGTGGAATTGAACTGACTGATCGCATCCACCACATGCCGCGAGCCTTCCTGGATCTCCAGGATCACCTGCCCCGCTTCATTCGCCAGTTCCACCCCGAGCCCCGTGCGGCTCAGGCTCGACTGCATGCTCGACACCGCGCACAGCGACAGGTCGTGATTCTTGCGCACCACATCCACGATCTCCACCGTGGCCTGGCTGGTGCGTGCCGCGAGACTGCGCACTTCATCGGCCACCACCGCGAACCCACGTCCATGCTCACCGGCCCGCGCCGCCTCAATCGCCGCATTGAGTGCCAGCATATTGGTTTGCTCGGCGATGCTGCGGATGGTCTGCACAATGGCGCCGATGATGTCCGATTGCTTGTTCACCGCATCGATACTCTCGGCAGCCTGGTTGAGGTCACTGGAGATCGCCTCGATGATCTCTACCGTTTGCTGCACCACCTGCGAGCCCTTGCGTGCGCAGGCGTCATTTTGCACCGAGGTGGCGTGGGCCGAATCGGCGGCAGTACGCAGGGTAGTGACCTGGCTGGTAATGTCGCTGGCGAACTTCACCACTTTGTACAGGCGCCCATTCGTGTCGAAGATCGGGTTGTAGGACGCCTCCAGAAACAAGGTCTTACCGTACTTGTTTTTACGCTCGAAGCGATGGGAGTGATATTCGCCGCGATTGAGTGAGGCCCAGAATGCCTTGTAGGCCGGCGACTCCACTTCACTGCGATGACAGAACATGCTGTGGTGCTGGCCGATGATTTCCTCCCGCGTGTACTGCACGGTGCGCAGGAAGTTGTCGTTGGCATTCAGGATTTGGCCCTGGGGCGTGAACTCGATTACCGCCATGGAACGGCCAATGGCGTCGATGAGGCTCTGGTTTTCGTGTTCATGGTGCACCCGTGCAGAAATATCCGACGCTACTTTGATCACACTGCGTACCTGGTTGTCGCTGTCCAGCACCGGCATGTAACTGGCTTCGAGCCACACCTCCTCGCCATGCTTGTTCAAGCGCATAAAGGTGCCACTGAGCGCCTCGCCTCGCGCCAGATCGCGCCACAACTGGTGGTAGGCATCGGTGTGGGTATACGCCTCCTCGCAAAACAGGCGGTGATGTTTGCCACGGATCTGCTCGATGCTGTAGCCCATGGTTTGGCAAAAACGCTCGTTGGCATTCAGGATCACTCCCGTGCGGTCGAACTCGATCATCGCCATGGAGCGGCTGATGGCGGCAAGCTTGGCGTTGGCTTCGGTAAGGGCACAGGAAAAACGCTGGATCTCTTGCAGGTCGGATTTGTGCTGGCGGTTGAACATGGTCAGATCACCCTGGATTCCCGGCGCCTGGAGGGCGCATTCCATTCATACGTTGGATATTTCTGGTACACCTGCATGGGGAAATAACCAATGGAAACGCTTTATCGGCCAAGCGTCGTTAACGGTTCTGGGTGAGCATAGACAGGCCTTGGCACTCTGCAAGGCCACTAATCCGCCAGCATCACTACTCAGGGATGATCAAGGGGCTTGAAGACAGCCTGCTGCACGTCGACTTTTTTCGGGATCAGGCCGTTGGCAAAAAACAGGTCGGCGGTGCGTTGCTGGTTGGCGATATCGATGGCCGCCAAGGGGCGGATCGGCTCGGGCGAGCGATGTTCGAAGTAGCTTTTGACCACCGCCGGTTGCAGGCCCAGGGTGCCGGCCATCAGCGTGATGCTCGCGTCGGGCTCATCAAGCGACAAGCGCTGCGCCTTGCCAAGCGTCTGGATAATCGTGGCGATGGCCTCTGGGTGCTGCTTGGCAAACGGGTGGTTGACCACGAAGAAACTGCCCGCAGGGTTCAACCCTTGCCCGTCCCGCAGCACACGTGCCGAGCCGTCGATCACGGCGGCCGAGTAGTACGGGTCCCACACCACCCATGCGTCCACCTTGCCTTGTTCGAACGCGGCGCGGCCGTCGGAAGGCGACAGGTACACCACATTCACATCCTTCCACTGCAACCCGGCGTGCAGCAGGCTTTTGAGGAACAGGTTGTGTGCACTGGAGCCCTTGAGCAATGCCACGCGCTTGCCCTTGAGTTCGGCCACGTTCTGCACGGTGCTGGCCTTGGGCACCAGCACTGCTTCGGCCTTGCCCTCGTTGGGCTCGACGGCAAAATACTGCAAGTCGATCCCGGCCGCCTGGGCGAAGATCGGCGGTATATCACCAATATTGCCGATGTCCAGGCTGCCTGCGTTGAGCGCTTCGATCAGCGGCGGGCCACCGAGGAATTCGGTCCACTGCACCTGTGTACCGGGCAGTGCGGCTTCGAAGAGCTTGTGCTCACGGGCGAGCACCATGCTGACCGAGCTTTTCTGGTAGCCGATGCGCAGCGTGGAAGGTTCGGCCGCCGAGGTGGGTTGCGCCAGTACCGCCAATGCCAGCAGCGAACTGCCCAGCAGGTGTTTGATTGCTTTCATAAGTTGCCTCTTGGTGGTTCGATCAGATTCAAAGTGAGCACAGGAAGTGTGGGAGCTGGCTTGCCTGCGATGGCGGCCTGTCATGGCCAGAGGTGTTGGCTGGCTCACCGCTATCGCAGGCAAGCCAGCTCCCACATTTGATCGGGGTGGGATTCAAGTCCGGTAACAGCGCGGGCCATGTAGTCACTGACCGAGCGCTGGGAAATCCCCAGTTCGGCGGCGATCTGGGGGTACGTCAGGCCGTTGACGCGGGACAGCAGGAACGTCGCCTTGACCTTGGCCGGCAAGCGGTCGAGCGTCTGCTCGACGGCCTGCAGCGCTTCGAGCACTCGGGCCCTGCCCTCCGCGCAGGCCGCATCGTTATCCAGCGCAGCGAGGTAGGCACGCTCCAGGTCACGTCGACGCCACACCTGGTACACCAGGCGCTGGGCAATGGTGGTAAGCAATGCGCGGGGCTGTCGTATCGGCGCTACCTGAGGTGCACTCAAGAGCTGGACAAACGCGTCGACGGCGATGTCTTCGGCGTGGGCACGGGAGTTGAGGTAGCGGTGCAAACGGCTGCACAGCCAAGGGTAATGAATGCGAAACAGGGAGCCCACATAGTCGCTGTGAGCACGATCGGCGCCGGACATAGGGGCTCCTTCTGAGTAGGTTGCGCGGTATGTCCGGTGTTCCGGTGAAGCAATCCTAGCAAGGCTCCTTATGCTTTAATAATACTTAAAACGCATTCTTATATAACCTTATTGAAGTACCGAATAGCCGATGCTGGCGGCTTTGCGCTGGTAATCCAACACCACCTGATAGTCATCTTCGCTGGCAGGAAGCACAGCTCGCACACCGAGGGTTTGCGCCACCTGCGGCAGGTCCTGCAACGCCAGGTTCATCGCCTCACGAATCTGCGCCACCTGCCCATCGCTCAAGCCCAGCGCGCCTATGTAAGGCAAAGTCGGGCTCGGCGCGCTGCGGGTGATGACGCGCAGGCCCGCGACCTCTTCGGGGGCGAATCGGGCGAGGTAGTCGTAGGTGACGCTATCGATGGCGGCGAGGTCGGCGCGGCCTTCACGCAGCCAGCGCAAGCTCTCGCGGTGGGCGCCGCTGATGCCGACGCTGGCGAAGAACCGCCCGTCGCGCTGCAACGGCGCCAGACAGTGACGCAGCAGGTTCATGCCGCTGTTGGAGTCGTGGCCGTTGATCACGCCGCGGCTCTGGTAGAACTGCGTCAGGCGGGTACGCGGGTTGTCCGCGCGGGTCAACAGCAGGCTGCAATGTTCGCCGTGGCTGCTGTGGGCCAACTCGTAACGGGGGCGCCCAATGATGCGCACCTGGCCGCGCAGTTGGGTCATCAGCGGGTAGCCGCAGGTTTGGCTGACGAGCAATTGTGGCGCCAGCCACAGGCCGCGCAAGTCGAGGTGGTCGGCGTTAAGACGATGCAGCTTCAAGCGCTCAAGGATGCGCGCCAGCCAGTGTTGATTGGCCTGCTGGATGGGTTCGGGCGCAACGTACATGCGCAGGTCGGCGTAGTACTCACTCATGGTCGCCTCTCAGGCAAACGGGTGCCGGGGACTGTCGATGGCCTTGAGGCCGTGACGGCTGATCAACTGGCCGTAGCCTTGCACCAGGAAGCCACCGCTGCGCACCAGCCACTGCTCGCGCCGGGCACGGTACACCCTGGGCAGCAGGTACCACGGCAACTTTGGCAGATCGTGGTGCACCAGGTGCAGATTGTTGTTGAGAAACAGCCAGGCCCAGGGCCAGGACGCTTCGTTGAGCACTGTGCGGTGTTCCGGCCGGAGATGGGGGCGGTGCTCATAGTAGGAACGGATCGAAGCCAGGGACAACGCTGGCACGCTGACCAGCAGCAGGTAATGCCACACCGCAAGCGCGCTGTAGGAGGCAATGAAACTCAGCATCAGCACAGTGACGGCGCCGTGAGCCAGCCACATCGGCCATACCTGGGGCAGGCGTTGAAACTCGTGACGGGCCAACCGGCCAATGGCCAACGGCGCAGCCAGCAGGAGGCGGCCAAGCACGGTCTTGGTCAGCCAATGCACGCCACGTTCGAACAGCGAGCTGTCGTCCCATTGCTGCTGATTGAGGTAGCGGCTTTCCGGGTCGATGCCCGGTAGGGTCAGGTTGTCGTCGTTGTGGTGCAACAGGTGGCTGTCGCGGTACAGCGTATAGGGATACCACACCGCGAAAGGCGCATAGCCGAGGAGTTTATTGAGCAACAACGAACGGGTCGGGTGGCCGTGGAGCAATTCGTGCTGCACCGATAGCCACAGGGTCACCAGCGGAATCAGCAGCAACATGCTCAGCCACAGGCCAAGCCACCGGCTGCCAAGGATCACCGCGAACCAGCCGGCATATACGCCGATCAACAGTAGCCAGGTCGGCCATTCGGTTCTTGCCACGAAGGTCGTCGCCAGGGCTTCGATTTCCCGGCGTTGGGTCGGATCAAGGTAATTGGCCATCGGCAGCTCAGAGCAGGTGTTTCCTGCTCTGTGCAATGAGGCGGGAAAATCTTGCAGATCGTTTAGTTCTAAGCGTGTAACTCAGTGACCGAACAGGCCTGCTTCGGATTTTTTGGTCTTCTTGTCCGCGCGTTTTTCATCGGCGGTCTTTGCCGGTTTTTTCTTGGCAGCTTTCTTTGAATCCATACCTTTGGCCATGATGCATGCTCCACTAACAGGGGATGTAGCACTGGGTATACCACCTATTGCCCGGCAGAAGGCGCTTATAATCCCCGGCCCTGGATAATGCTTGTCTGAACCCCATGCCCCCATTGCACATCGAACCGCTGGCAGAGCCTCTGTGGCCACTGCTGAACAAGTTTTACCGCAACCACAATTCGTCGATGAAGGCACTCAAGGGCGGCCGCTTGTGGGTGGCGCGCGATAGCGACATCGTGGCGGGCTTGTGCTTGAGCCCGGTGGTGGGTGGGCAGTGGCTGACGGGGGTGTTTGTGGCGCCGACTTATCGTGGCCAGGGGCTCGCGGCGCGACTGGTTGAAGAGGCCGTGGCGGGTTGTGAGGGGACGGTCTGGTTGCTGTGCCATCCGGACCTGGAAGGGTTGTATCGGGGCATGGGGTTCAGCCAGGACACGGTTTTGCCGCAATCGCTGAGTGAACGGCTGGTGCGTTACAAGCGCAATAAGCCGATGATTGCGATGGGGCTCAATGCCCCAGTCCTGAATAAACACTGATCCCACAGTTGAACTGTGGGCTATTCGTCAGCCGTTGGGTCCAGCTCCGGGAACATCACTTCAATAAACCCGAATTTGCTGAAATCGGTAATCCGCGATGGGTACAACCGGCCGATCAAATGGTCGCACTCATGCTGCACCACCCGCGCATGGAAGCCGTCGGCAAAACGCACAATCGGCTCCCCCTTGGGGTCGAAACCTTCGTAGCGGATCTGCTGGTAACGGTTCACGGCGCCGCGCAGGCCGGGTACTGACAGGCAACCTTCAAAGCCCTCTTCCAGTACCGGGCTAAGCGGTGTGATCAGCGGGTTGATCAGAATGGTCTGGGGTACCGGCGGCGCCTCCGGGTAGCGTTCGCTGGCCTCGAAACCAAAGATCACCAGTTGCAGGTCGACACCAATCTGCGGTGCAGCCAGGCCAACACCGCCTACGTGTTCCATGGTCTGGAACATATCGTCGATCAGTTGCCACAACTCGGGGCTGTCGAACATCTCCGGCGGTACCGGCGGGGCGATACGCAGCAGGCGCTCGTCGCCCATTTTCAGGATTTCACGGATCATTGTTCAGGCTCGGTAATGGGCTTGGAGTGGTCCCGGCCTAAGCCAGAGACGTGCTGTTTTTCAGTCGGGGCCGGTTCGCCGATTTCCTTCTGCCCGGGGTCCTTGCCTTCGGCAGACATGTGTTCGATCACGGCATTCATCTCCGCGCCGAGCAACAGCACGGCAGCGGAGATATAGAAATACAGGAGCAGGACAATAATCGCACCGATACTGCCATACATGGCGTTGTAGTCGGCGAAGGTTTTGACGTAGTAGCCAAAGCCGAGGGAGGCGACGATCCACACCACCACCGCCAATACCGAACCTGGGGTGATAAAGCGAAACTCCTGCTCGACATCCGGCATCACGTAATACATGAGTGCCACGGCGAACATCAGCAGGATCACGATCAATGGCCAGCGCAGGATAGTCCACAGGGTGACGACGAATTCCTGCATGCCGATCTGCCCGGCCAGCCACTCCATGACCTGCGGGCCGAGCACCATCAGCGCGGCAGCAGCCAGCAGCATGCCGGCGATGCCGACGGTGTAGAAAATCGACAGTGGAAAACGCTTCCAGATCGGCCGGCCCTCAACCACGTCGTAGGCGGCGTTCATGGCGCTCATCATAAGGCGCACGCCCGCGGAGGCCGTCCACAAGGCAATCACGATACCGACCGAGAGCAGCCCCCCCTTGGACTGCTGCAGTTGGTCGATCACCGGGTTGACTTGCTCTAGCGCCTGGGGCGGCAACACCAGTTCCGACTGCAGGCGCAGCCAGGTGAAGAAGTCAGGCAGGTGCAGGAAACCGATCAGGGCGATCAGGAACAGCAGAAAGGGGAACAACGAGAACAGCATCTGGTAGGCCAGTGCCGAGGCGTAAGTCGGCATCTCGTCATCGAGAAATTCAGTGACGGTGCGCATCAGCACCTTGTGCAGCTTGAGACCATCGAGTACCGGAAAAATCATAGCGTCTCCTTTCGCCGCAAAGAGATTGAGTTCATGGGCGACTCAGGGGCCGTTTTCTACATCAAAGTAGCCCATTTGGCGACTTTGAAACAATTTCGAAAGTTTAGTTGCAACACCGGATACAAAAACGGCCATCCGTGGATGGCCGTCGGGCTGCTGGGGGCTGCCCGCCAGGACGTGTTACTCAGTGGCTTTTTTCACTGCGTCCTTGGTCTTGCCCACTGCTTGCTGAGCTTCGCCTTTTTTCTCTTGGATCACGCCTTCAGCACGCAGTTTGTCATTGTCTGTGACTTTACCGACGCCTTGCTTGATGTTACCGACAGCTTCGTTCGCCAAGCCCTTTACCTTATCGGAAGTGCTGCTCATGGTATTACTCCTGATAACAATCAAATGGTTTTTGGTCACTACGTAGCGGTTGACCTGAAGCGCAACGGCAGAGTTTCAATTATTTTTGTACGAGCATTTCATCGAAAGCGGCAGGTTTGGCTTTATGTTTTATGTCCAACCCACGAGAATGCCCGGCACATTCAGGCTGCAACGCTGAATAACAGATCCCGTAGGAAGGTTATGAAACTCAATAAAGCACAGGCCATTGCCCGCAGAAACCAGGAACTGGGCGGTGCCGTACTCGGCGTCAACAACTGCCACTTCACCGACCTGGACCGCAAACGCAACATCTGGTGGTTCGACCTGCCGGTGGGGCGTATTGCCGTGGGCCAGTACGAGTGGATCCATCTGTTGATGCACAACGCCGACACCGACCAGTTGTTGCACCTGAAGGTGCCGACCGTGTTCCTGCGTGAAAAACTCGAGGGGCTGGTGGTGCGCAATGCGGGCAAGCGCAAGCCGGAGATTACCTTGGAGTTGAGCGCCGACAAGGATTCGTTCTTGAAGGACGTGCGCCCCGCCGGTGCGGGTGTGAGCTTCGCGCAGTTCGCGCTGTAAGCCCGGTAACCCTGTGGGAGCGGGCTTGCCCGCGATGGCAGTGAGTCAGGCGATACAGCAGTGGCTGGTGTAGCGCTGTCGCAGGCAAGCCCGCTCCCACAGGAGGTAAGTATTTGGCCAGCGCCCTCATAAAAAACCCCGCATCAGCGGGGTTTTTTATGGGTTACTTTTTAAGACCGAGTTTCTTCAGTTCTTCATCACGCAATTCACGCCGCAGGATCTTGCCCACGTTGGTGGTCGGCAACGCATCACGGAACTCCACGGCCTTGGGCACCTTGTAGCCGGTGACGTTGGCGCGCATGTGTTCCATCACCTGGTCCTTGGTCAGGGTGGCCCCTGGCTTGACCACGATGAACAACTTGATGTGCTCGCCGGATTTTTCATCCGGTACGCCGATGGCCGCACACTGCAGCACGCCCGGCAGGCCCGCCAGCACGTCTTCGAGCTCGTTGGGGTAGACGTTGAAGCCGGAGACCAGAATCATGTCCTTCTTGCGGTCGACGATACGCATGTAGCCGTCTGGCTGGATGATCGCGATGTCGCCGGTCTTCAGCCAGCCCTCGCTGTCGAGCATCTCGTCGGTGGCATCCTGGCGCTGCCAGTAGCCCTTCATCACTTGCGGACCTTTTACACACAGCTCGCCGGTTTCGCCCAGCGCCAGCTCGGTACCGTCGTCGGCGATGACTTTACACGCGGTGGAAGGCACCGGAATGCCAATGGTGCCGATCTGGATGTTCTGGATCGGGTTGACCGTGGCCACCGGGCTGGTTTCAGTCATGCCGTAGCCTTCGCAGATCGCGCAGCCGGTCACGGCCTTCCAACGCTCCGCCGCAGCCAGTTGCAACGCCATGCCGCCCGATAGGGTGACCTTCAGCGCAGAGAAGTCCAGCTTGCGGAAACCTTCGTTGTTGCACAGTGCCACGAACAGGGTGTTGAGGCCGACGAAGCCGCTGAACTTCCACTTCGACAGTTCCTTGACCATCGCCGGCAGGTCGCGCGGGTTGCTGATCAGGATGTTGTGGTTGCCGATCAGCATCATCGCCATGCAATGAAAGGTGAAGGCATAGATGTGGTAGAGCGGCAGCGGTGTGATCAGGATCTCGCAGCCTTCATTGAGGTTGGAGCCCATCAGCGCCTTGCATTGCAACATGTTGGCGACGAGGTTGCGGTGGGTCAGCATCGCGCCCTTGGCCACGCCGGTGGTACCGCCGGTGTATTGCAACACGGCCACATCGCCGCTGGCCGGGCTGGCATCGTTGACCGGCTGGCCATGGCCCTTGGCGAGTACGTCGTTGAACTTGATGGCCTGGGGCAGATGATAGGCCGGGACCATTTTCTTCACGTACTTGATCACGCTGTTGATCAGCACGCGCTTGAACGGCGAGAGCAGGTCGGCAACTTCGGTGACGATCACGTGCTTGACGGCGGTCTTGGGCACGACTTTTTCAGCCAGGTGCGCCATGTTGGCCAGGCAAACCAGGGCCTTGGCCCCCGAATCATTGAATTGGTGTTCCATCTCCCGCGCGGTGTACAGCGGGTTGGTGTTGACCACGATCAGGCCGGCGCGGATGGCACCGAATACAGCGACGGGGTATTGCAGAACGTTGGGCAGTTGCACAGCGATTCGATCGCCAGGCTTCAAGTCGGTATGCTGTTGCAGATACGCGGCGAATGCGCCGGACAATTCGTACAGTTCACCGTAGGTGATTGTCTTGCCCAGGTTGCTGAAAGCCGGTTTGTTGGCGAAGCGCTGGCAGGACTGCTTCAGTACCGCCTGAATATTCGGATACTCGTCTGGATTGATCTGTGCAGCAATCCCGGCGGGGTACTTATCCTTCCAAAAGTCTTCATTCATGGAAGCCCACTCCTCAGCGACGCGAATTCATCATCGCATTTGATGCGATTATTATTGGTGTATGTTTTTAGGTGAGTCTGGCGCTTTCAAGCAGGCCTAGAAGTCACAAAGCGCGCCGAGAGTAGCAGCTTTGCCAAGGGCCGCCTAGAGCCAAAAGAGGGCCCTACAGTCATAAACATGACTCAAGAATATCCAATGGTCACTTTTAGAGCAAAAATTCTATAACGCCAAAAATGGCTCTAGAACAGGCTTTCAAGGGCGAAAAATACAGTGTGGGAGCTGGCTTGCTTGCGATAGCGGTGGATCAGTCAGTTCAACAGGTGACTGAAACACTGCTATCGCAGGCAAGCCCGCTCCCACATTTTTTGTACTCTATTTCAATTCAAGCAATGTCGCGCAGCTCCCGGCGCAAGATCTTGCCCACCGGTGTCATCGGCAACGACTCTCTCAACACAATATGCTTGGGCACCTTGTACCCCGTGAAGTTGGCCTTGCAGTACGCTTTCAGTTCCTCAAGGCTCACCCCCTGGGCCCGAGCCACCACGAACAGTTTCACCGCCTCCCCCGTGCGCTCGTCCGGCACGCCGATCACGGCGCAGTTGGCCACGGCCGGGTGGGCCATGATCACGTCTTCGATTTCGTTGGGGTACACGTTGAAACCCGAGACGATGATCAAATCCTTCTTGCGATCCACAATACTGATGTAGCCATCGGTGTCGATCACCGCAATGTCACCGGTCTTCAACCAGCCATCGGCGTCCAGGGTTTCAGCGGTGGCGGCCGGTTGCTGCCAGTAGCCCTTCATCACTTGTGGGCCCTGGATGCACAGCTCGCCGCGCTCGCCCAAAGGCAGTTCTTGCCCCAGGTCATCCACGACTTTCATCGCCGTACCCGGCACCGGGATGCCCACGGTACCCAGGCGCGACAGGCCGCCGTAGGGGTTGGTACTGGCCACTGGCGAGGTTTCGGTGAGGCCGTAGCCTTCGCCGATGGCGCAACCGGTCAGCGCCTTCCAGCGTTCCGCCGTGGCCTTGACCAGAGCGGTGCCACCGGAGTTGGTGATCTTGAGGTGGGAGAAGTCCAGGCTCTTGAAATCCGGGTGGTCCAGCAGCGCCACAAACAGGGTGTTGAGCCCCAGCAGCGCAGTGAAGCGCCACTGTTTCAATTCCTTGATAAACCCGCCGATATCGCGTGGATTGGTGATCAATACGTTGTGGTTGCCGGACACCATCATGCACATGCAGTTGGCCGTGAATGCATAGATATGGTACAGCGGCAACGGCGCGATCATGACCTCCTGCCCTTCCTTGATCAGCGGGTGGCCGTCTTCACCCAGTTGCGACATGCACGCCCGCACCTGCTGCATGTTCGCTACCAGATTGCCATGGGTGAGCATCGCGCCCTTGGCCAGGCCGGTGGTGCCGCCGGTGTATTGCAGCACGGCGATGTCGTCCAGGGTTACCGGATGGCGCGTCACCCCAAGGCCCGCGCCCATGCGCAGGGCGCGCTTGAACGATACCGCCCGCGGCAGGTGATAGGCGGGGACCATCTTCTTCACCTTGTCGACCACGGTGTTGACCAGCCAGCCTTTGGCGGCGGGCATGAAGTCGCCCATCCTGGCTTCGATCAAGTAGTCGATCTCGGTGTCGGTGCACACCTCCTGCACCCGCGAACCGAACAGGTTGAGGTACACCAGCGCCCGCACGCCTGCGTCCTTGAACTGGTGGCGCATCTCGCGAGGGGTGTACAGCGGGTTGGTATTGACCACGATCAGCCCGGCGCGCAGTGCGCCGAATACGGCAACTGGATAATGCAGCACATTAGGCATTTGCACCGCAATGCGCTCACCGGGCTTGAGGTCGGTGTGCTGTTGCAGGTAACCGGCGAACGCCGCACTCTGGCGTTCCAGCTCGGCGTAGGTCAGGGTAATGCCCATGTTGCTGAACGCCGGACGGTCAGCGAAGGTCTTGCAGGAACGCTCGAAGACCTCGATCACTGACTTGTAGGTCGTGAGGTCGATGGCATTGGGGACGCGCGCCGCCCGTTTGTCATTCCAGAAATCAGGTTGCATTATTCTTGCCCTCTTACCTGAGTGTGTCCGGCCGCTTTAAGCATTGATAAAAAGCGGAGATTTGACGGACGTTAGCAGCTATGACCAAACAGGCAAATAAGATAAATCCTGTCATTGATTGCGTGAATCTTGCGTCTAACGTGCAGGTAGATGCCGCGCAATTCTGGCGATGAGCTATACACTGCAACGACCCTGAGCAAAGGAAGCCGCCATGAACCACAGCACCTTCTGGCTGACCGCGAACGACCACAGCCGCCTGTCTGTCAACCAATGGCTGCCAGACAGCCCGCCGAGGGCGGTGGTCATGCTCTCCCATGGCATGGCCGAGCACAGTGGTCGTTATGCTCGCCTGGCCGACGCCTTGTGCCGCGCCGGCTACGGCGTGTATGCCTTGGACCAGCGCGGCCATGGCCGTACCGCCGACGAGGGCATCCTGGGGCTGTACGCTGAAAAGGATGGCTGGAACAAAGTAGTCGGCGACCTGGCCAGCCTCAACCAGCATATTGGCCAGCAGCAACCGGACCTGCCGATTATTTTGCTCGGCCATAGCATGGGCAGCTACATCGCCCTGGGCTATTTGCTGCACCACAGCGCCAGCCTGCATGGCGCGATTCTCAGCGGTTCGAATTTCCAGCCGGTGGTGTTATATAGCGCGGCCCGGCTGATCGCACGTATCGAACGCTTGCGCCAAGGGTTGCGCGGCCGTAGTGCGTTGATCGAGTTCCTCTCATTTGGCTCGTTCAACAAAGCGTTCAAGCCCAACCGCACCGCCTTCGACTGGCTGAGCCGCGACCCGGACGAAGTCGACAAGTACATCAATGACCCGCTCTGCGGTTTTCGTTGCACCAACCAGTTGTGGATCGACCTGCTGGGCGGCTTGCAGCAAATCAGCAAAGCGTCCAATCTCGCGCAGATCGACCCGGGCTTGCCGATCCTGGTGATGGGCGGCGAATGTGATCCGGTGAGCGAAGGCAAGCGTCTCAAGGACCTGGCCCACGCACTGCGTGAGGCCGGCTGCCAGAACGTGCAATTGAACCTCTACCCGCAGGCGCGGCATGAAGTGTTCAACGAAACCAACCGTGATGAAGTCACCGCCGACCTGCTGAGCTGGCTGGAACAGGCGCTGGCGTTGCGCAGGCCCACCCGCTGCGAATAGTTTTTGCTTTAAAATCAGCCGATTAATTATCGATAAGCCACAGGATGCACCTTTAGATGACCCAGGTAACCAACACCCCGTACGAAGCGCTCGAAGTAGGCCAGACCGCCAGCTTCAGCAAAACCGTCGAAGAGCGTGATATCCAGTTGTTCGCCGCCATGTCCGGCGACCACAACCCGGTGCACCTGGATGCTGAATACGCCAAGGCAACCATGTTCAAGGAGCGGATTGCCCACGGCATGTTCAGCGGTGCGCTGATCAGCGCGGCGGTGGCTTGTGAGTTGCCTGGGCCGGGCACGATTTACATCGGCCAGCAGATGACCTTCCAGAAGCCGGTAAAGATCGGCGACACATTGACCGTGCGCTTGGAAATCCTCGAGAAACTGCCGAAGTTTCGCGTGCGCATTGCCACTCGGGTGTTCAACCAGCGTGATGAGTTGGTCGTCGATGGCGAGGCGGAAATTCTGGCGCCACGTAAGCAGCAAGTGGTGACCTTGACCGAGCTACCGCCGATCAGTATTGGCTGATCTACATTCCAGCCTTTGCGTAAAACAAATGTGGGAGCGGGCTTGCCCGCGAATGCGGTGTGTCAGTCAATACAACCGTGACTGATCCACCGCTTTCGCGGGCAAGCCCGCTCCCACACTAAGCCCAGCGTAGGTCTTACGACTGAGCGCGGGCCTGGTTACGCAGGGCTTTTACCTGGTCGTGATTGCGCTGTACACCGTGGTACTGACGCTCAACCAAGTCACGAATGCCCACCAGGTTGTGTTTGTTGATCTTCTCGATCGCTTCACGGTAAGCCTTCAATGCGTGGTCTTCACCGCGCTCGGCTTCGTTCAATACAGCCTCTTCGTCCTTGCCAGTGACCATCGACTTCACGTCGACCCAGCCACGGTGCAGGGCGCCGGCCATGCTGCCGGAATCTTCAGGATCGCCACCCAAGGCACGCACAGCAGTTTTCAGTTCAGCAGCGGCTGTCGCGCAATCAGCGGAGCGTTTGGCAAACAGGGCCTTGAGTTCTGGATGCTTGATGTCTTCAGCGCATTCCTTGAAACCCTTTTGGCCGTCGATGCTGGTCTCGATCAGGTCGTTCAGTACGGAGATCGATTCTTTGTTGATATCAGTCATTTTTCAATTCCTTGTACGGGTTAGAAGGTTGCCTTGGTTATTGCAGCGCCCGTGCCAGGTTTTCAAAAATTATTTTTACGTTTTATTTCAATAAGTTACGAATTATTGAACCATCTGTATCTTGGTTATTTGCATGATCTGTCATTTGGCCTTCATGCAGAATGCCTGTATTTTCGAAAGCCTGGCCTCAACCCTGCGACGCTCATGAATCCCGAAAAACTCGAACTGCTCATCACCCGCCAAATGCCCTTCGGCAAATACAAAGGCCGGATCATTGCCGACTTGCCTGGGCCCTACCTGAATTGGTTCGCCCGCGAAGGTTTCCCCCACGGGGAGCTGGGCGGTTTGCTGGCCTTGATGCAGGAAATCGACCACAACGGTCTGTCCGAATTGCTTGAGCCACTGCGCGCCAAACACGGCAGACCCGCCCCCCGCCACTAGGAGACCCACCATGCCAAGGAATGCCGATAACGAAGCGCACTGGCAGGCCATCGCTCAGCGTTACGAGTGCGAGCCCGGCCCGATCAACCTGGAAAACGGCTACTTCGGGCGCATGAGCCGGGCGGTGCAGGCCCAATACCTTGAGCACATCAGCTTTATCAACCGCAGCAACGCTGTGCATGTGCGCCAGCGTTTTGAACAGGGTGAAAACAACGAGATACGCCGCCAGTTGGCCGGGTTGATTGCTGTCGACCCCGAGTCGGTCGCTTTCACCCGTAACGCCACCGAAGCCTTGCAGTCGCTGATCCGCAACTACAACCGCCTGCAACCGGGCGACCAGGTGCTGATCACTGATCTGGAATACGACACAGTCAAAGGCGCCATGCGCTGGCTGGCAGCGACTCGCGGCGTGGAAGTCATAGAGGTGGCCCACACCCACCCGGCCCGTTTCGACAGCTTGGTGCAGACTTATCACGATGCGTTTGTGCAGTACCCGCGCCTGAAATTAATGGCCTTGACCCATGTGACCCACCGTACGGGCCTGGTCATGCCGGTTGCGGCCATTGCCAAGGCAGCGCGCGAACGAGGAATCGACGTGATCCTCGACGGCGCCCACGCCTTGGGCCAGATCGAATTCAACCTGGCCGAACTGGGCATTCAGTTCGCAGGCTTCAACCTGCACAAGTGGATCGGCGCGCCGTTGACCCTGGGCTTTTTGTACATCGCACCGGAGCGCCTGGCCGATATCGACCCGGATATGGGCGAGTTCCATTACCCAGCCACCGATGTGCGAGCGCGTACGTCCTACAGCACGCCGAACTTTCCGGCGCTGATGACCTTGCCTCTGGTGTTTGAAGAGCATCGACAATTGGGGGGCGCTGCAGCCAAGGGCGCACGCGTCAATTACCTGCGCAACCTGTGGGTGAACCAGGTGCGGCCGTTGGCGGGGATCGAAGTGCTGACTTCGGATGACCCGCGACTGTATTGCGGGATCACCGCCTTCAAGTTTATCGGGCGTGATCAGCAGGCGATGGTGGACAGGTTGCTCAAGGAGCACGGCCTGTTCACCACTACGCGCACGGGGGCAGCGTTTGGCACCTGTATCCGGGTGACGCCGGGGCTGGTGACGTCGGCGGCGGACATCAATGCGCTAGTCCACGCGATCACCAAACTAAACACCGTTTAAAACTGTGGGAGCGGGCTTGCCTGCGATAACGGTGTATCAGCCAAAGATGGGCTAACTGATAAATGGCTATCGCAGGCAAGCCAGCTCCCACCTTCAGAGCGGCGATGTGCTTGAGGTTTTTCTACAGGCAAAAAAAAGCGGCACACCGACCAAGTGCGCCGCAAAAATGCCGTTAAGCACAGCAACAACGATTCGATAAATCCGTTCAGTCCAGCAGCGCCAGCGCCTGGGCAGTGACTTCCTGGATACGCGCCCAGTCGCCGTTCTTGACCCACTCCGGATCCAGCATCCAGCTGCCCCCCACGCACATCACGTTTTTCAACGCCATGTAGCTCTTGATGTTGGCTGGGCCAACACCGCCAGTCGGGCAGAATTTGACTTCGCCGAATGGGCCGCCGAGCGCCTTGATGGCAGCAACACCACCGCTGACTTCAGCCGGGAACAGTTTGAAGCGGCGATAACCCAGGCCGTAGCCTTCCATGATGCCGGAGGCGTTGCTGATGCCCGGCAGCAGCGGGATCGGGCTGTGCACCGAGGCTTCCAGCAGGTCGCGGGTGATGCCAGGGGTGACGATAAATTGCGAGCCCGCCACTTCAGCCGCTTCGAGCATGTGACGATCGAGCACGGTACCGGCACCGGTGCACAGCTCAGGACGTTGCTCGCGCAAGACCTGAATGGCCTTGAGGCCGAACTCGGAACGCAGGGTCACTTCCAGCGCGGTCAAACCGCCAGCGGCCAGGGCGTCGGCCAACGGCAGGATGTCCTGTTCGCGGGCGATGGTGATCACCGGCAGGATCCGCGCCTTGGCGCAGAGGCTGTCGATCAAGGCAACTTTATCCGCCATGGACACGGTCGATTGGGGGCTTTTCATAGCGGCTGATCCTTGGCTCATGGGCACCAGTAAATCTCTAGAGTAGGTTGCAAAAACGCGCGAATCGGCATGGCAGCAACATCGTTGCTGGCCAGGGCGGCGCTCAAGGTAGTCAATTTCGAACTGCCGGAAATCGACAGCACGGTGTAGTTGGCCGTCGCCAACAGCGCGCGACTCATGGTCAGGCGCTGGTGCGGCACGGTCGGTGCCAGCATCGGCCAGCAACGGCGGGTACCGTCGGGCTTCAGGGCTTCAGCCAGGTTGGGACTGTTGGGGAACAGCGAGGCGGTGTGACCGTCATCGCCCATGCCCAGCACCAGCACATCAATGGCAGGCAGCTCGGCCAGCAGGCGATCGGCCTGCTCGGCAGCGTCTTCAAGGTTGGCGGCAGGGCTGTACAGGCTCAAGAACTTCGCCTTGGCCGCCGGGCCTTGCAGCAAGTGTTGCTTCAACAGGCCGGCATTGCTGTCGGCGTGTTCGACCGGCACCCAGCGCTCATCGGCCAGGGTGATGGTGACCTTGGACCAGTCCAGGCCCTGCTTGGCCAGGTTCTGGAAAAACGCCACGGGGCTGCGGCCACCGGACACCACCAACGTCGCCTCGCCACGGGCACTGATGGCCGCGCGCAGTTGTTCGGCCACGTCATTGGCCAGGCCATCGGCCAGCAGCGCAGGCGTACGGTACTCATGGGCAGTGACGCCCTGAGGCAGTTTCAATTCAGATATCGCCATACCACGACCTCCCATCCCGCGTAATCAGTGCAATGGAGCTCATCGGCCCCCAGGACCCCGCCGCATACGGCTTAGGCGCATCACCGGATTTTTTCCACCCGGCGATCAACTGGTCACACCACTTCCACGCGGCTTCGATTTCATCTTTGCGAACAAACAGGTTCTGATTGCCGCGCATCACTTCCAGCAACAATCGCTCGTAGGCATCGGGGATGCGTGCGCTGCGATAGGTGTCGGAAAAATTCAATTGCAGTGGCCCGCTGCGCAGTTGCATGCCTTTGTCCAGGCCCTGTTCCTTGGTCATCACACGCAGGGAAATACCTTCGTCCGGCTGCAGGCGGATGATCAGCTTGTTGCTGATCTGCAAGCGCTGCTCGGGGGCGAAGATATAGTGGGATGGTTCCTTGAAATGGATGACGATCTGCGACAGCTTTTGCGGCATGCGCTTGCCGGTACGCAGGTAGAACGGCACCCCGGCCCAACGCCAGTTGCGGATATCGGCACGCAGGGCGACGAAGGTTTCGGTGTCGCTCTGGGTGTTGGAATTGTCTTCTTCCAGGTAACCCGGCACGGCTTTACCAGCGCTGTAGCCGGCGATGTACTGGCCACGGACTACTTGGGTGGTCAGGCCTTCGGGGCTGATCGGCGCCAGGGCCTTGAGCACCTTGACCTTCTCGTCACGGATGCTGTCGGCGGACAGGTCGGCCGGCGGGTCCATGGCAATCAGGCACAGCAGCTGCAACAGGTGGTTCTGGATCATGTCGCGCAGCTGGCCGGCCTTGTCGAAGTAACCCCAACGGCCTTCGATGCCGACCTGCTCGGCCACGGTGATTTCCACGTGGGAAATATAGTTCTGGTTCCACTGGGTTTCGAACAGGCTGTTGGCAAAACGCAGGGCGATCAGGTTCTGCACCGTCTCTTTGCCCAGGTAGTGGTCGATGCGGTAGGTGCGGTTTTCCGGGAAAAACTGCGCCACGGCGTCGTTGACCTTGCGCGATGACTCCAGGTCCGAACCGATGGGTTTTTCCAGCACTACGCGGGTATTTTCCGCCAGGCCAACCTTGGACAGGTTTTCGCAGATCGCGCCGTACACCGCCGCCGGGGTGGCGAAGTAGGCAATCAGGCGTTGAGCGCTGCCGGCTTTTTCGGCCAGGGCAACGTAGTCGTCAGCCTTCATGAAGTCGACATGCACATACGAAAGGCGCGCGAGGAAACGCTGGGCCACGGCCTCGTCGAGTTCCTTGCCGACGTATTTACGCAATTCTTTTTCGATATGGGCCAGGTGTTGCTGCTCGGAGCCGGCTTCACGGGCCAGGGCCAGGATGCGTGTATCGTCGTGCAGCAACCCGGCGCCATCGAGTTGATAAAGGGCAGGAAATAACTTGCGCAGCGCCAGATCACCCAAGGCGCCAAACAGGGCAAAGGTGCAGGGTTCCACGGTTATCGAAGGCATGATGTTTGTTCTTTTATCAAGTTAAGCTACAAATACCTTTTTTCAAGGCATCACTCAAGGAAAAATGTAGTAATAACCACAACATTTTCCCGAAATACGCATTGCGAGTGGTGGTGTTCAGCTACCCTCAGTAGGATAGGCCACCGCGAAAAGCCACTCATCGATTGGTTGCCGCCTTTTTATTTGCATCGTCGCCCGAAGGAAAGACTGAATGGACCGCGTGCGAAATCTTCTGGAACAGATCCGGAACCGCCTCGAAGAATTGAACAAGGCCGAGCGCAAAGTCGCTGAAGTGATCCTGCTCAACCCGCAGCAGGCCACACGCTTCTCGATCGCCGCCCTCGCCCAGGCCGCCTCGGTCAGTGAACCGACGGTCAACCGCTTCTGCCGTTCGTTCGGTGTCAGCGGTTACCCTGAACTCAAATTGCAGTTGGCGCAAAGCCTGGCCAGTGGCGCCGCGTATGTCAGCCGCGCCGTGGAGGCCGATGATAACCCCGAGGCCTACACCCAGAAGATCTTTGGCAGCGCCATTGCCTCCTTGGACAGTGCCTGCCAGGCCCTGGACCCGGCGCTGATCAGCAAGGCCGTGGACTTGTTGATCCAGGCACGGCAGATCCACTTCTTTGGCCTCGGCGCTTCAGCCCCGGTGGCCATGGATGCGTTGCACAAGTTCTTCCGCTTCAACCTGGCAGTGACCGCCCACGCCGACGTGCTGATGCAACGCATGATCGCCTCGGTGGCGCACACCGGTGAGTTGTTCGTGATCATTTCCTACACCGGCCGTACCCGCGAACTGGTGGAAGTGGCGCGTATCGCTCGGGAAAACGGTGCGTCGGTGCTGGGCGTGACCGCCGAAAACTCGCCGCTGGCCAAAGCCAGTACGGTGAGCCTGAACATCCCGCTGCCGGAAGACACGGATATCTACATGCCGATGACTTCTCGGATTATCCAATTGACGGTATTGGACGTGTTGGCAACGGGTATGACCCTGCGTCGCGGAGTGGATTTCCAGCCGCATTTGCGCAAGATCAAAGAGAGCTTGAATGACAGCCGATATCCGGTGGGGGATGAGTTCAACTAGCAGGCAGCTCTACCAGCAGTACCGGCGCTATCGCAGGCAAGCCAGCTCCCACATTTGGAATGCATTCCCCTGTGGGAGCTGGCTTGCCTGCGATAGCGCCATCAGCCACACCGCTAAACCCCTGCCCTGGCCTGCAAACTCAAATGCGCCCTCTCCCCCGGCGCCAGGCTCGCCGCCGCCATCGCCGCCTCCACACACACAAACCCCGACGCTTCGTTAAAGCTCACGCCCAACAGCGGCCGGCTGCCCGGGTGCCACACCACCGTGTCGGCGCTGTCGCCGGTGTCGATGCACAGTTCACGCTGCCAGGCGTGGTCCTTGAGCTGCAGTTCGCCCTCATGCTGGAACACCCGCTGGCATCCGCCATCGACCCGCAATTCGCCTTCCTGCTGGCAAACCTGGCGATTGAGCTGGTCATAACCCTGCGCCCCTTCGAGCCCAGACAGCGCTACCTCGTCAACGTGACCAATACGCCAGTAAGCGTGCAATGCATGGCTCAACTGGCACGGCAGCTCGTCGTGATGCTCGGTGCTCAGGCGTAGTTCCAGGGTTTCGCCCAAGTGTGCGTGCAAGTCCACCTGCCAGTCGCACAGTTGCAATTGCCAGTGCAGGCGCACGCCGTCATCGTCAGTGCTGCTATCGAGCAGTTTCCAGTCGATCAAGCGGGCCCAACCGTGGGAAGGCCAGGCATTTTCGCTGGGGTGACGGCCATACCACGGCCAGCACACCGGTACGCCACCACGGATAGCCCCGACTTGCGGCCATTTGGCGGCACACCACAGCCACGGCTTTTGGCCGGTGGGTTGAAAGTGCAGCAATTGCGCACCCTGGCGACTGAACACCGCCTGGCACAGCGGATGGTCGATCACCAACACATCGCGCATCTGAAAGCGCTCCCAGGCGAACACCGGACGCTCGCGCAGGGATTTAAAAAAGCGTTGCAGCGGTTGCTCGTGCATGTGCCAGGTCCCGAATATCACAGTGCCACGCAAAAAAAAGCGGATAGCCATGGCTACCCGCAAATGCGCACAGAGAGAGGAGCTTATCGCAACAGCGTTAGAACGTAGACTGAATTTTCAGGCCCGCTACCAGCGCGTTGTCGACTTTATCCACGCCGCCAGGCTGGACAACGTACTGCAGGTTCGGACGCACAGTCAGCCAGTTGGTGACGTGGAAACCGTAGTTGAGTTCGACGTTGTACTCAGTCTCACGAATCGGCGTGTACAGCGGATTGTCGTAGTAGCTCACGCCCCTGGCGTCGTTGAGCAGCTCAGAGTTTTTCTTCACATCATTGTTGACATGCAGGCGAGCGACGCCAATGCCGACGTCATCTTTTGGACGCGCGTCGAATGGGCCTTTGTACACGAGCATCAACGACTGGTAGTTGTCGACCAGGTTGGTTTCCTTGTCATGGAAGGTCGCGTTGGCGGCAATGTTCAAACCACGGGAAGCGTCGCCGTTATGGGTGGTGAGTTGCTGTTGCGCAACGAACCAGTAGCCTTTCTTGCTGCTGCGGGTACGGAAGTCGGCGCCGCTGAGGACCGCATCGTTACCGTTGACGTCTTCACGTACATCCGGAGCATCGGCCGCGCTTTTATAGAAACCCACACGGTATTCGCCCGGCAGGTTATTAACCTTCGGCGACCAGACCAATTCCACCGGAATCACGGTGCCCTTGGTACCACTGCCGCTGAGTTTGAAGCCGTTGCCGTGCTCCAGCTGCGACGGGTTCTGGTTGTAGGCACCGATTTGCGCATACAGCTCAGGCGTGATGTTGTATTTCACGCGGATAGCGGCCTGGGCGACCGGCCAGTTGTACCAGGTATTGACGTAGTTACCGACCTGGGAGCCGCAGAACGACAGGTTCTGGAAGTCGCAAGGGAAGGTGTTGAAGTCTTCGCCTTCACCGAAGTAACCGAGCTTCACGTCCAGCTTGTTGTCGAACATCTGGTGCTGAATCCAGAACTGGGTCAAACGCACCATGTGGCCACGGCCATACACTTCTTGCGACGAACTCAAGGTGCCGGCACGCGGATCGCCAATGCGGTCATTGGAGATATTTTCGCCATTACGGTTGGTCAACTGGATCTTGGCCTGGGTGTTATCCCAGCCCCACAGTTTTTGCAGGTCCAGTGCCACGCCCAGACCGAACTGGTCGGAGTAACGACCGGTCTTGTCGTCGTTGTAGCCGCCGTGGGCGTTGTAGCCCATCTCGCCCACGTAGTCGGCCTTGATGTCGATACCTTGCTCGATCAGCTTGGTACGCTCGCCGCCCCAATCGCCGGTCATCCACTTGGAATCAGCGCTGAATGCATCGGCCGCCATCGCATTGGCGGACAATACAAGGGCTGCTGCCGCTGACAGTTGGCAGATCAGCCGGGTGTTGTTGTGTTGCTTTTTCATCCCTACATCCTCGTCTTTATTGTTATTAAACTGTTTTTATCTAACGCGGGTTACATTTTTTAATTAAAACAATCACTTATCTTGCTTAACGGCCCTTGAACTGGGTCACATTGTCGGCATGCCCCTGTGCCGGCAATGAAGCCACTGCGCCCAACCGCTCACCGGTCTTGGCGTCAAACAGCAATACCTTGGCCGGGTCGAACTGCAAGGTCAGGGTCTCGCCCACTTGCGGTGCCACGTCCGGCGCCAAACGGCAGCAGACCTTGGTGTCGTTGAGCTGCACAAACACCAGGGTGTCCGGGCCGGTCGGCTCGGTGACCTGGACTTCGGCACGAATGCTCGACGAGCCATTACCCTCGCCCGCTGCCAGCACGATCTGCTCCGGGCGCAGGCCCAGGATCACATCGCGTTCTTCCAGCCCGGCGTCATTCATGCCCAACGCCAACTCGCAACGGGCCTGGCCGCTGTCGAGCACCGCCACCAGATCACCGTTCTGGCGTTTTAGGCGCATGGGAACGAAGTTCATCGGTGGTGAACCGATAAAGCTTGCCACAAACAGGTTGGCAGGGTCGTTGTAAATTTCTTTTGGCGTGCCGAATTGCTGGATGATCCCGTCCTTCATCACCGCCACTTTGTCGCCCAGGGTCATCGCTTCGATCTGGTCGTGGGTCACGTAGACGGTGGTGGTTTTCAGACGCTGGTGCATCAGCTTCATTTCGGTACGCATCTCGACGCGCAGCTTGGCGTCGAGGTTAGACAGCGGTTCGTCGAACAGGTAGATCTTCGGCCGGCGCGCCAGGGCACGGCCCATGGCCACGCGCTGTTGCTGGCCACCGGACAACTGGCCCGGCTTGCGGTTGAGCAGGTGTTCGATCTGCAGCAACTTGGCCACGCGCGCCACTTCGGCGTCGATGTCGGCTTGCGGCATCTTGCGGATCTTGAGGCCGAACTCGATGTTCTCGCGCACGCTCATGGTCGGGTACAGCGCGTAGGACTGGAACACCATGGCGATGTCACGGTCCTTGGGGCTCATGCCGCTCACGTCTTGATCACCGATCATGATCGCGCCGCCGGTGATGGTCTCAAGGCCAGCGATGCAGTTCATCAGCGTGGATTTACCACAGCCCGACGGGCCGACCAGGATGAGGAACTCGCCTTCCTTGATCGACAGTTCGATGTTCTTCAAGGTGTCGGGCAGGCCGGCGCCATAGGTCTTGTTTACATTGCGAAGTTCAAGCGTAGCCATGATTACCCCTTGACCGCGCCAGCCGTAAGGCCGCGCACGAAATACTTGCCTGCGATCACATAGACCAGCAGGGTCGGCAGCCCGGCGATCATCGCCGCCGCCATATCCACGTTATATTCCTTGGCCCCGGTACTGGTGTTGACCAGGTTGTTCAGCGCCACCGTGATGGGCTGGGAGTCGCCACTGGAGAACACCACGCCGAACAGGAAGTCGTTCCAGATCTGGGTGAACTGCCAGATCAGGCAGACCATGATGATCGGCGTCGACATCGGCAGGATGATCCGGCGGAAGATGGTGAAGAACCCCGCTCCGTCCAGGCGTGCAGCCTTGATCAGCGCATCCGGGATGCTCACGTAGTAGTTACGGAAGAACAGCGTGGTGAACGCCAGGCCGTAGACCACGTGGATAAACACCAGGCCGGTGGTGGTGCTGGCCAGGCCCATCTTGCCGAGGGTGAACGACGCGGGCAGCAACACGGTCTGGAACGGCAGGAAGCAGCCGAACAGCAACAGGCCAAAGAACAGCTGCGAACCGCGGAAGCGCCAGAACGACAGCACGTAGCCGTTCAAGGCGCCGATAGCGGTAGAGATCAGCACAGCAGGAACGGTGATCTTGATCGAGTTCCAGAAGTAGCCATCCACGGTGGCCCAGGCTTTCACCCAGCCGATGCCGCTGACCACGGTGGGCCAGCTCAGCAGGTTACCGGTGCTGATGTCTTCCGGGGTCTTGAAGCTGGTGAGCAGCATTACCACCAGCGGCACCAGGTACAGCAGCACCGCCAGGATCAGCACCGCGTAGATCGCGATGCGGCTCAGGCTGATGGCAGGTTTGGCGGCGAGACTAGTCATTACGCTTGGTCCTCAGCTCGGAATACAGGTACGGCACGATGATCGCGAGGATCGCACCGAGCATCAGGATTGCACTGGCCGAGCCCATGCCCATCTGGCCGCGACTGAAGGTGAACGAGTACATGAACATCGCCGGCAGGTCGGACGAGTAGCCCGGGCCGCCTGCGGTCATTGCCGCCACCAGGTCGAAGCTCTTGATCGCAATGTGCGCCAGGATCATCACCGCACTGAAGAACACCGGACGCAGGCTGGGCAGCACCACGCTCCAGTAGATACGCGGCAGGCTCGCGCCGTCGATCTGCGCAGCGCGGATGATCGACTGATCAACACCGCGCAGGCCAGCGAGGAACATCGCCATGATAAAGCCGGAGGCTTGCCACACAGCGGCAATCACCAGGCAGTAGACCACGCGGTCCGGGTCGATCAGCCAATCGAGACGGAAGCCTTCCCAGCCCCAGTCCCGCAGGAGTTTGTCCAGGCCCATGCCCGGGTTGAGCAACCATTTCCAGGCGGTACCGGTGACGATCATGGAGAGCGCCATCGGGTACAGGTAAATGGTGCGGATAAAGCCTTCGCGGCGGATTTTCTGGTCGAGGAAAATCGCCAGCAGCACGCCGATCACCAGGGTGATACCGATGAACATGCCGCCGAACACGGCCAGGTTCTTGCTCGCCACCCACCAGCGGTCGTTGTCGAACAGCCGCTGATACTGCGCCAGGCCCGCCCATTTGTAGCTGGGCAGGAAGGTCGAGGTGGTGAACGACAGCACGAACGTCCACAGGATGTAGCCATAAAAGCCCACCAGCACGATGAACATGCTCGGCGCCAGCACCAGTTTAGGGAGCCAGCGCTGCAGCACATCGAATGGCGAGGCCTTGCTGAACACAGCAACAGAACTCATGGGAAAATCCAGTACAGGGAAAAAGGACTACAAGGTGAGTCTCTTGTCGAACGCGGTTTGTGTGGGAGCTGGCTTGTCGAATCGTCGCACCGCTGCGATGGCATCACCTCGGTGTAACCGGCACACCAAGTTGCCTGCATCGCGGGCAAGCCCGGCTCCCACAAAAATCCGCTACCAAGTCTTACTTGGCTGACTTGATCGCAGCACCCAGCTTCTTGGCGGTATCGGCCGGGTCGGCTTTCGGGTCGTTGATGAAGTTGGTCACGACATCAAAGAACGCACCCTGTACCGCCAGGGTCGTGGCCATGTTGTGCGCCATGCTTGGCTGCAGGCCGCCAGTCTTGGCGTCGGCCAGGAAGTCTTTGGCGGCGGTCTGGGCGCAGGAATCAAAGCCGTAGGATTCCATCTTGGTCAGCATGTCGTTACGCACAGGGATCGAGCCCTTGTTGATGCTGAACACCTTCTGGAAGTTTTCACCCAGCACGACTTTGGCGATGTCCTGCTGGCCCGCGGCAGTGCCTTTGTCTTTCTGCTTGAACACCGCCAGGGAGTCGATGTTGTAGGTGAAGGCTTTATCAGTGCCCGGGAACGCTACGCACTCATAATCCTTGCCGGCGACTTTCTTGGCCGCAGTCCATTCGGACTTGGCCCAGTCACCCATGATCTGCATGCCGGCCTTGCCGTTGATGACCTTGCCAGCCTCCAGGTTCCAGTCCTGGCCCTTGCCGTCGACGTCCATGTAGGTCGCGACTTTCTTCAGTTCAGTGAGGGCCTTGACCATTTCCGGGCCGGTCAATGCGCCGTTATCCAGGTCGACCAGGGCTTTCTTGTAGCCATCGGCGCCCATCACCGAGAGCACCACCGCTTCGAACACGGTGCTGTCCTGCCAAGGCTGGCCGCCGTGGGCGAGCGCAATGAAGCCTGCAGCCTTGAGCTTGTCGCCCGCTGCATAGAATTCTTCGAGGGTGGTTGGGTTCTTGGTGATGCCGGCTTTCTTGAAGACTTCCGGGTTGATCCACAGCCAGTTCACGCGGTGGATATTCACCGGCACTGCCACGTAGTCACCGTCGTATTTCACGGTGTCGGAGACTTTCTTGTCGAGCAGCGAATCCCATTTTTCTTCTTTGGCGACGTCTTTGAGCACGTCGGTGTCGAGCAGGCCAGTCGACGCCCATTCCTGGATGTCGGGGCCTTTGATCTGGGCAACGCCTGGCGGGTTACCAGCAACCGCGCGGCTTTTGAGCACGGTCATGGCAGTGGCGCCACCGCCGCCTGCTACAGCACCGTCTTTCCAGGTAAAGCCGTCTTTCTCAACTTGGGCCTTCAGGACATCCACAGCCGCTTTTTCACCGCCCGAGGTCCACCAATGCACCACTTCCACCGTACCTTTGGAGTCGGCGGCAAATGCACTGAGGGGGAACAACGAGGCAATGGAAATAGCGACGGCGAGGCGATTAATCGCGTTCATCTGAGTACCTTTTCTTGTTGTTATGCATGCAAGTCTAGAGCTTGCGCTGCACGGAGTTTAAACATGGATTTTCAGGGCGCAGGTAACAAAGGGACGCACAAATGTCACCACTTGGTGACATAGCATCCGCCGCCCAATGCACTGGCCAAGCTGGGTGCCAAGGGCAGTGCAGGCAGCACTACCGCTTGCCAGGCATGGTACAGGTCAGGTTTACCGCCCCAGATATTACTGCTGGGTTGGTTGTGCGGGCTGAGTTCGTGGTGCCAACTGCCCTGGAGCCGGTCGATGAAGTGGGTTTCGCAAAACTCCCAGAAACGTCGGTACCAGGTTTCGTAATGCAGCTCACCGGTACGTTTGAGCAGCGCCTGAGCAGCGGCGCTGGCTTCGGCATGGGTCCAGTGCAGGCGCTCGCGTGCTACCGGGCGTTGGTTCCAATCCAAAGTGTAGACAAGGCCCGGCGCACCATCCACCGCCCAGGCGTACTCGCAGGCACTGGCGAACAGGCCTTTGGCGTCGCTCACCAGCCAGTCCGGCGTGGCCAGCTTGGCCTCAAGGCGCGCAGCTTCCAGGTGCAGCAGCAACCGCGCCCATTCAAAACCATGGCCTGGGGTGATGCCGTAAGGGCGAAAGCCATCGGAAGGGTTGTCTTGGTTGTAACCGAGCAACGGCTTCCAGTGCGTATCGAAATGTTCGATGACCATGAACTGGTTGCCAGCGGCATGAGTATGGATCACCCGTTCAACGATGCGCAGCGCACGGTCCAGCCAACGTGTATCACCACTGACATCGGCCAATGCCAGGAAAGCTTCGGTGGCGTGCATGTTGCTGTTGGCGCCACGGTAGGCTTCGACGCCGCTCCAGTCTCGGGCAAAGGATTCGAGCATGACGCCCTCCTCTTCGCTCCAGAAGAACTGGTCGATGATATGGACGGCGTCGTTCATTAATGTGCGCGCACCCGGCGCGCCGGCCACTACGGCAGAGCTGGCGGCAAGGGCCACGAAGGCGTGCAGGTAGGCGGCCTTGCCGGTGTTGCCATCAGCCGCCTGGGGCGCGGCGAACCAGCCACCGTGCTCACTGTCACGCAGCGGGCCGCTGAGCGCTGCCACACCGTGCGCCACCAGCTCGGCATAACCCGGCAACCCCATGGCATGGGCCATGGCAAAGCTGTGGGTCATGCGCGCGGTGTTCATGGTTTCGGCGCGGGCAGTGGCCGGCAACTGGCCTTTATCGTCGAGGTTGCCGAAACCGTCCGGCAGGCGCGATGCCTTGGCGAACGCCAACAGGCGCTGGCCTTCTGCGGCGAGCCAAGCGTGATGGGCAGGTGCATTCAGCCAACTGCTGGCAGGCAGTGGATGGGTGGTCATGGGTGGCCCTTATTGTTTTTTTGGGATGACCGGAGTCTAAACAAGGGCGTGGGATGGGCAAGTAACGAAAGGGAGAAGAAATGTCACCGAGCGGTGACAATCCATGTAGGAGCGAGCTTGTTCGCTCCTACAGAGGACGATTTCGCGTTCATTGACCCAGTGGTGTGGCCGCAGCAGGCGCATTGAGACGCTGATTCAAGTTCTGCACCTGGCTCTGCAAGGTGGTGATATTGCGCGTGGTCTGGATGCGGAACACGTCGAATTCCTTGTTGGTCGGCGCGTCGATATTGGCCGGCTGGTTTTCCTGAGCGCTCTTGAGCACCAGCAAGTCCTGCTCGAGACGGGCGATGGCCGCGCTTGGGTTGCCTTGTTTCTTCAAGGCCGCCACATCGGTGGCCAGACCCTTGGTCTCGGCCTGTGCTGCCGTGAGGCTGGCGACAGCGTCAGTAAGGGCCTGCACCTGGCCTTGCAGCTTGGTATTGGCCGCTGTCAGTTCGGCGGTGCTGGCACTCATCTGGGCCAGGCGGCTGTCCAGTTCGGTGGCTTGACCCGCGACGCCCAACTGTTGCTTGCCCTGTTCCTGCAACTGGGCTTCGAGTTGCTTGATCTGCAGCTTCAACGCTTCGCTGCCGTTGTTCACATTGGCTTCGCTGGCCACGACCTTGCCGGAAATCGCCTGCAGGCGCCCCGCCGCTTCCTCGCTGATGCGGGCAAAGCTTTCCTGGGTGGCAACCAACTGCTGGCCCATCAGGGAGATCTGCTGGAAGCTCCACCAAGCCAGGCCTGCAAACGCAATCAACAGCGCGCCGACCAGTGCCCACAACGGGCCAGTGCTGGCGCTCTTGACCTTGACCACGGGCGTCGTTCGCGAACGCACCGACGTCGCGGCGGTCGGCACGAAATCATCGTCATCCCCAGTATCGGCCCGCAGGCTGGGAACGTTGTCGAAGTCGTCTTTAGCATCGTTACGCATGAATCTACCCTGAATCAATGAGATGGCTGGCTGCAAGGCCGAGCGGCAGGAGTATAAACCGCACTCCCGGCGCATGGATCGACTCGGAACCTGGAATTGGGTTCCCGAAGTGTTGCTGCTTATGAGCTTATTGGCGGCCCGGGTCCTGGGCTTTCCACCAGCTGCAGAACTCGTCGAGCGCGGCCCACAGGCTCACCTTGGGCTCGTAGTCGAGATAATGCCTGGCGCGGCTGATGTCGAGGGTGAAATCTTTGTTCATCACCTGCATGCCCAGGCGCGACAACGCCGGTTCCGGCCGCCCCGGCCACATCGCGCAGAAGGCTTCATTCAGGGCCGCCACGCTGTAGGCCACACCGTAGGAGCGGTAACGGGTCACCTGGGGCAGCTCCATTTGCCGCATCACGTAGTTCACCACATCCCAGATCGGCACCGGTGCGCCGTTGCTGATGTTGTAGGCTTTCCCCAGGGCCGAGCCAGTGGCGAGCAAACTGCTGAGCAGCGCCTCGTTAAGGTTATGCACGCTGGTGAAGTCGACTTTGTTCAAGCCGTCGCCGACGATCGCCAGGCGGTTCTTGCGCTGCATTTTCAGCAGGCGCGGGAAGATGCTCATATCGCCGGCCCCGGTAACAAACCGTGGGCGCAGGGCTATCACTTCCAGGCCGAACTCTTGGGCGCCAAAGACCTTCTGCTCAGCCAGGTATTTGGTGGCGGCATAGGGATGCTTGAAACGCTTGGGCACTTGTTCTTCGGTGAGCCCCAGATGGTCGCGACCGTCAAAGTAGATCGACGGCGACGACAGGTGCACCAGGCGCCCGACGCGCTGTTTCAGGCAGGCTTCGACGACGTTTTCGGTGACCAGCACATTGTTCTGGTGGAAGTCCTGGTACTTGCCCCACAGCCCGACGGCGCCGGCGCAATGCACCACGGCTTCGACATCGCGGCACAGGTCGCGCACCAGGCCGGCATCATTCAAGTCACCCTGGATAAACTCGGCACCGCGCCGTACCAGGTGCTCCACACCCTCGGCGCGCCGCCCGTTGACCCGCACGTCCAGGCCTTGTTCAAGGGCGAAGCGCGCAAAGCGCCCGCCAATGAAGCCGCTTGCGCCGGTGACCAGAATTTTCATGTCGTACTCCGTGTTCTTTCGTTTTTCATCGCTCTTGCCTTGACGCGCGCCATCACTCCAACGGCACCAACCAATGGCCACACACATCGGCCAGATGGTCAGTCAACAAGCCCAACAGTTGCCCGCCACTGCGCCAATGATGCCAGTACAGCGGCACGTCGATGGGCTTATCTGGCAATAACTCGACCAATACGCCGGTTTCCAACTGGTCGCGCACTTGCAATTCAGGCACCAGGCCCCAGCCCAGGCCGGCTTCTGTCAGGCGGATAAAGCCTTCGGATGACGGGCATAGATGGTGTTCGAAACCACCGTCCACTCCTAGGGACGCCAGGTAGCGGTGCTGCAGGAAATCATCCGGGCCGAACACCAGCGCAGGCGTGCGCGCCAATTGGTCAGCCCGCACACCTCCAGGAAAATGCCGCGCCAGAAAGGCCGGGCTGGCCAGGGCCCGATAACGCATGGCGCCCAGCAACAGGCTGCGGGCACCGGCCACGGGACGCTCGCTGGCGCAAATGCAGGCCGCCACTTCACCGGCGCGCATGCGCTTGAGGCCCACGGTCTGGTCTTCGACCACCAGGTCCAGCAGCAAATGCTGTTCGGCGCAGAAGTCGCTGACCGCCTCGGCCCACCAAGTGGCGAGGCTGTCGGCATTCAGGGCAATGCGCAGACGCTCGGGCATGCCCTCCTCGTCCAGGGCCGGCACCTGGCTTAGCAGGTCACGCTCCAGCAAGCGCACCTGTTGCACATGGTTGAGCAAGCGCCGGCCGATATCGGTGGGCGTCGGCGGCGAGGCGCGTATCAACACCGGCTGGCCAATGCGCGCTTCCAATAGCTTGATGCGTTGAGAGATGGCTGACTGCGACAGCCCCAGCACCTGGGCACCGCGCTCAAAGCCGGCTTGTTCCACCACCGCCGCCAGGGCAGAAAGCAATTTATAGTCGAACATCAGTTTCTCTAATGAGCGATCAGCAATATTGGTTTTTCTTATACAGGCTCTCCCGTGAAAATGACCAGCATTGCTTCCCCACTTAAGGAAACCTCACATGGCTGGCGAAACCGCCCTGACCACTTTATTGCGCAGCATGAGCCCGCAGTTGAATGACGGCGACTATGTGTTCTGCACCCTTCCCGACAACCGTATCCCTGCGGGCTGCGAGGTCATCGGCAGTTTTCGTGAACAGGAAGGGCTGACGGTGATTGTCGAACGACAACAGGCCGAACAGGCTGGGTTGAGCTTCGACTATCTTGCCGCCTGGATCACCCTGAATGTGCATTCCGCCCTTGAAGCCGTGGGCCTGACCGCCGCCTTCGCCAGCGCGCTGGGCCAAGCCGGTATCAGTTGCAACGTGATTGCCGGCTACTACCACGACCACCTGTTCGTCGGCCGCGCCGATGCCCAGCGGGCCATGGACGTATTGCGGCAATTGGCAGCGAACGCGGAGTAAACCCTATGTGGCAAAGCTATGTGAACGGATTGCTGGTCGCTCTCGGCCTGATCATGGCGATCGGCACCCAAAATGCCTTTGTATTGGCACAAAGCCTGCGCCGCGAACATCATTTACCGGTGGCGGCGCTGTGCATCGTGTGCGATGCGATTTTAGTAGCCGCCGGGGTATTCGGGCTGGCCACCGTGCTGGCGCAAAGCCCGATACTGCTGGCGGTGGCACGCTGGGGCGGCGCAGCGTTCTTGCTTTGGTACGGCGCATGCGCGCTACGCAGGGCCTGCTCGAAACAGAGCCTGGACCAAAGCGACAGCCTCAAGACACGCTCAATGCGCGCCGTGCTGCTGAGCGCCTTGGCGGTCACCTTGCTCAACCCCCATGTCTACCTGGACACCGTCCTGCTGATCGGCTCCCTGGGCGCGCAACAAACCGAACCGGGTGCTTATGTAGCCGGAGCAGCCAGTGCCTCGTTCCTGTGGTTCTCCACCCTGGCGCTGGGCGCGGCATGGCTGGCACCCTGGTTGGCACGCCCGGCCACCTGGCGCCTGCTGGACCTGCTGGTCGCGGTAATGATGTTCTGGGTGGCCTATCAACTGATCAGCGCCTGAGCAATATTCCAAAACGCTCTGGAACCTCTATCCCACACAGTTGTTGCGTGGTTATGCCGCACCCCCGGTGCTATGATCGGACCCCTGCGCCGCAAAGAGTACAAACTCCCCGGCGCATGTTTGGCCGCCCGTGATCGGCCTTGCGCTCACCGCAACTGACCTGATTAGGAGAATCATCATGGCTTTCGAATTGCCGCCGCTGCCCTACGCACACGATGCCCTGCAGCCGCACATCTCCAAGGAAACCTTGGAGTACCACCACGACAAGCACCACAACACCTATGTCGTGAACCTGAACAACCTGGTGCCTGGCACCGAGTTCGAAGGCAAGACCCTGGAAGAGATCGTCAAGTCTTCCTCGGGCGGCATCTTCAACAACGCCGCTCAGGTCTGGAACCACACCTTCTACTGGAACTGCCTGGCGCCAAACGCCGGTGGTCAACCAACCGGCGCGCTGGCTGAAGCCATCAACGCTGCGTTCGGTTCGTTCGACAAGTTCAAAGAAGAGTTCACCAAGACTTCGGTTGGCACCTTCGGTTCCGGTTGGGGCTGGCTGGTGAAAAAGGCTGACGGTTCCCTGGCCCTGGCCAGCACCATCGGCGCCGGCAACCCGCTGACCAACGGCGACACCCCACTGCTGACCTGCGACGTGTGGGAACACGCCTACTACATCGACTACCGCAACGTGCGTCCAAAGTATGTGGAAGCGTTCTGGAACCTGGTCAACTGGAAGTTCGTGGCTGAGCAGTTCGAAGGCAAGGCCTTCACTGCCTAAGCGATGCTTGCAGTAGGAAAAGCCCGGCGATTGCCGGGTTTTTTTTGGGGCGACGATTGTGGATCGGCCGAAAATAATGGAACTCATTGAGACGAACCGGCCACGTAGTCGAGGAGAGGAATACACCTCTCATCCAACGCAGGAGAGTCAACTATGGAACCAGTTTCGATGATGGCCGCCGCCGGCGCCGCCGCCTCGGTGGCACTGCCCATTGCAGGAAAAGCGGCCGAGATGGGAATGGATATGCTCAAGGACGTGATGGACAGTGTCACGAACGGAGCCCAAGGCGGCCAACTGGGCGCGGATCCACAGTCATCTGCCCCACCACAGATTAATTTTTAATCAAGCAACCACTTGCCCCCCGCAAGGCAACATTCACGGCGGATTCCATCCGCCGTTTTCCTGCCCACCGTCGCTGCAAAGCGCAACCCCCCTTCCCACAGTAATGTCCCTTTGACTGCCCTCCCCAGATTGCCAATACTCATGGCATATTGACGGCCACCCGCATGAGACAAGGAATGCCCCTTTGAAGCTGGAACTCAAGAACAGCTTGTCGGTGAAGTTGCTACGGGTTGTGCTGCTGTCGGCCTTGATCGTGGGTGTGGCGCTGAGCGTGGCGCAGATCGTTTTTGATGCCTACAAGACACGCCAGGCCGTGGCGGGCGATGCCCAGCGCATCCTCGACATGTTTCGCGACCCCTCGACCCAGGCCGTGTACAGCCTGGATCGCGAGATGGGCATGCAGGTGATCGAAGGTCTGTTCCAGGACGATGCTGTGCGCATGGCCTCTATCGGCCATCCCAACGAGACCATGTTGGCGGAAAAAAGCCGCCCTTTACAGCGGTCCCCCAGCCGCTGGCTGACCGACCTGATTCTTGGCCAGGAACGATCCTTTACTACCGCGTTAGTCGGCAAGGGCCCCTACAGCGAATATTACGGCGACCTGAGCATCACCCTCGACACCGCCACCTATGGCCGAAGTTTCCTGGTCAGCTCGGTCATCATCTTTATCTCGGGCGTATTGCGCGCCCTGGTCATGGGGTTGGTGCTGTACCTGGTGTATCACTGGATGCTGACCAAACCGCTGTCGCGGATGCTCCAACACCTGACCTCGATCAACCCGGACCGCCCCAGCGAGCACAAGATCCCTCAGCTCAAGGGTCATGAACGCAACGAACTGGGACAGTGGATAAACACCGCCAACCAATTGCTCGAATCCATTGAGCGCAATACCCACCTGCGGCACGAGGCCGAGTCCAGCCTGTTGCGCATGGCCCAGTACGACTTCCTGACCGGCCTGCCGAACCGCCAGAAGTTGCAGGCGCAGCTGGACAAGATCCTAACGGACGCTGGCCGCCGGCAACGCCGTGTCGCGGTGTTATGCGTGGGGCTGGATGACTTCAAGAGCGTCAACGAGCAATTCACCTACCAGGCCGGCGACAAACTCTTGCTGGCCCTGGCCGACCGCCTACGCGCCCATAGTGGCCGCCTGGGCACACTCGCCCGCCTGGGCGGCGACCAGTTCGCCCTGGTGCAAGCCGATATCGACCAGCCCTACGAGGCCGCCGAACTGGCACAAAGCATCCTCGATGACCTGGAGGCTGAATTCGCCCTCGACCACGACCTGATCCGCCTGCGCGCCACCATCGGCATCACGCTGTTTCCGGAAGATGGCGACAGCACCGAGAAGTTGCTGCAAAAAGCCGAGCAGACCATGACCCTGGCCAAGAGCCGCTCGCGCAACCGCTATCAGTTTTATATCGCCAGCGTCGACAGCGAAATGCGCCGGCGCCGTGAACTGGAGAAAGACCTGCGCGATGCCCTGAGCCGCGAGCAGTTCCACCTGGTGTACCAACCGCAAATCAGCTATCGCGACCATCAGGTGGTCGGCGTGGAGGCCCTGCTGCGCTGGCAACACCCGGAACATGGGCTGGTACCGCCGGACTTGTTTATCCCGCTGGCGGAACAGAACGGCACCATCATTCCCATTGGCGAATGGGTGCTGGACCAAGCGTGCCGGCAATTGCGCGAATGGCATGACCAGGGTTTCACGGCGCTGCGCATGGCCGTCAACCTGTCCACGGTGCAACTGCACCACACCGAGTTGCCGAGGGTGGTCAACAACCTGATGCAGATCTATCGCCTGCCGCCACGCAGCCTGGAGCTGGAAGTCACCGAGACCGGCCTGATGGAAGACATTAGCACCGCCGCCCAGCATCTGCTGAGCCTGCGTCGGTCCGGGGCGCTGATCGCCATTGATGACTTCGGCACCGGCTATTCCTCCCTGAGTTACCTCAAAAGCCTGCCACTGGACAAGATCAAGATCGACAAGAGCTTCGTCCAGGACCTGCAGGACGACGACGATGACGCAACCATCGTGCGCGCCATTATCCAATTGGGTAAAAGCCTGGGCATGCAGGTGATTGCCGAAGGGGTGGAGACCGCCGAACAGGAGGCCTACATCATCTCCGAGGGGTGCCATGAAGGGCAGGGTTATCACTACAGCAAACCGCTGCAGGCCCGGGAGTTGACGGCTTATCTGAAGCAGTCCGAACGTAATAACGCCGTGAGTCTTTGAATTTACACTTCGATACTCAATATTTCCCGCGTATAAGCCTTTACACAAAATGCAAATCTTTCGCATTATGTCGCAGCGTTTGCGCTCCCCGCGCGCCCTTTCAACAACCGAAGCAGGATGTTCGCCATGATTCGTATGCCCCTGGCCACCGCCAGTCTGCTGGCCATTGCCATTTCTCTCGCCGGTTGCGGCGAAGGTAAAGACAAGGCCGCCGCGCCCCAGGCACCCGCTGCCGCCAGCACTACCGCACCGGCGGCTGCCCCGGCAGGCCAGGTCGACGAAGCAGCCGCCAAGGCCGTGGTCGCGCACTACGCAGACATGGTGTTTGCGGTGTACAGCGATGCCGAATCCACCGCAAAAACCCTGCAGACCGCAATCGATACTTTCCTCGCCAACCCGAACGACGAAACCCTGAAAGCGGCCCGTACCGCCTGGATCGCCGCACGCGTACCCTACCTGCAGAGCGAAGTATTCCGCTTCGGCAACACCATCATCGACGACTGGGAAGGCCAAGTGAACGCCTGGCCCCTGGACGAAGGCCTGATCGACTACGTCGACAAGTCCTACGAGCACGCGCTGGGCAACCCAGGTGCCAACGCCAATATCATCGCCAACAACGAGATTCAGGTGGGCGAAGACAAGGTCGACGTCAAGGAGATCACCCCGGAAAAACTCGCCAGCCTCAATGAGCTGGGCGGTTCCGAAGCGAACGTCGCCACCGGCTACCACGCCATCGAATTCCTGCTGTGGGGCCAGGACCTCAACGGCACCGGCCCAGGCGCGGGCAACCGCCCGGCGTCGGACTACATGACCGGTGACGGTGCAACCGGCGGTCACAACGAGCGTCGCCGCACTTACCTGCGTGTCGTCACCCAACTGCTGGTCAGCGACCTGCAGGAAATGGTCGACAACTGGAAGCCCAACGTCGAAGACAACTACCGCGCCACCCTGGAGTCGGAACCGGGCACCGACGGTTTGCGTAAAATGCTGTTCGGCATGGGCAGCCTGTCCCTGGGCGAGCTCGCCGGGGAGCGCATGAAAGTGTCCCTGGAAGCCAACTCGCCGGAAGACGAGCAGGACTGCTTCAGCGACAACACCCATTACTCGCATTTCTACGACGCCAAGGGCATCCGTAACGTCTACCTGGGGGAATACACCCGTGTTGACGGCACCAAGCTGACCGGCGCCAGCCTGTCGTCTCTGGTGGCCAAGGTCGACCCGGCAGCCGACGCAGCCCTCAAGGCTGACCTGGCAGCCACCGAAGCGAAGATCCAGGTGATGGTTGACCACGCCAACAACGGCGAGCACTACGACCAGTTGATCGCCGCTGACAATGAAAAGGGCAACCAGATCGTGCGTGACTCGATTGCCGCCCTGGTCAAGCAGACCGGTTCGATCGAAGCCGCTGCTGGCAAGCTGGGTATCAGTGACCTGAACCCGGACAGCGCTGATCACGAGTTCTGATCAAGCGCAATTGAAGAGGCGACCTGCGGGTCGCCTTTTTCATGCGCGCAATAACTGCCGCGTCTATCCCTGTAGGCGCTGGCTTGCCTGCGATGGCGGTGGTTCAGTCGACTAATCTGTAACTGACACACCGCCATCGCAGGCAAGCCAGCTCCCACATTGGATTGCGGGGCGTCAGGTGAATATACGCCGGCTGGCAGGCCAGCTCCCACAGGGGTTCTCCATCAACCCGCAGCCCTCGGTTTACAAGACCTGCACCGCGGGTAGAATGGCGCCTCTGCCCAATCACCCGAGCGAACTTCATGGCGTTGCCGACCCTGCGCATCATCGGTTTCATCATCGGCATCTTCCTGATCACCCTTGCGGTCGCCATGGTAATCCCGATGGCGACCCTGGTGATCTTCGAACGCACCAGCGACCTGCCCTCGTTCCTGTGGGCCAGCCTGATCACCTTTATCGCCGGGTTGGCGTTGGTCATTCCTGGCCGCCCCGAGCACGTGCACCTGCGCCCCAGGGACATGTACCTGCTGACGGTCAGCAGTTGGGTGGTGGTGTGCATCTTCGCCGCCCTGCCCTTTTTGCTGACCCAGCACATCAGCTACACCGACTCGTTCTTTGAAAGCATGTCCGGCATCACCGCCACCGGTTCCACCGTGTTGAGCGGCCTGGACAGCATGTCGCCGGGCATTTTGATGTGGCGTTCGTTGCTGCACTGGCTTGGCGGTATCGGCTTTATCGGCATGGCGGTGGCGATCCTCCCGCTGCTGCGCATTGGTGGCATGCGCCTGTTCCAGACCGAATCCTCGGATCGCTCGGAAAAGGTCATGCCTCGTTCACACATGGTGGCGCGCCTGATCGTGGCGGCGTATGTGGGCATCACCATCTTCGGCAGCCTGGCCTTCTGGTGGGCCGGAATGGGCGTGTTCGATGCGATCAACCATGCGATGTCGGCGATTTCCACGGGTGGGTTTTCCACCTCGGACGAGTCCCTGGCCCATTGGAAACAACCGGCGGTGCACTGGGTCGCGGTGGTGGTAATGATCCTTGGCAGCTTGCCGTTCGCCCTGTACGTGGCCACTTTGCGCGGTAACCGTCGAGCGCTGATCAAGGACCAGCAGGTGCAAGGCTTGCTCGGCCTGTTGCTGGTGACCTGGCTGGTACTCGGCACCTGGTACTGGTGGACCACCAACCTGCATTGGCTCGATGCCTTGCGCCATGTGGCGCTGAACGTGACGTCTGTGGTGACCACCACCGGCTTTGCACTGGGGGACTACAGCCTGTGGGGCAACTTCTCACTGATGCTGTTTTTCTACCTGGGCTTTATCGGCGGCTGCTCGGGCTCCACCGCAGGCGGTATCAAGATCTTCCGTTTCCAGGTGGCCTACATCCTGCTCAAAGCCAACTTGAATCAGTTGATCCATCCCCGCGCGGTGATCAAGCAGAAGTACAACGGTCATCGCCTCGATGAGGAGATCGTGCGCTCGATTCTGACTTTTTCGTTTTTCTTCGCCATCACCATCTGCATGATCGCCCTGGCGCTGTCACTGCTGGGCGTGGACTGGATGACCGCATTGACCGGCGCCGCCAGTACCGTTTCCGGCGTGGGCCCCGGCCTGGGCGAAACCATCGGCCCGGCCGGCAACTTCGCCACCCTGCCGGATGCCGCCAAGTGGATCCTGTCCCTGGGCATGTTGCTGGGGCGCCTGGAGATCATCACCGTGTTTGTGTTGTGCATTCCGGCGTTCTGGCGTCACTGACCGACGACATTTGCTGCAAGCGCGCCCGGTATTCGCCGGGCGTGGCATCGAACCAGCGGCGAAACGCGCGGAAAAAGTTGCTCGGGTCGGCAAACCCCAGCAGGTAGGCGATTTCCAGCAAGGTCATATTGGGTTGTGCCAGGTACTGCTCGGCCAGTTCGCGCCGGGTGTCATCAAGCAAGGCCTGGAAACTGGTGCCCTCCTCCTGCAAACGCCGCTGCAAGGTGCGCTGGGACAGGTGCAGCGTCTGGGCCACCGCTTCGCGCTTGGGCTCGCCCTGAGGCAACAGGCGGCACAGCACCTGACGCGCCTTATGGGTCACGCGGCTTTCGGAAAAACGCGCCAGGTATTCACCGGCAAAGCGATCGTGCAACAGCGCCATGGCTTCGTTGGCCGTGGGCAGCGGCGCCTCCATATCCGCCTGCTCGAAAATCAGCGCGTCATAGGGTGCATTGAATTGCAAAGGCGCATGGAAGGCGCGTTGGTAGGGCGCCAGGTCCGCTGGCTGTTCGCCCTGCAGCAGCACTTTGCGGGGCTGCAGGGTGCGCCCGGTGAGCCAGCCACACAGGGCCAGGGCGCTGGCCAGCGAGGCTTCGGCGCTTTGACGGGTGGGCGGCAGGTGATCGCCATGCACCGTCAGAATCAACGCATAGCCTTCGGGTAACAGTCGGAAACTCAAGTCAGCGCTTTCGGCGATGATGCGCTGGTAGCGCACCAATCGCGTAAAACCTTCGGCCAGGGTGTTGCTGGACATCAACGCATAACCGGCAACGTGAAACGAGGCCGGGCGCACCACCTTGCCCATGTTCAGGCCAATCGCCGGGTTGCCTGACACCTCCACCGCGCGCTGCCACAGGCGGGTCATGGCGTCTTGCGGGAAGCGCGCATCGGGATCACTGAGGGCCGCATAATCCAGGCCCAGTTGCTTGAACAAGGCACGGCAATCCAGGCCATCCATTTCCAGCGCCTTGACGATGCCCATCGCCCAGCTTGCAGAAGTTGTTCGTTCGCTCATGGCGTCTTCTTGTTGAAAGCAGGCTCAAACGGCAGCCAGGAAGCCAAGGATACTAAAGTGGCATCTATTGTCACTGGCTGTTACCACTGATCACTCTAGACTCAAATAAGCTCCCCGCCGCACACCCGTTGGCGGCACAACAACCAGAGGGCCGGTGACCGTGGAAAACATCAAGAAATACAACAGTTTTGCCGAGTTCTACCCGTACTACTTGGCCGAGCATGGCAACAGTACCTGCCGACGCCTGCACTTTATCGGCACCACCCTGGTGATCGGCATTCTTGCGTACGCCATCGGCAGAGGTTCATGGGTCCTGCTGCTGGCCTTGCCGCTCGCGGGCTACAGCTTTGCCTGGATTGGTCACTTCTTCTTCGAAAAGAACCGTCCCGCCACCTTTCAACACCCGTTCTACAGCTTGCTGGGAGATTTTGTGATGTACCGCGACATGATTCTGGGCAAGGTGCCGTTCTAGGGGTGTGACCTCATGTCACTTGCGTCTGAACCATTAAAAATTGTGCATACGTCGAGATAAAAGTCTTTTTGTCATTTACGGTGCTGTATCCTGCCAAGGCTTTTTGAGAGCGCGGAATCACCTGCGATTGAAAAAACAGACCTTGCGAGGAGCGACCACGATGCACGAGATACCTAATCTCCCCTTCCCAAGCCTGCACCCAACTGAGCAGCCAACACCGCAGCAGGCCAGCGACAAGCAGCCTGAGGCCAAAGAAGCAAAACCAGTCGAGCGCGAAAGCCGGGACTGACGCCGTACCAGACCGTGTGGAAAGCGCGCCTTTGAGCGCTTTCCACACTGCCTGAATCATCCGAGACCTTCACTATGACCACCTCCCCTTCCGACACGCCGGACGCCGCTGTACTCGACGCTGCCTTGCAGATGGTCGAAGTCTGGAACCGCCTCAGTGCCGACAAGCAAGCAGCACTGCTCAAGCGCTTTGGCACCCAGGAAAACGCTTTGGCTGCCCTGGTGACCACTCAATTGCTGGCCCCCACCCAAGCTTGATCGGCTTTAGAGCTGACGTTTTACATTTTTGCCGCCCTGCCCGGCCTGCGCGCCGGTATCATTAGCAGCCTATCTTTACCTGCTGCGACAGTGGATCTCTCCCATGCCAGATACCCAGCGCCCCATGGCGGTCACGCTGCAAGTTGTTTCCATCGTGCTGTTTACCTTCATCGGCTATTTGAATATCGGCATCCCCCTGGCCGTATTGCCGGGCTATGTCCATAGCCAGCTGGGCTATGGCGCCGTCATTGCCGGGCTGGTGATCAGCGTGCAATACCTGGCAACCCTGCTGAGCCGCCCCTATGCCGGCAAGATCATCGACAACCTGGGCAGCAAGCGCGCCGTGGTGATCGGCCTGGTGGGCTGCGGCTTGAGTGGCGTGTTCATGTTGTTTGCGGCGTGGTTTTCCAGCCTGCCGGCTCTGAGCCTCGGCTGCCTGCTGGTCGGTCGGCTAGTGCTGGGCAGCGCTGAAAGCCTGGTGGGTTCGGGGGCGATTGGCTGGGGCATTGGCCGTGTCGGCGCCGCGAACACGGCCAAGGTTATTTCCTGGAACGGCATCGCCAGCTACGGCGCGCTGGCGGTCGGCGCGCCGTTGGGGGTGCTGCTGGTCAGCCAGTTGGGGCTGTGGAGCATGGGCGTCAGCATCATTCTGTTGGCCGTACTGGGTGTGGTGTTGGCCTGGAAAAAACAAGCCGCGCCGATTGTGCCCGGCATCCGTTTGCCGTTCATGAATGTACTGGGCCGCGTGCTCCCCCATGGTTGCGCGCTGGCATTGGGCTCTATCGGCTTTGGCACCATCGCCACCTTTATCACGTTGTATTACAGCACCCAGCACTGGGATAACGCGGTGTGGGCCTTGAGCCTGTTCGGTGCCAGTTTTATCGGCGCGCGCTTGCTGTTTGGCAATTTGATCAACCGCATTGGTGGTTTTCGCGTCGCAATCGCCTGCCTGTCGGTGGAAGTACTGGGCCTGCTGTTGCTGTGGCTGGCGCCGGATGCCCAACTGGCGTTGGCGGGTGCGGCGTTGAGCGGTTTCGGTTTTTCCCTGGTGTTCCCGGCGTTGGGAGTGGAGGCCGTCAACCTGGTGCCGGCCTCCAGCCGTGGCTCGGCGGTGGGCGCCTATTCGCTGTTTATCGACTTGTCCCTGGGCATCACCGGGCCGCTGGCGGGCGCCGTGGCGGCCGGGTTTGGCTTTGCCTCGATCTTCCTGTTCGCCGCCCTCGCCGCTTTCGCCGGTTTGCTGCTGAGCGTCTACCTGTACCGCCAGGCGCCCAAGGCCCGCGAAACACGCGACGCCTAGAAGTCGACCTTGCCGCGCCCGGCCTTGATGCTGCCGCGCTTGGTCTTGGACTCCAGGCGGCGTTTCTTCGAGCCCAGGGTAGGCTTGGTCGGACGGCGTTTTTTCTCGACCTTGGTGGCGCTCTGGATCAACTCCACCAGGCGCTCCAGCGCATCGGCGCGGTTCTGCTCCTGGGTGCGATATTGCTGGGCCTTGAGCACCAGCACGCCTTCGCTGGTGATCCGGCTGTCACGCAGTGCCAGCAAGCGTTCCTTGTAGAACTCCGGCAACGAAGACGCCGGAATATCAAACCGCAGGTGCACCGCACTCGACACTTTATTGACGTTCTGCCCACCGGCACCCTGGGCGCGAATGGCGGTCAGCTCAATCTCGGCATCGGGCAGCTGTACGTTGTTGGAAATCACCAGCATGTAACACGGTCCTCCGGAAGAAGCCCTAGGATACGCGAATGCACCTTGGCCATCCCCTCAAACAACAAACCCGGCACAAGGCCGGGTCTGCTTAACAACATTGACGCTTACTTCACCGCGGGGACCGCCATATCCATGGACTGCTGCGCCCGCTTGTTCTTGACCCAGTAACAAACGCCCATGAACGCCACCCACACCGGGATCGCGTACACCGAGCGGTCAATGCCCGGAATCATCAGCATGGTGCCCAGAATAAACACCACGAACGCCACGCAGATGATGTTGCCATACGGGTACCACAACGCCTTGAACAGCGGCACCTGGCCAATGCGGTTCATGTGCTGGCGGAACTTGAAGTGGGAGAAGCTGATCATCGCCCAGTTGATCACCAACGTGGCCACCACCAGCGACATCAGCAGTTCCAGCGCGTCATGGGGCATCAGGTAGTTCATCAGCACCGCCACCAGAGTGATCGCCGCCGAGGCCAGGATCGAACGCACCGGCACGCCGCGCTTGTCGATTTTCGCCAGGGCCTTGGGCGCGTCGCCCTGCTCGGCCATGCCCAAGAGCATGCGGCTGTTGCAGTAGGTGCCGCTGTTGTACACCGACAGCGCGGCGGTCAGCACAACGAAGTTGAGGATATGCGCGGCGGTGTTACTGCCCAGCATCGAGAACACCTGCACGAACGGGCTACCGCTGTAGGCATCGCCGGAGGCGTTGAGGGTCGCCAGCAGGCTGTCCCACGGGGTGAGCGACAGCAGCACCACCAGGGCACCGATGTAGAAAATCAGGATGCGGTAGATCACCTGATTGATCGCCTTGGGGATCACGGTGCGTGGTTGATCGGCTTCAGCGGCGGTAAAACCGAGCATTTCCAAGCCGCCGAAGGAGAACATGATGATCGCCATGGCCATCACCAAACCGCCGACGCCATGGGGGAAGAAACCACCATGCTCCCACAGGTTGCTGACCGAGGCTTGCGGGCCGCCGCTGCCGCTGACCAGCAGGTAGCTGCCCAGGGCAATCATGCCGACGATCGCCACCACCTTGATGATGGCGAACCAGAACTCGGCTTCACCGAAGACTTTGACGTTGGCCAGGTTAATCGCGTTGATCAGCACGAAAAACGCCGCAGCAGAGACCCAGGTCGGGATCTCCGGCCACCAGTAGTGCACGTACTTACCGACGGCCGTCAACTCCGACATACCCACCAGAATGTACAGAATCCAGCAGTTCCAGCCCGAGAGGAAGCCGGCGAAACCGCCCCAGTACTTGTGGGCAAAGTGGCTGAAGGAGCCGGCGACCGGCTCCTCGACAATCATTTCGCCAAGCTGGCGCATGATCATGAAGGCGATAAAGCCGCAGATGGCATAGCCCAGGATCATCGAAGGGCCGGCGGATTTGAGCACCCCGGCCGAGCCCAGGAACAGGCCGGTGCCGATGGCGCCACCGAGGGCGATCAACTGGATATGCCGGTTTTTCAGGCCGCGTTTCAGCTCGCCTGAAGAAGAATGGGGTCCACTCATGAAAAGGGTCTCACGCAAGGTTTGAAGAGTTGAATGCAGGTTGCTGCCTTGAATTACCGACTCAAGCAGCGCCGCTCAAACCCCAGCGCAGGCACCAGGAGTACAGCGTCTTTCTAATGGTCATGCGTCACCTGTTTGTTTTTATCTGTGACGAAATCGAACCCGTCCGGCTCGTGGCCAGGCGGAGTGATCAGGGGGATCAAACCCTGAGGTCTTGGCCTTTTGCGTGGGTACGCAAGGGGGGTCACAGTAAAACGCGGCGCATTGTACACCGCTCGACAGCTTCGGCACGCACCGGGAAAGTGCACGGGCGATTCTGTCAGCTAATGCTTACATCGGCGCGCCCCCCAACAAAGCCAGGGCAGTTGCGTAAATCTATCGTTACACCCCGGAAAATCCACGTTACAGCCAGACTTTGGCAACCCTCAACGGAATTCTGTCGGTAAGCAATGCCTGAAGAATCGCTTCAGCCAATTCACTGTTTTGCCTGAATAAAAAAATCTGCCGAAAAACAGAAGAAAAAATCCAAATGAAACCGTGTCAATAAATTTTTTGCATTTCGAAACACTCTCTTCTAGGTTCTTTGCACTTGCCCGCGAAGCCCGTGGGCAAGCCGTTCTCAAACAACGTCCTCTAGGAGATACACCATGCAAGCACTGGAAAACGACCTGGAAACCGAACTGCAACTCGACGATTGGTTTGAAGCGCCGACCCATGAGGCCGCCGTTGAAATGATGCAAGCCGATGCCGTTGTGCCTTTTGGCACCGCGATGTGGCCTTTCTAATACCCGGCAGGCATCCGGCAGGCGCTGTGCACGGCGCCTGCCCCCTTACCCAAGGCACAGAAGGACACCCGTCATGGACAAGGCCCGCGCCGTCGAACATTTTCTCTACTACCTGGCACACCACCCCGCCCTCAACGGCCTGAACCGCCCCACCGTGTTGCTGGGCCACACCGAGCGCTATGACGCCATCGCCCAGGCGATTACCCACGGCAGCGCCGCCCGCTTCAACTTTCAACTGCAACGCCTGGACCTGGCGCCCAGCGACACCCTGTCCCAGGCCATTCAAAGCTGCGACCTGTACCTGTTTCTCTATGATTCCTCCACGCTGCCCAACCCACGCGCCGAAGGCCCGGACTTTATCCGTGCCCTGCAAGGCGTGATGGCCGAGCACTGGAAAAAATCCCTGCTGTTCAAGGATTACGGCGACTATTTCTACGACACCTTCAGCGTCGAGCCCCAACGCATCGCCGACCTCAACGCCACACTGATCCGGCGCATGGCCCAGGCCAACGTGCTGAGCTTTACCGACAAACACGGTTCGCGCCTGGAAGCGCCGATGAGCAGCATCAAGAAGTGGACCAATATCAACGGCGTCGGCAACCACGACCTGGCGCCCGGCGAAATCGCCACCCACAGCGAAGCCATCAACGGCCAGGTGCGGTTTGTCGGCACCTTCCTCAGTACCATCCCCTTTGCACGCAAATACGGCGTGCTGCAATTGCCGCTGGAGCTATGGATCGAGAACTCCACCGTTTGCAGCGTGGCCAGCGAAGTGCCAGGGCTGGCAGATGACTTCAACAAGTACCTGAATGCCAACCCGTCCAACCGTCGTGTGGAGGAGTTGGGGATTGGCACCAATGAAGGGGTCAAGGACCTGTATGCGCGCAATGCCGGGTTTGAAGAGCGTCACTGCGGGTTGCACTTGGGCTTGGGTGGCGGGCAGAAAGGCAGTCATCACCTGGACCTGATCTTTGCCAGTGGGGTGCTGGCGCTGGATGACAAGCCGGTGTTTGATGGCGCCTTTGCCTTTTAAAAGATCATAGACGTGTAGAGATCCCGGTGGGAGCTGGCTTGCCTGCGATAGCGGTGTGTCAGTCACCTTTTTACTCACTGACCCACCGCTATCGCGGGCAAGCCCGGCTCCCACAGTTGATTGCATTTCAAATGTAGATCGCAAAAAAAAACGCCAACCCTAGGGTTGGCGTTTTTATGCGGCGCTTGACGTATCACTGCGGCTTCTTGCGACCAAAACCAGGACGCTGGCCGGAACCGGCCGGTGCGCCACGGCGCTTGCCCGAAGGCTCGTCCGCGACCAGTTTCGGGCCAGGGCGCTTGTTCGCCGCTGGCTTGGCTGGACGCTTGGTGCTGGCGTTGTCGGCCGGGCGATCCGCTTCACCACGGTTGCTACGACCACCCGCCGGAGCAGGACGCGGCGTACGTGGCGCACGCTCGCCTTCCTGACGCGATGGCGTGGTGGGGCGGCGTTCACCTTCAATGTGCGGCTGACGCGAGATACGACCGCCGGTGGCCGGTGCATCCAGCGCAGGGCGCAGGGTGCGGGCAACACGTTCGGTACGTGGCACTGGGCGCGACGATTTGCGCTGCATACGCTCAAGCTTGTCTTTGCTCTTGGCGTTCATCTGCGGCATGGCAACCGGCGTCAGGCCCACTTCGGCGCTGAGGATATCGACCTCGTACTGGCTCATTTCGCGCCAGCGGCCCATCGGCAGGTCGGAGTTCAGGAACACCGGACCGAAACGCACACGCTTGAGGCGGCTGACCACCAGGCCCTGGGACTCCCACAGGCGACGCACTTCACGGTTACGGCCTTCCATCACCACGCAGTGGTACCAGTGGTTGAAACCTTCGCCACCCGGCGCCTGCTTGATGTCGGTGAACTTGGCCGGGCCGTCTTCAAGCACCACGCCCGCCTTGAGGCGTTCGATCATCTCGTCATCGACTTCACCACGTACACGCACGGCGTATTCACGGTCCATCTCGTAGGACGGGTGCATCAGGCGGTTGGCCAACTCACCGTCAGTGGTGAACATCAGCAAGCCGGTGGTGTTGATGTCCAGGCGGCCGATGTTGATCCAGCGGCCTTCTTTAGGCTTGGGCATCTTGTCGAACACGGTCGGACGGCCTTCCGGGTCGTCACGGGTGCAGATCTCGCCGTCGGGCTTGTTGTACATGATCACGCGGCGCACCGATTCGGCGGCCTCTTCACGCTTGATGACCTTGCCATCAATGGTGATTGCATCGTGCAGGTCGACGCGCTGGCCGAGGGTAGCCTCGACGCCGTTGACCTTGATGCGCTTCTGGGTGATCCAGGCTTCGACGTCGCGGCGAGAGCCCACGCCGATACGCGCCAGCACTTTTTGCAGCTTTTCGCCTGCTGGGCCGATTTCCTGGTCTTTCTGGTCTTGGTCATTCATCGTAAGCACCTCCCGGTGGGTCGATTCAGGCGTGGCCTGAGGGGTATTGAAAGCGGGGCCTAGGCCGAATAGGTCGGCAAGGGGTCGCGAATCATACGCGCATGGCGCGTGTTGCGCATCACAGACTAGCCGATAACGCCCAAGTCATTTGCTTTTCCGCCGACCGGTGGCGCCCAGAGCCAGCAAACGCAGCTGGGCTTCGGCCAATACCGTGCGCTTGTCGGCTTTATCGAGTTTCTTCCAGGCACGGATTTCACGCTTGCTGCGGCCACAGCCGACGCAGATGTCGTCGCTGAATTTGCAGATGCTGATGCACGGGTCTTTCAGGGCACTCATGGTCGATCCTCTGTGGGAGCTGGCTTGCCTGCGATGGCATCACCTCCTTGCATCTGAGAGACCGAGGCGTCTGCATCGCAGGCAAGCCAGCTCCCACATGGGTTGCACGGTGAGAGTCAGAACGGGTCAGTCTTCGAGTTGGCGGCGTTCGTTTTCGATGGCCTCGGCCAGCGCCCGGGCTTCGTCTTCTTCGTCACTCAGGGGCGGCTGTTCGAGGGCGGCGACGGCGGCCAGGAGCTTTTCCCGGGCCTGGGCCACGCCAAGCACATCGTCTTGGGCTTCGACCTCAGGCTCGGATTCAACGTTCACCTGGGTTTCTGGCTCCGCCGCACCATCACGCAGCAAATCGTCGAAGTCGGTCTTGATCCCCTGCTCCATGTCGTCCAGCTCCAGCAACAACGTATGGAAACTGGTTTCGTCCTTGGGCTCCTCCGGCTCGGCGCTGGCATCGGCCAGTTCCTGCAGGCTTTGCGGCACCGGCGCGTCGTCGAAATCGAGCACTGGCTCGGCCTCCATTTCGCGCAGTTCGGCCAGCGGCGGCAGGTCGTCGAGGTTCTTCAGGTTGAAATGATCGAGGAACACCTTGGTGGTGGCGAACATCGCCGGTTTGCCGGGCACGTCACGGTAGCCAACGATGCGAATCCACTCGCGCTCCAGCAGGGTCTTGACGATATGGCTGTTGACCGCCACACCACGCACGTCTTCGATCTCGCCCCGAGTGATGGGCTGGCGATAGGCGATCAGCGCCATGGTCTCCAGCATCGCCCTCGAGTAGCGCTGCGGGCGCTCTTCCCACAAACGCCCGACCCACGGTGAAAACTTCTCACGGATCTGCAGGCGATAACCCGACGCCACTTCGCGCAACTCAAAGGCACGGCCCTCACAGGACTTGCGCAGGATCTCCAAGGCTTTCTTGAACACCGGCGGCTCCGGGCGTTCGGCTTCTTCAAAGAGTTCGAACAGGCGCTCCAAAGATTGCGGTTTGCCCGAGGCCAGGAGAAAGGCCTCCAGCAAAGGGGCCAGTTCGCGGGGTTCAGTCAGATTCATCGATTCAGCTCGTTATTCGGCTCGCGCCCGCACGTGGATAGCCGCAAAAGGCTCATTCTGCACCAGCTCGACCAAGGATTCCTTGACCAGCTCAAGGATCGCCATAAAGGTCACCACCACGCCCAGGCGCCCTTCCTCGGCGGTGAACAACTCGACAAAGGGCACAAAACCACCGCCCTTGAGACGTTCCAGCACATCGCTCATGCGCTCGCGGGTGGACAGCGCTTCACGGCTGACTTGGTGGCTCTCGAACATATCGCCACGGCGCAGTACTTCGGCCATGGACATCAGCAATTCTTCCAGACTCACGTCCGGCAGCAACTTGCGCGCGCGCGCCTCGGGAGCGTCGAGCTTGGGCACCACCACATCACGGCCCACACGGCTCAGACCGTCGATGCCTTCGGCGGCGGCCTTGAAGCGTTCGTACTCCTGCAGGCGGCGGATCAGCTCGGCGCGCGGGTCATCCTCTTCGGCTTCTACCGTCTCCGAGCGCGGCAACAGCATGCGCGACTTGATCTCGGCGAGCATGGCGGCCATCACCAGGTACTCGGCGGCCAATTCCAGGCGCACCGACTGCATCAGCTCGACATAGCCCATGTACTGGCGGGTGATTTCTGCCACCGGAATATCGAGGATATTGATGTTCTGCTTGCGGATCAGGTACAGCAGCAAGTCCAGGGGGCCTTCGAAGGCTTCAAGGAACACCTCCAGGGCGTCCGGCGGGATGTACAGGTCCAGGGGCATTTCCATGACCGCCTGGCCATACACCATGGCAAACGGCAGTTCTTGCTGGGCGCCAGCCTGGGGATCAGCGGCTTCCACGGCTGACATTCAGGCCTCGACCATGAACGGAGCCGGGTCGCCACAACCCACACGCACCACTTCTGGTTCGCCATCGGCCAGGTTGATCACCGTGGAGGCCTTGTTGCCGCCGTAGCCGCCGTCGATGATCAGGTCGACGTGCTTTTCCAGCAAACGGCGCATTTCGTAAGGGTCGTACAACGGCTCGGTTTCGCCGGGCAGGATCAACGACACGCTCATCAGCGGTTCGCCCAACTCGGCCAGCAGCGCCAGGGCAATCGGGTGTTCCGGCACGCGCAGGCCGATGGTGCGTTTTTTCGGGTGCAGTAACAGGCGCGGCACTTCGCGAGTGGCGTTGAGAATGAACGTGTAAGGCCCCGGCGTGTGGGCCTTGAGCAGGCGGAAGGTACCGGTGTCGACCTTGGCGAACAGGCCGAGCTGGGACAAGTCGCTGCAGATCAGCGCAAAGTTGTGCTTGTCGTCCAGCTGGCGCAAGCGTCTTACCCGCTCGACCGCGCCCTTGTCGCCGATCTGGCAGCCAATGGCGTAGGACGAATCAGTCGGGTAGATCACCACGCCACCGGCGCGGATGATCTCTACGGCCTGCTTGATCAGGCGCGCCTGAGGGTTTTCCGGATGAATCTGGAAGAATTGACTCACGTGCTCTACCTGTTCAGACGGTGGCAATAATGGGGTCATGCTTGAATCGCCCCCACAACAGCGGCAGATCTTCCGGGACCTGACGATACTCGCCAATCTCGGACCAGCCGCCTGGGCCATGAAAATCACTGCCGGCACTGACCAGCAGACCAAATTCGCGGGCAAGGATCGCCAGGCTGCCGACCTGTTCTGCCGGTTGATGCCCGTTGACCACCTCGATGGCGTGGCCACCCGCACCAATATAGTCGCTGATCAGCTTGCGGCGCTTGCTGCGGGTGAAATCGTAATGCCAGGGATGCGCCAGGCTGACCCAGGCCCCGGAGGCCCGCAGGGTCTGGACGGTGTCTTCCAGGGTCGGCCAATGCAGCTTCACATCGCCCAACTTGCCGGCGCCCAGCCATTTGCGAAAGGCCTCGGCGCGATCCTTGACATAGCCTTCGCGCACCATCCAGTCGGCAAAATGCGGACGGGCCGGTGCGTTGCCGCTGTCGCCCAGCTCTTGCTGGATGGCGCGGGCGCCGTCGAGGGCGCCAGGCATACCTTTAAGGCTCAGTTTGCGGCTTATTTCTTCGGACCGCAGCCAGCGGCCATCGTGCAATTGGGCAATCGCCGCCACCAAGGGCGGGGCCTTTTGATCAAAACCGTAGCCCAGCACATGGATGGTGGCGCCGCCCCAGGTGCAGGACAATTCCACGCCGTTGACCAGCTGCATGCCCAGGGAATGCGCGGCCTGGCGGGCTTCATCGAGGCCTTCGAGGGTGTCGTGGTCGGTCAATGCCAAAACTCGCACGCCTTTTTCAAACGCACGCGCAACCAATACCGCGGGCGCCAGGGCGCCGTCGGAGGCCGTGCTGTGGCAGTGCAAATCAACATTCACGGGAGTGTGTAACCTCAAGTCAGCTGGCGCTATCGCAACCAAGGATGTTTGTTATTATGCCGTCACATCCAGCTTCTGGCTCTTACTGTGAAACAATTCATCGACTTCATCCCGCTGTTGCTGTTTTTCATCGTTACCAAACTCGACCCCAGGGTCATCGAAATCGCCGGCCACGAGCTATCGTTCGGAGGCATCTACAGTGCCACTGCCGTACTGATCATCAGCTCCATCGTAGTGTACGGCGCCATCTTCATCTCCCAGCGCAAGTTGGAAAAAAGCCAATGGCTGACCCTTATCGCCTGCCTGGTATTCGGTGGCCTGACCCTGGCCTTCCACAGCGAAACCTTCCTTAAATGGAAAGCCCCGGTGGTGAACTGGCTGTTCGCCCTGGTGTTCATCGGCAGCCACTTCATTGGTGACCGCCTGCTGATCAAGCGAATCATGGGCCATGCGCTGACCTTGCCGGAGCCGGTGTGGGTGCGCCTGAACGTGGCCTGGATCGTGTTTTTCCTGTTCTGCGGTGCCGCCAACCTGTTCGTGGCCTTCACGTTCCAGGACTACTGGGTCGACTTCAAAGTGTTCGGCAGCCTGGGCATGACCGTATTGTTCCTGATCGGCCAGGGCATCTACCTGTCGCGCCACCTGCATGACACCGCGTCTACCACGCCGAAAACCGAGGACTGACATGCTCTACGCCATCATTGCCACCGATATTGCCAACTCGCTGGAAAAACGCTTGAGCGTACGCCCGGCCCACGTCGAGCGCCTTAAACAGCTGCAAGCCGAAGGCCGCATCGTACTGGCCGGCCCGCACCCGGCGGTCGACAGCAATGACCCGGGCGACGCCGGCTTCACCGGCAGCCTGATCGTGGCCGAGTTTGCCTCCCTGGCCGACGCCGAGGCCTGGGCCAAGGCAGACCCTTACGTTGCAGCAGGCGTCTATGCCGATGTGGTGATCAAGCCGTTCAAGCAAGTCCTGCCTTGAACCCGGCTGCGTCGAACCTAATCGTTTCGGCGCACTCCTAATGGCTCACGGCGTCACCGGTGGGGTCGTCGCCGTCGACAATGGCTAAATCGAGTGAGTCATGAGCGAGCTGTTACTGATAGATGATGACCAGGAGCTCTGTGAGCTGCTGACCAGTTGGTTGAGCCAGGAAGGCTTCCAGGTGCGCGCCTGCCACAACGGCCTGAGCGCCCGCAAAGCCTTGGCCGAAGCCGCCCCGGCGGCGGTGGTGCTCGATGTGATGCTGCCCGACGGCAGCGGCCTGGAGTTGCTCAAGCAACTGCGCAACGACCACCCGGAGTTGCCGGTGCTGATGCTCTCGGCGCGGGGCGAGCCTCTGGACCGCATCCTCGGCCTGGAACTGGGCGCCGACGACTACCTGGCCAAGCCTTGCGATCCGCGCGAACTGACGGCGCGCCTGCGCGCCGTGTTACGCCGCAGCCACCCGGCCGCGGTATCGACCCAGCTGGAACTGGGCGACTTGTGCTTCAGCCCGGTGCGCGGGGTGGTCAGCATTGATGAGCAGGAATTCACCCTGACCGTCTCCGAAAGCCGCCTGCTTGAAGCCTTGCTGCGTCAGCCCGGCGAGCCCCTGGACAAACAGGAACTGGCTCAGATCGCCCTGGGCCGCAAGTTGACCCTGTATGACCGCAGCCTGGACATGCACGTCAGCAACCTGCGTAAAAAGATCGGCCCGCACCCCGATGGCCGGCCACGCATCGTGGCGCTGCGTAGTCGTGGCTACTACTACAGCCTCTAAACATCACGCTTAACCCTGTGGGAGCTGGCTTGCCTGCGATAGCGGTGTGTCAGTCCACCGTTATGCTAACTGGCCCACCGCTATCGCAGGCAAGCCAGCTCCCACCATTGATTTCATCACCTTCAAGGGTTTTGTCAGCTCCTGTCAAACCTGTCTTTACCGAAGCTTTACCCTCCCCTGACCGCCGCTGACCTTGCGCTGCGTAACCTACTCACATCCGGACTCACCGGAATAGAGACAGGAGAATCACCATGCGCAAGACCCTTATCGCTTTGATGCTCGCCGCTGCACTGCCTACCGTCGCCATGGCCATGCCTGAAGGCCCGGGCCCGATGGGCGGCCACGAAGGCCACATGATGGGTGGCCCAGGCCACGGTGAACACGGTCCGCGTGGTAAAGGTGGCCCGTTCAGCCAGTTGGACTTGAGCAAGGAACAGCGTGAGCAGATCCGCAAGCTGATGGGTGAGCAATGGCACGCTCGCAAAGACCTGACCCAAAAGTACCTGGACAAACTGCCGGCCGCTGACCAGAAGGCGATGCAGGACGAAATCGCCGCCGGCAAGCAGAAAACCCAGGCCGATATCCGCGCCGTGCTCAAGCCCGACCAACAGAAGAAGTACGACGAGATCGTCAAGAAGCAAGCCGAGCGCCGCGCCGAATGGAAAGAGTTCCAGGCCTGGAAAGCCCAGCAAGCGCAAAAAGCGCAATAATGGCCTAGCTTCACCCCAGCCCAGTGGTTCGCGCCGCTGGGCTTTTCCTGTTTGAGGGTTTCCTGTGCGTTCATTGTTCTGGCGTATCCTGGCGAGTTTCTGGCTGGCCATCGCCCTGGTAGGCGGGTTGTCGATTTTGCTTGGGCATATGCTCAACCAGGACGCCTGGATTCTGAGCCGCCACCCTGGCCTCAACAACCTGGCCCAAGAGTGGACGCAACTCTATGAAGCCCAGGGCGAAGACGCCGCCCAGGACTTGCTGCAACAGCGCAAACGCCAGTACCACATTGATGTGCAAGTGCTGAACGAGAGTGGCGAGCCGGTGGTGCGGGGCACCTTCCCGCGCCGCGCCGCCGCCTTCGAAGCCCGGCAGAACGACAGCCAGGACGGCCACCTGCCGTGGCGACGCCTGACCGCCGAGTACACCAGCGACAAAACCGGCGACACCTACCTGCTGATCTACCGCATTCCCCACCCGGAGCTGGAGGCCTGGCACCGCAGCAGCCTGCTGTGGCCGCTCAGTGCCCTGGCGATTACCCTGGTGGTGCTGACCCTGTTCAGCCTTCTGGTGACGTTGTCCATTACTCGCCCGCTCAGTCGTTTGCGCGGCGCGGTGCATGATCTGGGGCAAACCACCTATCAACAAAACAGCCTGGCGCAACTGGCCAACCGGCGCGACGAATTCGGCGTCTTGGCTAACGACTTCAACCGCATGGGCGCGCGCCTGCAAAGCCTGATCGGCAGCCAGCGCCAGTTGCTGCGCGACGTCTCCCACGAACTGCGCTCGCCGTTGGCGCGCTTGCGTATCGCCCTGGCCCTGGCCGAACGCGCCAGCCCCGAAGAGCGGGAAAAACTCTGGCCGCGCCTGACCCGCGAATGCGATCGCCTGGAAGCCTTGATCAGCGAGATCCTGGTGTTGGCACGGGTCGACGCCGACAACGCCAGCGCCGAAGACATCGACCTCACCCCGTTGCTTAAAACCCTGCAAAAGGACGCCCAACTCAGTGCCCCCGAGCAAGTGGTGCAACTGACGACTGCCAATGATTTGCAGCTTAAAGGCTGGCCGACCATGATCGAACGTGCCGTGGACAATCTGCTGCGCAATGCCCAGCGCTTCAACCCGGTGGGCGAACCGATTGAATTGCAGGCCCAGCATCAAGGCGGGCGCATTCTGATCAGCGTACGCGACCACGGCCCCGGCGTTGAAGCCGAGCACCTGAGCCAATTGGGCGAGCCGTTCTATCGGGCGCCGGGCCAGACCGCCCAAGGTCATGGCCTGGGCCTGGCCATCGCCCGTCGCGCCGCCGAGCGCCATGGCGGCAACCTGATCCTGGCCAACCATCCCGATGGCGGCTTTATCGCCAGCATCGAACTGCCCTTGATCCCTGGGGTTGCCACACCAGTGGGATGATCTTCTATAGTGGCCCTTCTCTTACGGAGGGCCTTTGATGACTGACCTGCTGACTCCCATCCAAGCCGCACTCGCGTTACCGCACGCCCCACTGCCCCAGACCCAGGCCGGTGCCTTGCCCTCGACCTTTGCCGTGACTGACCTGGCGGCCGCCAGCATCGGCGCCGCGGGCCAGGCTATCGCCCAGTTGATTGAGCAACAAACCGGGCGTCTGCCCAGCGTCAGCGTGGATCGGCGCCTGGCCTCGTTGTGGTTCTCTTCGTCGATTCGCCCCGTGGGGTGGCAAGTGCCGCCTTTGTGGGACCCGGTAGCGGGTGATTACGCCAGCGTCGATGGCTGGATCCGCCTGCACACCAACGCGCCCCATCATCGTGCGGCGGCCGAGCGGGTATTGGGGCCTGCCGCTGATCGCGCCGCCATGGCGAGTAGAGTCGCGACCTGGAAAGCCGCCGAACTGGAACAGGCGGTTGTCGATGCGGGCGGTTGTGCCGCGCAAATGCGTAGCTGGCAAGCCTGGCAGCAGCATCCCCAAGGCTTGGCGGTAAACGCCGAAGCGTTGATCCAGCGCCAGGTCTTCGAACCCGGCATCGACAAACCCTGGCTAGGCTCAGCCGCTCGCCCACTGGCCGGCATCAAGGTGCTGGATTTGACCCGGGTGCTGGCCGGCCCGGTGGCCAGTCGTTTCCTCGCAGGCTTAGGCGCCGACGTACTGCGCATCGACTCGCCCACCTGGAACGAACCTGGCGTCGTCCCGGAAATGACCCTGGGTAAACGCTGCGCCCGCCTTGATCTAAAGCGCCACGACGACCGGCAGGTGTTTGAAACGTTGCTCAAGGACGCCGACATTCTGTTCCACGGTTACCGCGCCGATGCCCTGGAGCAACTGGGTTATACCCTTGGCGAACGTCAGCACATCGCCCCCGGCCTGATCGACGTCAGCCTCAACGCCTACGGCTGGAGCGGCCCATGGCGTAATCGGCGTGGCTTTGACAGCCTGGTGCAGATGAGCAGCGGGATTGCCGAGGCCGGCATGGCCTGGAAACAGACGGATAAACCGCTGCCGCTACCGGTGCAGGCGCTGGATCACGCTACCGGCTATTTGATGGCCGCCAGTGCGATCCGGGCTTTGGCCGAGCGCCTGGACTCCGGACGCGGCGGTTCGGCGCGCTTGTCGTTGGCGCGCACGGCGAAGTTGCTGGTGGCGGCCGGGCAAGTGTCACAGCAAGCGGCATTGCGTGAGGAAGACATCAATGACCAGGGCCTGGTCGTGGAGCAGACAGCCTGGGGCCAGGCCCACCGGCTACTGGCGCCGCTGAGCATCAGTGGCACGCCGTTGCAGTGGGATTTGCCGGCGGTGGAGTTAGGGTCACACCGACCTCAGTGGTGACCTGGGCACCGCTATCGCAGGCAAGCCAGCTCCCACAGGATCAGTGTGGGAGCCGGGCTTGCCCGCGATGGGGCCATCACCGTCGCTATCAATCCCCGCGGTTCAACGACGTCCACAAATGCTGCGCCGCATACGCCCTCAACGGCCGCCACGCCTCGGCCCGCGCCAATAACTGCCGCGCCGACACCGGCCCACCTTCCAAGGCTGCCAAAGCATTGATCAGCCCGATATCCCCCGACGCAAATGCATCCACCTCGCGCAACTGGCGCATGGCGATGTACTGCGCGGTCCACTCTCCAATCCCCGGCAACGCAACCAGCCGTGCAACGCCGTCCTGGAGGCTGGCCTTGGGTTCGAAAAGCTGAGGATCATCCAACAGCGCCTGGGCCACACCGGACAACGTACGACCCCGCGCCTTGGGCATGCCCAGGGTGGCCAGGTCTGCCGCCGCCAGCACTTCTGGTGTCGGGAACAGGTGGGTGATACCGGCGTGCGGGGATGCCAGCGCCAGGCCATACTGAGCCACCAGCTTGCTCGCCAGGCGAATCGCCGCCACCACGGTTATCTGCTGGCCCAGCACTGCACGAATCGCCAGTTCCAACCCGTCCCAGGTGCCTGGCAACCGCAGGCCAGGGCGGGCCGCAGCCAGTTGCGCCATCAGGGGATCTTGCGACAATTGCGCGTTGATCACCTCAGGCACCGCATCCAGATCAAACATCCTGCGCAAGCGCCGCTCGATCTCAGGCATCGCTGCAGGCTCGGGAAAGTCGACCGTCACCTCCAGCCAATCCCCCACGCCCGGTTCGACGCTGACCCAGCCATGTCGGCCCGCCACACTGATACTGCGCCGATATACGCCGGCGACCACGGTTTCCAACCCGGTAATCGCCCGCGCCGATAGGAACCCCAGCATCGCCGCCCAGTCGTAGGGCGGTTGATACGCCAATCTCACAGTGACAATACCCCGCTATACAGCCCATACGCGGCTAACCCGGCGCCCGCGATCACGCCGCTGAAAATGCCTTTTTCCACGGCGGTAAACAAGGGTAGGCCCTGCTCGCGCTTGGCCAGGGCAAACAGGATCACACCCGGGGCGTACAGCAACGCCGACAGCAGCAAATACTTCAATCCCCCCGCATACAGCAGCCAAATCGCGTAGCCGAGGGCAACCAGCCCCACCAGCAGATCTTTCATGCGCCGGCGCTGCCAGCCTGCATAGGTTTCGCCGCGCGCGCTCAACAGCACCGCATAGGCCGCCGACCACAAATAAGGCACCAGGATCATCGAGGACGCCAAGTAGATCAGGGTGGTGTAGGTGCTGGCGGAAAACAGCGTGATCACCAGGAATGCCTGGATCATCACGTTGGTCAGCCATAAGGCATTGACCGGCACCTGATTGGCGTTTTCCTTCTTCAGGAACGCCGGCATGGTCTTGTCCTGGGCGGTGGCATAGAGGATTTCCGCGCACAGCAGCGCCCAGGAGAGCAACGCGCCGAGCAGCGAAACCGCCAGGCCGATACTGATCAATACCGCGCCCCAAGGCCCGACGATATGCTCCAACACACCGGCCAGGGACGGGTTCTGCAATTGCGCCAGCTCCGGCTGGCTCATGATGCCCAGGGACAACACATTCACCAGCACCAGCAAGGCCAGCACGCCCACGAAACCAATCACCGTGGCGCGCCCCACGTCCGAGCGTTTCTGCGCCCGCGCCGAATACACACTGGCGCCTTCGATCCCGATAAATACAAACACCGTGACCAGCATCATGTGGCGCACCTGCTCGACCACGCTGCCCATCTGCGGGTTACCCATTCCCCAGATATCGCGGGTGAAAATATCCGCCTTGAATGCAACGGCGGCGATCACGATAAACATCAGCAGCGGCACGATCTTCGCCACCGTCGTCACCTGATTGATGAACGCTGCCTCTTTGATCCCGCGCATCACCAGAAAATGTACGGCCCACAGCAACAGCGACGCGCAGCCGATGGCAAGCGGCGTATTGCCCTGGCCGAACGCCGGAAAAAAGTAGCCGAGGGTGCTGAATAGCAAGACGAAATAACCGACATTGCCCATCCACGCACTGATCCAGTAACCCCAGGCGGATGAAAAGCCCATGTAGTCGCCAAAACCCGCCTTGGCGTAGGCATACACACCGGAGTCCAGTTCGGGCTTACGGTTCGCCAACGTCTGGAACACAAAGGCCAGGGTCAGCATGCCGATGGCGGTGATCGCCCAGCCGATCAATATGGCGCCCACTTCGGCACGGGCGGCCATGTTCTGCGGCAATGAAAAGATGCCGCCGCCAATCATCGAGCCCACCACCAGGGCGATCAGGGCACTGAGCCGGAGTTTCTGGGCGGGTTGGGTCATGCAGCTTCCTCGAAATAAACGGTTGGGCGACAACTGCGCACACAAGTAATTCAGATTAATGACGTTGTCATAACATAAGGATATGTAAAGGTAGGAAGTTTAGGCTTATTTAGAATTTAAATACGTCAATTATGAAGCGATAGTCAAACAACGTACAAAAAATTTGCACATTCGCAAATACGAACTAGCGTCAACACCCATGCCCTCGACCAAATGATTAACCACACAGCAAAGAGCGCTCTATCAAGCGCCTTTGCGGGACTTGTTCGCCCGCAAAAACCTCACCCTAAGTCGTTAATTCACAATGGAATGTGCCAATGAAGTGATCTGAGTCAGCTGTTTGATTAGCGCACGGAATTATTCTGTGGTCTCTCTTCTCCTGCATTGGAGTCATGCAATGTCTGAAACTCCCGGAAAACTTCGACTAGGCGCCCTGGTCGCACTTGTCGTAGGCTCGATGATTGGCGGCGGTATCTTTTCATTGCCACAAAACATGGCCGCCAGCGCCGATGTCGGTGCGGTGTTGATCGGCTGGGTGATTACCGCCATCGGCATGTTGACCCTCGCCTTCGTGTTCCAGACCCTCGCCAACCGCAAGCCTGACCTCGACGGCGGGGTCTACGCCTACGCCAAGGCCGGTTTCGGCGACTACATGGGCTTTTCATCCGCCTGGGGCTACTGGATCAGCGCCTGGCTGGGCAACGTCGGCTACTTCGTGTTGCTGTTCAGCACCTTGGGCTATTTCTTCCCGGTCTTTGGCGAGGGCAATACCCCGACGGCGGTGATCGCTGCGTCAGTGCTGTTATGGGCCGTGCATTTCCTGGTGCTGCGCGGGATCAAGGAAGCGGCGTTCATCAACCTGGTGACCACCGTCGCCAAGGTGGTGCCGCTGCTGCTGTTCGTGCTCATCGCCCTGTTCGCGTTCAAGCTGGACATCTTCACCGCTGACATCTGGGGCGTGAAAAACCCGGACCTGGGCAGTGTGATGAACCAGGTGCGCAACATGATGCTGGTCACCGTGTGGGTGTTTATCGGCATCGAAGGCGCGAGCATCTTCTCGTCCCGTGCCGAGAAACGCAGTGACGTGGGCAAGGCCACCGTGATCGGCTTTATCACTGTGCTGCTGTTCCTGATGCTGGTGAACGTGCTGTCCCTGGGGATCATGACCCAGCCGGAACTGGCCAAACTGCAAAACCCGTCGATGGCCGCCGTGCTGGAGCATGTGGTGGGCCACTGGGGCGCGGTGCTGATCAGCGTGGGCTTGATCATCTCCCTGCTCGGCGCGCTGCTGTCATGGGTGCTGCTGTGTGCGGAGATCATGTTCGCCGCCGCCAAGGACCACACCATGCCGGAGTTCCTGCGCAAGGAAAACGCCAACCATGTGCCGGTCAACGCCCTGTGGCTGACCAACGCAATGGTGCAGATATTCCTGGTGATCACGCTGTTTTCCGCCAGCACCTACCTGTCACTGATCTACCTCGCCACCTCGATGATCCTGGTGCCTTACCTGTGGTCGGCGGCCTACGCCCTGCTGCTGGCGGTACGCGGCGAGACCTACGAGAACGCCCTCAAAGAGCGCAGAAAGGACCTGTTCATCGGCGCTATCGCCCTGATCTATGCGATCTGGCTGCTCTACGCCGGCGGCACCAAATACCTGCTGCTCTCCGCCCTGCTCTATGCCCCTGGCGCGATCCTGTTCGCCAAAGCCAAGCGTGAACTGGGCAAACCGATTTTCACCCCCGTCGAGAAGCTGATTTTCGCCGCAGTGGTCATTGGCGCCCTGGTGGCGGCCTATGGGCTCTACGACGGCTTCCTGACCCTGTAATTGTTGTTCACTGGAGGATCTGTAATGACCACGGAAAAAGTGAAGTACGGCGTACATTCCGAAGCCGGCAAACTGCGCAAAGTCATGGTGTGCTCCCCAGGTTTGGCCCACCAGCGGCTGACCCCCAACAACTGCGACGAGCTGCTGTTCGATGACGTGCTGTGGGTGGCCCAGGCCAAGCGCGACCACTTCGACTTCGTGACCAAGATGCGCGAGCGGGACATTGATGTGCTGGAAATGCACAACCTGCTCACCGACATCGTCGCCAACCCCGAAGCGCTGGACTGGATTCTGGAACGCAAGATCACCGCCAACACCGTAGGCCTGGGCCTGGTCGATGAAGTCGGTTCGTGGCTGCGCAGCCTGGAGCCGCGCAAAATCAGCGAGTACCTGATTGGCGGCGTATCGGCCGACGACCTGCCGAGCAGCTTCGGTGGCAAGACCATCGAGATGTTCCGCGATTTTCTCGGCCATGCCAGTTTCATCTTGCCGCCACTGCCCAACACCCAGTTCACCCGCGACACCACTTGCTGGATCTACGGCGGCGTGACGCTCAACCCGATGTACTGGCCGGCGCGCCGCCAGGAAACCCTGCTGACCAGCGCCATCTATAAATTCCACCCTGAGTTCACCAACGCGGACTTCCAGATCTGGTACGGCGACCCCGATCAGGAACATGGCGCCGCGACGCTGGAAGGCGGCGACGTGATGCCGATTGGCAACGGCGTGGTGTTGATCGGCATGGGTGAGCGTTCGTCCCACCAGGCCATTGGCCAACTGGCGCGCAACCTGTTCCAGAACAAAGCCGTGGAGCGCGTCATCGTGGCCGGCCTGCCCAAATCCCGCGCCGCGATGCACCTGGACACCGTGTTCAGCTTCTGCGACCGCGACCTGGTCACCGTCTTCCCCGAAGTGGTCAACCAGATCGTGCCTTTCACCCTGCGTCCTGACGAGAGCAAGCCCCACGGCATCGACATTCAGCGCGAGAAAACCAACTTCCTCGAAACCGTGGCCGCAGCGCTCAACCTCAAGGCCCTGCGCGTGGTCGAGACCGGCGGCAACAGCTTCGCCGCCGAACGCGAGCAATGGGATGACGGCAACAACGTGGTGGCCGTGGAACCGGGCGTGGTGATTGGCTACGACCGCAATACCTACACCAACACCCTGCTGCGCAAGGCCGGTGTGGAAGTGATCACCATCAGCGCCGGTGAACTCGGCCGAGGCCGTGGCGGCGGCCACTGCATGACCTGCCCGATCATCCGCGACCCTATCGACTATTAAGGAGATTTCATCATGGCTTTCAATATGCGCAACCGCAGCCTGCTGTCGCTGATGCACCACACCACTCGCGAGCTGCATTATCTGCTGGACCTGTCCCGCGACCTCAAACGCGCCAAATACACCGGCACCGAGCGTCCGCACCTGCAGGGCAAGAACATCGCACTGATCTTCGAAAAAACCTCCACCCGCACTCGCTGTGCCTTCGAAGTCGCGGCCCATGACCAGGGCGCCCACGTCACCTATATCGACCCGGTGTCGTCGCAGATCGGCCACAAAGAAAGCATGAAAGACACCGCCCGCGTACTGGGCCGGATGTTCGATGCCATTGAATACCGTGGCTTTGAGCAGGAAATCGTCGAAGAGCTGGCCAAGTTCGCCGGTGTGCCGGTGTTCAACGGCCTCACCGCCGAATTCCACCCGACCCAGATGATCGCCGACACCCTGACCATGCGCGAACACAGCGACAAGCCGCTGCATGACATCAGCTACGCCTACCTCGGGGACGCCCGCTACAACATGGGCAACTCGCTGCTGATGATCGGCGCCAAGCTGGGCATGGACGTGCGCATCGGCGCGCCCAAAGCGCTGTGGCCCCATGAAGATTTCATCAAGCAATGCCAGGCCTTTGCCGAGGAAAGCGGCGCACGCATCACCATCACCGAAGACCCGAAAGAAGCCGTGAAAGGTGTGGATTTCATCCACACCGATATCTGGGTGTCCATGGGCGAACCAGTGGAAGCGTGGGACGAGCGCATCGAGCAACTGCTGCCGTACCAGGTCAACGCCAAGATGATGAAAGCCTCGGGCAACCCTCGGGTGAAATTCATGCATTGCCTGCCGGCGTTCCACAACAGTGAAACCAAGGTCGGCAAGGACATCGCGGCGCGCTATCCGCACCTGGCCAATGGCGTGGAAGTGACCGAAGAGGTGTTCGAGTCGCCGGCCAATATCGCCTTCGAGCAGGCGGAAAACCGCATGCATACCATCAAGGCGATTCTGGTGTCGGCGTTGGCGGATATCTAACCCCACTCTGATCGTTCCCACGCTCCGCGTGGGAATGCAGCCAGTGGCGCTCTGCGCCACAAGAGCGGACGCAGAGCGTCCGGTGAGGCATTCCCACGCAGAGCGTGGGAACGATCATTCTAGAAGGACATTCTGTATGCGCATCGTCGTAGCCCTGGGCGGCAACGCCCTCCTGCGTCGTGGTGAACCCATGACCGCAGACAACCAACGCGCCAACATCCGTATCGCCACCGAACAGATCGCCAAGATCCACCCCGGCAACGAGTTGGTGATCGCCCACGGCAATGGCCCGCAAGTGGGCCTGCTGTCATTGCAGGCGGCGGCCTACACCAGCGTCTCGCCTTACCCGCTGGACGTGCTGGGCGCTGAGACAGAGGGCATGATCGGCTACATCATTGAACAGGAACTGGGCAACCTGCTGGACTTTGAAGTGCCGTTCGCCACCCTGCTCACCCAGGTCGAAGTGGACGCCAAGGACCCGGCCTTCCAGAACCCTACCAAGCCCATCGGCCCGGTGTATGCCAAAGCCGAAGCCGAGAAACTCGCCGCCGAGAAAGGTTGGGCCATCGCGCCCGATGGCGACAAATACCGCCGCGTGGTCGCCAGCCCGCGCCCCAAACGCATCTTTGAAATTCGCCCGATCAAATGGCTGCTGGAGAAAAAAGCCATCGTGATCTGCGCCGGTGGCGGCGGCATCCCGACGATGTATGGCGAAGACGGCAAGCTGCGCGGCATTGAAGCCGTGATCGACAAAGACCTGTGTTCCTCCTTGCTGGCCACGCAACTGGAGGCCGATTTGCTGGTGATCGCCACCGACGTCAACGCCGCCTTTATCGACTTCGGCAAGCCCACCCAGAAGGCCATCGGCCAGGCCCACCCCGACGACATGGAAAAACTCGGCTTCGCCGCCGGCTCCATGGGGCCCAAGGTCCAGGCCGCCTGCGAGTTCGCCCGCCAGACTGGCAAAACTGCGGTGATCGGTTCACTCTCGGACATCGAAGCCATCGTCCAGGGCAGCGCCGGCACGCGCATCAGCACGGCCAAACCTGGCATCACCTACCTGTGAAGTTGAGGAGAAACGCCTATGGCTATCTTTGAACCCGGCCACCTGCATATCGAGCGACACGCGCTGAACAAGGACGATGTCAGCTACGACCTGTGCCTGGACTACGAAGTCGTCACGGATGACCGCGAAGGCAAAGGCATGCAGTTCACCCTGCATGGCAGCATCCAGGGCAAGGGCATGAAGGAAACCTTTTTCCTGCCCAAGGACCAGGCCTATAACTTCGCCAGCAATGTGACCAAGATTGTCGAAAAATACGGCATTCCCAAGACCCATAGCAGCGTCGGTTCACAGCACAAGCATTACGATCTGATGTTTGAGGATGTGCGCCACCAGTTGGATATGAAATCCGGCGACCCGGTCAAACCCGAACACCTGGAATAACCTGCCCCCCAATCGAATGTGGGCGCTGGCTTGCCTGCGATAGCGACCTGTCAGACGATATTTTCGGTAACTGACCCACCGCCATCGCAGGCAAGCCAGCTCCCACATTTTGATCTCCACCGGCTCCAAGGCATACTGGCCACCCTCAGCACTCCAGAATCAAGATCCGCCCCATGCGTATCCACGTCAGCTTCATCGACCGCGTCGGCATCACCCAGGAAGTCCTGGCCTTGCTCGGTGGGCGCAATCTCAATCTGGATGCGGTGGAAATGGTGCCGCCCAATGTCTATATCGATGCGCCGACCCTCAGCGCCGAGGTGCTTGAAGAGCTGCGCGATGCGTTGTTCAGCGTGCACGGCGTGCAGGCGGTAAAGGTCGTCGACATCCTTCCGGGCCAGCGTCGCCACTTGCAACTCGACGCCCTGCTGGCGGCCATGACCGACCCGGTGCTGGCCCTGGACAGTGCAGGCAAGATCTTGCTGGCCAATCCGGCGCTGATCGCCTTGTACGGGCGTGAACCGGCCGGTGAGAGCATCGCCGAGCTGTTCGATGATCCGGCCTTGCTGGAAACCTTGCTGGACCAGGGCTTTCGCTTGCCGTTGCGCGAGATCAGCGTCAACGGCCAGACCTTGCTGCTGGGCGCCACGCCGATCACCGACGCTGGCGCCCTGCTTACCCTCTACCAGCCCAACCGCATCGGCGAACAACTGTCGGCGCTGCACCATGACCATGCCGAAGGGTTTGATGCGCTGCTGGGCGAGTCCCCGGCGATCCGCACGCTCAAGGCTCGGGCGCAACGGGTGGCGGCGCTGGATGCACCGCTGCTGATCCAGGGCGAAACCGGCACCGGCAAAGAGCTGGTGGCCCGCGCCTGCCACGCCATCAGCGCGCGTCACAGTGCGCCGTTTCTGGCACTGAACTGCGCGGCGTTGCCGGAAAACCTCGCCGAAAGTGAATTGTTCGGCTATGCGCCGGGCGCCTTTACCGGCGCGCAACGCGGTGGTAAACCGGGGCTGATGGAGTTGGCCAACCAGGGCACGGTGTTTCTCGATGAGATCGGTGAAATGTCGCCGTACCTGCAAGCCAAACTGCTGCGCTTTCTCAACGACGGCAGCTTTCGCCGCGTGGGTGGCGACCGCGAAGTAAAGGTCAATGTGCGCATCCTCAGCGCCACCCACCGCGACCTGGAAAAGATGGTCAGCGAAGGCACCTTTCGCGAAGATCTGTTTTACCGCCTCAACGTGCTCAACGTCGCCGTGCCGCCTTTGCGTGAACGCGGCCAGGACATCCTGCTGCTGGCGCGCTACTTCATGCAGCAAGCCTGCGCGCAGATCCAGCGCCCGGTCTGCCGCCTGGCGCCGGGTACCTATCCAGCCCTGCTGGGCAACCACTGGCCGGGCAACGTGCGGCAGTTGCAAAACGTGATCTTCCGCGCTGCCGCCATCTGCGAAAGCAGCCTGGTGGACATCGGCGACCTGGACATCGCCGGCACCTCCGTGGCGCGCCAGAGCGATGGTGAAGTCGACAGCCTGGAACAGGCCGTGGAAGATTTCGAGCGCAGCCTGCTGGAAAGCCTCTACAGCCGCTACCCCTCGACCCGCCAACTGGCCAGCCGGCTGCAAACCTCCCACACGGCTATCGCCCATCGCCTGCGCAAATACGGCATTCCCAACAAACCCTGACGGAATAAACGCGGTTCAACTGTAGGAGCTGGCTTGCCTGCGATAGCGTTGGGTCATCCAACACCTTAGTGACGGGTAGACCGCTATCGCAGGCAAGCCAGCTCCCATAGAGACCGCATTACAGATTTGGTCTGAGAACGACATTCCTTGTACTGAAAGCGCTACAGCGTAACGATATCGCTACAACCCTGTTTTTTGCGCGCCATGCAAGGCTTTGATCCACATAGGCTTTTTTTCACGCATTCGACTGTAGCGAAAACGCTACAGCACATTCCATTAAGCCTATGACTGAATTTATTAACCCTTTGATCTATAACGATTTAATAACGTTGGCCGCGATATTGCTAAGCAACTCCTCATTATTCCAATCCCGTCCACCAGACGATTCTGGCCCTGAGGAGTTTCCATGAGCGAGTTGCGTTTCACTGAAGATCACGAATGGCTGCGCGCCGAAGCCGATGGCAGCGTCACCGTGGGTATCACCGCTTTTGCGCAGAACGCGCTGGGTGATGTGGTTTTCGTGCAACTGCCAGAGTTGCAGGCTTATACCAAGGGCGCCGAAGCCTCCACCGTGGAGTCGGTCAAGGCCGCCAGTGGTGTGTACATGCCGTTGGACGGTGAAGTCCTCGAAGTCAACGACAAGCTCGATGGCAGCCCGGAACTGGTCAACGAAGACCCGATGGGCGAAGGCTGGTTCTTCCGCTTTAAACCCGCCGATGCCGATGCAGTGGCTAAGCTGTTGGATCAGGATGCGTACGACCGTCTGATCAAAGCCAACGCTGAAGCTTGAGGAGCGCGCCATGACCGTTAATCTGACCACCGCCAACGAATTCATCGCCCGCCACATCGGCCCGCGCCAGGAAGATGAGCAGCAAATGCTCGCCAGCCTGGGGTTTGATTCCCTCGAAGCCCTGAGCGCCAGCGTGATCCCGGAAAGCATCAAGGGCACCAGCGTGCTCGGCCTGGAAGACGGCTTGAGCGAAGCCCAGGCCCTGGCCAAGATCAAGGCCATCGCCAGCCAGAACCAACTGTTCAAGACCTACATCGGCCAGGGCTATTACAACTGCCACACGCCGTCGCCGATCCTGCGCAACCTGCTGGAAAACCCGGCCTGGTACACCGCCTACACGCCGTATCAACCCGAGATTTCCCAAGGCCGCCTGGAAGCCCTGCTGAATTTCCAGACCCTGATCAGCGACCTCACCGGCCTGCCGATTGCCAACGCCTCCCTGCTTGACGAAGCCACCGCCGCTGCTGAAGCCATGACCTTCTGCAAGCGCCTGAGCAAGAACAAAGGCAGCCACGCGTTCTTCGCGTCGGTGCACAGCCACCCGCAAACCCTCGACGTATTGCGCACCCGTGCTGAACCTTTGGGCATCGATGTGGTGGTCGGCGATGAGCGTGAACTGACCGACGTCAGCGCGTTCTTCGGTGCCCTGCTGCAATACCCGGCCAGTAACGGCGATGTATTCGATTACCGCGAGCTGACCGAGCGCTTCCACGCCGCCAACGCCCTGGTCGCCGTAGCCGCCGACCTGATGGCCCTGACCCTGCTGACGCCGCCGGGTGAATTCGGCGCCGACGTCGCCATTGGCAGCGCACAGCGCTTTGGCGTGCCACTGGGCTTCGGTGGCCCGCACGCGGCGTACTTCTCCACCAAGGATGCGTTCAAGCGCGATATGCCAGGCCGTCTGGTCGGTGTTTCCGTCGACCGCTTCGGCAAGCCGGCCCTGCGCCTGGCCATGCAGACCCGCGAGCAACATATCCGCCGCGAGAAAGCCACCAGCAACATCTGCACTGCCCAAGTGCTGCTGGCCAACATCGCCAGCATGTACGCCGTGTACCACGGCCCCAAAGGCCTGACCCAGATCGCCCAGCGCATTCACCAGCTGACCGCGATCCTGGCCAAGGGCTTGACGGCCCTGGGCCAGAACGTCGAGCAGGCACACTTCTTCGACACCCTGACCCTCAACACCGGCGCCCACACCGCCGCCCTGCACGACAAGGCCCGCGCCCAGCGCATCAACCTGCGCGTGGTGGATGGCGAGCGCGTTGGCCTGTCGGTCGACGAAACCACCACCCAGGCCGATATCGAGGCCTTGTGGGCCATCTTCGCGGACGGCAAAACCCTGCCAGCCTTTGCCGCCACCGACAGCACCCTGCCGAGCGCGTTGCTGCGCCAGTCGCCGATCCTCAGCCACCCGGTCTTCAACCGTTACCATTCGGAAACCGAGCTGATGCGCTACCTGCGCAAGCTGGCCGACAAAGACCTGGCCCTGGACCGCACCATGATCCCGCTGGGTTCGTGCACCATGAAGCTCAACGCCGCCAGCGAAATGATCCCGGTGACCTGGGCCGAATTCGGTGCCCTGCACCCATTCGCCCCCGCCGCGCAAAGCGCCGGCTACCAGCAACTGACCAGCGAACTGGAAGCCATGCTATGTGCAGCGACCGGTTACGACGCGATCTCCCTGCAACCAAACGCCGGTTCCCAGGGTGAGTACGCCGGCCTCCTGGCCATCCGCGCCTATCACCAGAGCCGTGGCGAAGCACGTCGCGACATCTGCCTGATCCCGTCGTCAGCTCACGGCACCAACCCTGCCACCGCCAACATGGCCGGCATGCGCGTGGTGGTCACCGCTTGCGACGCGCGCGGCAACGTCGACATCGAAGACCTGCGCGCCAAGGCCATCGAGCACCGCGAGCACCTCGCTGCGCTGATGATCACTTATCCGTCCACCCACGGCGTGTTCGAGGAAGGTATCCGCGAAATTTGCGGGATCATTCACGACAACGGCGGCCAGCTGTACATCGACGGCGCCAACATGAACGCGATGGTTGGCCTGTGCGCACCGGGCAAGTTCGGCGGCGACGTGTCCCACCTGAACCTACACAAGACCTTCTGCATTCCCCACGGCGGTGGCGGCCCAGGCGTTGGCCCGATTGGCGTCAAGTCGCACCTCACGCCATTCCTGCCCGGCCACGCAGCCATGGAACGCAAGGAAGGCGCGGTGTGCGCTGCGCCGTTCGGCAGCGCGAGCATTCTGCCGATCACCTGGATGTACATCAGCATGATGGGCGGCGCCGGCCTCAAGCGTGCGTCGCAGTTGGCGATCCTGAATGCCAACTACATTTCCCGTCGCCTGGAAGAGCACTACCCGGTGCTGTACACCGGCAGCAATGGCCTGGTGGCCCACGAATGCATCCTGGACCTGCGCCCGTTGAAAGACAGCAGCGGCATCAGCGTGGACGACGTCGCCAAGCGCCTGATCGACTTTGGTTTCCATGCACCGACCATGTCGTTCCCGGTGGCCGGCACCTTGATGATCGAGCCGACCGAAAGTGAATCCAAGGAAGAGCTGGACCGCTTCTGCGACGCCATGATCGCCATCCGCGAAGAAATTCGCGCGGTGGAAAACGGCACATTGGACAAAGACGACAACCCACTCAAAAACGCGCCGCACACCGCCGCTGAACTGGTGGGCGAATGGAGCCACCCATACAGCCGTGAACAAGCGGTGTACCCGGTGGCTTCATTGATCGAAGGCAAGTACTGGCCGCCGGTTGGCCGGGTTGACAACGTGTTTGGCGATCGCAACCTGGTGTGTGCGTGCCCTTCTATCGAGAGCTACGCCTGATCTGACGGGAGATACGCGGCCAGTGTGGGAGCTGGCTTGCCTGCGATAGCGGTGTATCAGCCGACAGTGATGTTGTCTGCCCCACCGCTATCGCGGGCAAGCCCGGCTCCCACATTGACCGAGTCCTCCTCAGAAAATAATAAGAAACCGGAGAACAACCATGTCCCTTAGCGTGTTCGACCTGTTCAAAATTGGCATTGGCCCCTCCAGTTCCCACACCGTAGGCCCGATGCGTGCCGCCGCTCGATTTGTCGAGGGGCTCAAGCGTGACAACCTGCTGAGCACCACCACCGGCATCAAGGTGGAACTTTATGGATCGCTGGGCGCCACCGGCAAAGGCCACGGCAGCGACAAGGCTGTGTTGCTGGGCCTGGAAGGCGAACATCCGGACACCGTGAATACCGAAACCGTGGCTGCACACCTGGCGCAGATGCGCAGTGACGGGCGCCTCAACCTGCTCGGCGAACACAGCATTGCGTTCAACGAGAAAGAACACCTGGCGATGATTCGCAAGCCCCTTGCCTATCACCCCAACGGCATGATCTTTCGTGCCTTTGACGCCGCCGGCATCCAGACCCGCAGCCGCGAGTACTACTCGGTCGGTGGCGGTTTCGTGGTGGATGAAGACGCGGCGGGCGCCGACCGTATCGTCGAAGACGCTACACCCCTGACCTTCCCGTTCAAACACGCCAAGGACTTGCTCGGCCATTGCGCCACCTATGGCCTGTCTATCAGCCAGGTGATGCTGACCAATGAAAGTGCCTGGCGCCCGGAAGCCGAAACCCGCAGCGGTTTGTTGAAGATCTGGCAGGTCATGCAGGATTGCGTCGATGCCGGCTGTCGCAACGAAGGTATCTTGCCCGGAGGCTTGAAGGTCAAGCGCCGGGCGGCGGCCTTGCATCGGCAGTTGTGCAAGAACCCGGAGTCGGCGCTGCGCGACCCGCTGTCGGTGCTCGATTGGGTCAACCTGTATGCGCTGGCAGTCAACGAAGAAAACGCCAATGGCGGGCGCGTGGTCACTGCGCCCACCAATGGCGCGGCTGGGATCATTCCGGCCGTGCTGCACTACTACATGCGCTTCATCCCCGGCGCGAACGAAGACGGTGTGGTGCGCTTTTTGCTCACCGCGGCCGCCATCGGCATTTTGTACAAGGAAAATGCTTCGATCTCAGGCGCCGAAGTCGGTTGCCAGGGCGAAGTCGGCGTGGCCTGTTCCATGGCCGCAGGCGCACTCTGTGAAGTGCTGGGCGGCAGCGTGTCCCAAGTGGAAAACGCCGCCGAGATCGGCATGGAACACAACCTCGGCCTGACCTGCGACCCCATTGGCGGGCTGGTGCAGGTGCCGTGCATCGAGCGCAATGCCATGGGCTCGGTGAAGGCGATCAATGCGGTGCGCATGGCCCTGCGTGGCGACGGCCAGCACTTTGTGTCCCTCGACAAGGTCATCCGCACCATGCGCCAGACCGGCGCCGACATGAAAAGCAAATACAAGGAAACCGCCCGTGGCGGTTTGGCGGTCAACATTATCGAGTGCTGACGCCCACAAGCGCGTCGGCACGTTTTTCAGGAGCTGAATATGTCCACCGAAACCCTGTTGAAAACTCCTCTGCACGCCTTGCACCTCGAACTCGGCGCGCGCATGGTGCCCTTCGCCGGCTACGACATGCCGGTGCAGTATCCATTGGGCGTGATGAAGGAACACCTGCATACCCGTGAACAGGCCGGGTTGTTCGATGTTTCCCACATGGGCCAGATCCGCCTCACCGGCGCGAATGCCGCCAAGGCCCTGGAGACCCTGGTGCCCGTCGATATCATCGACCTGCCAGTGGGTATGCAGCGCTATGCGATGTTCACCAACGAGCAAGGCGGCATCCTCGACGACCTGATGGTCGCCAACCTGGGCAACGACGAATTGTTCCTGGTGGTCAACGCCGCCTGCAAGGACCAGGACCTGGCGCACCTGCGTACACATATCGGCGACCAATGCACCATCGAACCGCTGTTCGAAGAACGCGCCCTGCTCGCCCTGCAAGGCCCGGCGGCAGTGAAAGTATTGGCGCGCCTGGCCCCTGAAGTCACCCAGATGACCTTCATGCAATTTGCCACCCTGCGTTTGCTGGGCGTGGAGTGCTACGTCAGCCGCTCCGGCTACACCGGTGAAGACGGCTTTGAAATCTCCGTGCCGGCGGCCAATGCCGAGAGCCTGGCCCGCAGCCTGCTGGCCGAAACCGAAGTGCAGGCCATCGGCCTGGGCGCCCGTGATTCGCTACGCCTGGAAGCCGGCCTGTGCCTGTACGGCCACGACATGAATACCGACACCACGCCAATCGAAGCCAGCCTGTTGTGGGCGATTTCCAAGGCTCGGCGTGCCGATGGCGCACGGGCCGGCGGCTTCCCTGGCGCCGACCGCATCTTCACCCAACAGCAAACCGGTGTGGCGCGCAAACGCGTAGGCCTGCTGCCGCAGGAGCGTACCCCGGTGCGTGAAGGCGCTGAAATTGTCGATGCACAGGGTACGGTTATCGGCAGCGTGTGCAGCGGAGGCTTTGGCCCAACCTTGGGCGGCCCGCTGGCGATGGGTTACCTGGACAGCGCATTTGTCGCATTGGATACCGAAGTTAGCGCAATGGTACGTGGGAAAAAGGTGCCACTGCGTGTAAGTAAAATGCCATTCGTTCCGCAACGTTACTACCGTGGCTGATTGACTGTTTCTATAAGTAACGCGGTTGCGTTAATGCGCACTAAACTGTAACGCAACCGCCATAAAACAGTGCATTCACGATAGGCTTTTTATAGCTGACGCCCTATAACAAGTGAATAACTCTATCGAATAAGCCGGTATCAGAACATTCAACAAAGTGTCATGAGACCCAATAAAACAAGGGCCTGCACAAGGGCTTGTTTTTTTCATATTAGTTGGCGTAGAGTTTGCCCACTGTGTTTGCATGGGTCGCTTGGAACCTGGACCTGGGCAGTAGCTCAAGTAGTTTGCTACAACCCGTTCGACGTCTCTTACTTTCCTGCAACCCAGCCCAGTACTCTTTCGTGTGAAAGGGGCTGTCATTAATTTTTAGCGTCAAAGGAAAGAAGAAAATGTCGGATAAAGGTGGACGTCAGAGCGGTACCGTCAAGTGGTTCAACGACGAGAAAGGGTTTGGTTTTATCACTCCTGAAAGCGGCCCGGATCTGTTCGTGCATTTCCGCGCTATCCAGGGCAACGGTTTCAAGAGCCTGAAGGAAGGCCAGAAGGTCACCTTCGTTTCAGTACAAGGCCAAAAAGGCCTGCAGGCTGACGAAGTACAAGCAGAAGGCTGATCCTTGCTGCGACAAAAAGCCCCTGATATGACATCAGGGGCTTTTTTATGGGCGCCATTGCGTAAACTGCGTGCTTTCTCCAGAGAGCCCTGCCATGTCCAAACCCCTGTTGAGCCCCCAGGGCGAATTCCCCGCCGTTGGCCTGGGCCGTCGCCTGGCAGCGATGTTCTACGATTTCCTGCTGTGCACCGCCCTGCTGATCGTCACCGCGTTTATCTACAAGCTGGTGTGGATCGCCTTCGTGGGCGAAGCGAAGATGCGCACGCTCACCGAGTCCGGCGCGCTGGACGGTGACCCGTTGCTGTCGACTCTGCTGCTGTTCGTGCTGTTCGGGTTCTTCGCCAAGTTCTGGACCCATTCGGGGCAAACCCTGGGCATGCAGGTGTGGGGCGTGCGCGTGCAGAACGCTGACGGGTCGCGGATCAGCCTGTGGCAGGCACTGTTGCGTTTTGTGGTGTCGATTGCGTCATGGCTGTGCGTGGGGTTGGGGTTTATCTGGTCGTTGTTCGATAAACACAAACGCAGCTGGCATGACATCTATTCGGATACGCAGTTGGTGCGAATCCCGAAGCAAAAGAAGTAACTCAAGCGCATCACAGATCAACTGTGGGAGCTGGCTTGCCTGCGATAGCGGTCTTGCAGTCAAAACACCTGTGACTGTTACACCGCTATCGCAGGCAAGCTGGCTCCCACATTTTGATTTGTCTCAGCCTGAGGATCAGGCGTTGCCGGCCAGTTTCAACCGTGCTGCCTGGGTAAAGTCGAGCATGCGCTTGAGCGGCCGTACCGCCTGCGGAATCACCGCCGGTTCCACGAAGATCTCATTACTGCCCTCGCGTAGGCATTGCAACGTGCGCTCCAGCGTATTCATCGCCATCCACGGGCAGTGCGCGCAACTGCGGCAGGCTGCACCGTTACCGGCGGTAGGCGCTTCGACGAAGACTTTGTCCGGGCACAGCTGCTGCATCTTGTAGAAGATGCCGCGGTCGGTGGCGACGATAAAGGTTTTGTTCGGCAAGCGTTGCGCTGCGGCGATCAGCTGGCTGGTGGAACCCACCGCGTCCGCCAGTTCGATCACCGAAGTCGGTGACTCCGGGTGCACCAGGATCGCTGCATCCGGGTAGAGCGCCTTCATGTCTTCGAGCTGCTTGGACTTGAACTCTTCGTGGACGATGCAGGCACCGTCCCACAGCAGCATGTCGGCACCGGTCTGGCGCTGGATGTAGGTGCCCAGGTGTTTGTCCGGGCCCCAGATAATGGTCTCGCCGTTGTCCATCAGGCTTTCGACGATTTCCAGCGCGCAGCTGGAGGTCACCACCCAATCCGCCCGGGCTTTGACCGCCGCCGAGGTGTTGGCGTACACCACCACGGTGCGCTCGGGGTGTTGATCGCAGAACGCGGAAAACTCATCCACCGGGCAACCCAGGTCCAGGGAGCAGGTGGCTTCCAGGGTCGGCATCAGGATGCGTTTTTCAGGCGTGAGGATCTTGGCGGTCTCCCCCATGAAACGCACGCCAGCCACCAGTACGGTCTTGGCAGGGTGGGCGGCACCGAAGCGCGCCATTTCCAGGGAGTCGGAAACACAGCCACCGGTTTCTTCGGCCAGGGCCTGAATCACCGGGTCGCAATAAAAGTGGGCAACCAACACCGCGTCCTGAGCCTTGAGCTCGGCGGCAATGGCGGTTCGCAGGCTCGCCTCTTCAGCAGCGCTGAGCACCTTGGGCTGCTTGGCGTCGAGGTGGGCTTGAACCAGTAGGCGTTCGGAAATGTGCGTCATGTTCGCAAGACCTGCAGGCGCAGTAGCGCGAAAGTCGAGTGTACCACCGGCTCCGGAGCCCTTCGGGCGCCGCCGGACGAAGTGTTTTTGTTCATCAAGCACGGGTAAAGCTTAAAGCTGCGCAAGGCTACAGAATATCCAATGGATTCAAAAGCCTAATCTGGTGACCGGCCAAGTGCCCGATCCCTGGCCGCGACACGCCGATTAGGCGATGCCTGCACAACAATCAAAACCGCCCCTTTCCCTCCCACACGCCTGAAAAATCAGGAATATCAGGCCCCCCACACCCTGGCGCGCCCTAATTTTGTGCATTTAAGCACTGAATTACGCGATTTTTCTTACGTCTTGTGTAATAAATCCTACAGCGATGTAACAAACCGTCGACCACTCACTCAAGTAGGGCAACTACCGCTGAGTTCAACGCTGGCTCAGACGGTATGGATCGTGTGTATTTCTACGTTAAGGATGTCGAGTGCCAAATCAGCTCTCAACCGGACACTTGTGTTGTATCCGTAATCTGGGCATCGCCCTGCTCTGCCTGTGGGCGCTGCCCGTGGCTGGCGCCGAGGTGCCGCAGCCAGGCCAGGAAGCCCTGCGCTTGCAGCAACAACAGCAACGCGACCTGCAGCAACTACAACTGGAGCAGCGCCAACGCCAGATGCAACGTGGCAGCTTCGGTACACCAGCGGCCACACCGGCCTTGCCCACGGACATCGCCAAGGATGAACACTGCTGGCCCTTGAGCGGTACACGCCTGGCCGGGGTCACGCTGTTCAGCCGTGCCGAGTTGGACAAACACATCGAGCCCTACGTGGCGCCTTGCATGGGCGTCACCCAGATCAACCGCCTGCTGGCCGAGATTACGCGGCTGTATGTCGAGGCCGGTTATATCGCCAGCCGCCCCTACCTGATCAGCGCGCCCGCCGCCGGGCAACCGCTGGATATTCACGTCGAAGAAGGCTACCTGGAGACCATCGAACTGGCCGACCAGAGCCTGCCGGTGTCATTGGGCGGGGCATTCCCCGGAATGCTCGGCAAACCCCTGAACCTGCGAGACCTGGAACAGGGCCTGGACCAGCTCAACCGCCTGCGCTCGGTGGACCTCACCGCCGACATCGCCCCAGGCAGCACAGCGGGCGCCTCGCGCATCATCCTGCGCTCGCGCAGCAGTGCCTCGCGCTGGGCTCTGGGCCTGGGGGTGGATAACCTCGGCAGCGCCGGCACCGGGCGTGATCGCAATGCAATCAACTTGAGCCTGGACAGCCCGCTGCAAATCAACGACTCGCTCAACCTGAGCTTCAGCGACACGCTCAACCATGGGCCGCGCTACAGCCGCAGCCACAGCCTGTTCTACTCGATCCCCTACGGTTACTGGACCTACAGCCTGTTCGCCAGCCATGCCGAATACCGCTCGCCGTTCAAGCTCAGCCGCGCCACGTTCTACAACAGTGGCCGCACCGATCAAGTCAGCTTGCGCAGCGACCGTGTGCTGTGGCGCGACCAGGGCCACCAACTGAGCGCCAACCTGCAACTGGCCTACAAAGACGTCGATAGTTACCTACAGAAGGTACACCTGGACATCCAGAGCCCGACGCTGACCGTGGCCGAAGCGGGCCTGAACCTGTTCTGGCTCAACAGTGCGGTGTGGAACCTGGACGTCAACTACGCCCAGGGCCTGACCTGGTTCGGCGCCGATCGCGATGCCAGCCAAGTGCAGAAAAACCAGCCCAAGGCGCAGTTTCAAAAGTACCGCGCCAACCTCACCCAATGGCGCAACGGCCAATGGGCAGCGCAGCCGTGGCAGTGGCAAAGCCAGTTATCGGTGCAGTACAGCCCGGATGCATTGCCCGCCATCGAACAACTGCTGATCACCGACGACTCGGCCGTGCGCGGCTACCGCGAAAACAGTACTTCCGGTGCCATTGGCACGGTATGGCGCAACACTTTGCGCCTGCCGCTCAATACTGACTTGCCGGTGAAGCTCACCCCGCGCCTGGGCCTGGACAACGGCTGGGTCAAGCACGAACACGGTGCCCGGAGCCAACGCCTGAGCGGCGCCAGCGCGGGGCTCAACCTGAGCTGGAAGAACGTGCAGCTCGACGTCGACTACCAACGCAACCTCAACACCCCTACAGGTTTTCGCCAGGAGCCGGAGGTCTGGCTGACGCGCCTTAGCGTGCAGATATGAGCTCACACCCGTTTTTTGCCTGAGTCACCGCCGTACCTGGCCACTCCAGCAGCGTTGCAACGAACAACGCGCGTCGTGGATCAGCCAACACAGAGCGAGATTATTTATGCCGACTACTCCACACAGCTTCCACCTTTCACCCCAGGGCAAACTGCGCTGGGCCATCGCCAGCCTGTTCCTGCTGCCGCAACTCGCGCTCGCCGCAGGCTTGACCGTCGTCGAAGGCCCTGGCGGCACGCCGCAACTGCAAAACCAGGGCGGTGTACCCATCGTCAACATCGTCGCGCCGAACGCCGGTGGCCTGTCCCATAACCAGTTTTTGGACTACAACGTCGACCGCCAGGGCCTGGTGTTGAACAACGCCTTGCAGGCTGGCCAGTCCCAACTCGCCGGGCAGTTGGCAGCCAACCCGCAGTTCCAGGGCCAGGCGGCGAGCGTGATCCTCAATGAAGTGATCAGCCGCAACGCCTCGACCCTCAATGGCGCCCAGGAGATTTTTGGCCAGGCAGCCGATTACGTGCTGGCCAACCCTAACGGCATTTCGGTGAATGGCGGCAGTTTCATCAACACGCCCAATGCCAACCTGGTGGTCGGCCGCCCTGAACTCAACGACGGCAAGCTGCAAGCCTTGAGCACCCGCGATGCCAACGGCCAACTGACAGTGCAAGGCCAGGGCCTGCACAATCGCGAGGGCTCTATCAACCTGATCGCGCCGCGCATCGACAGCGAAGGTCGCCTCAGCGCCCGCGATCAATTGAACCTCACGGTGGGCCGTAATCAGGTCGATTTCGCCAGCGGGCAAGTGCGCCAGGTCGACCCGGCCAGCAAGACCCAGGACCAACGCATCGACGCACGCCTGTTCGGCGCCATGCAGGCCGGGCGCATCAACATCATCAGCACCGCCGAGGGCGCCGGTGTGCGTGTGGGCGGTGTGCAGGTGCAAGGCACTGACGGGGTGAAGATCAGTTCGGCCGGCGACCTCGACATCAGCGGCCAAGTGCATGCCGACAGCCTCGACGCCACCCGCGCTGGCGTGCACAGCCGCCAGGGCGATGTCGATTTGCACAGTACCAAGGACTTGAACCTGGCCGCCACCGACGTCAGCGGGCGCAACGTCAAACTCGACGCCAGCCGCAACCTGACCCTCAGCAGCCTGGAAAGCCGCAAGCTCCAGGAAAAGCGTGAGCAGTGGAACAACAGCAACTTCTTGTTCACCTACGAAACCTACGACCGCACCACCACCGACAAAGACTCGCGCCAGCACGGCAACAAGGTCGTGGCGCAACAGGACGCGGCGCTGTCTTCCGGCGCCAACACCGAGATCAAAGCCAGCCATGTGGAAGCGGGCAACACTCTGCGCGTCGACAGCGGTGCCGACCTGCACGTTAACGCCGCCACCGAAACCCATGAAAGCCGCGACCAGGGCAACCATCGCAAACACCTGTGGAAAGCCAACTGGGATAAATCCAGCAGCGAACAACGCAGCATCACCAGCAGCCTCAAGGCCGGAAAGACACTGGAGCTGACCAGCCAACAGAAGCTGCAAGTGCAAGGCGCCGAGCTGAAAACCCCCGGCGATATTCAACTGGCCGCCCGGCACGTGGAAATCACCAGCGCCAGCCGTACCCAGAGCAGCCGCGACAACGCCTACTCCGGCGACCTCACCGGTGGCAGCTTCTTCGGCAAGCAAGGCGACGGTGACCAGGGCAAGACGTCGAACACCGGCAGCAAGGTAAACGCCGACGGCAAGCTGATCGTCAAGGCCGACGACGTGCGCATCAGCGGTAGCCAGGCCCGTGGCGGCAAGCAGGCCAATGTCATCAGCGACAAAGGTTCGCTGGTGATCGACGGCGTGCAGGACAGCTCCCACGACAACCGCTACAACAATGACAGCAAATTCTTCGGCCTCTCCAAGGATGAAAGCCGCAAGAACCTCAAGGACAGCACCGTGGTTGCCAGCGACCTGCGCTCGGACAGCAACCTCAAGCTGCAAAGTGCCAAGGACATCACCGTCAGTGGCTCCCAGGTAGCCGCCGCGGGTGAACTGCAAGCGGATGCCAAGGGCGATATCAAGGTCGTTGCCGCCGAGAACACCACCCACGACACCACTCGCACCCATAGCCGTGGCTTCGATGGCTACGCCAAGGAAACCGAGGGCGTCAGCAGCCAGTACCGTGCGGGGTTGAGCTATGAAGACCAGCAGCAAACCCGCAAGACCGACACCACCCAGCAGCAGGGTTCCAGCCTCAAGGGCGGCAGTGTCGTAGTAAAGGCCGGTGGCGATGTGAGCATCCAGGGTTCGGACCTCAAGGCAACCGCAGGCGATGCCACCCTGAGCGGCAACAACGTCGAGCTGTTGGCCGCCCACGACAAGCGCACCGAAGCCGTCGACACCACCACCACCGGCGGCAGTTTCTACTACACCGGCGGCATTGATCGGGCGGGCAGTGGCGCTCAGTTCAGCCACCAAAGCAGCCAAGACACCACTGAAAAAACCACCGCGCAAACCAGCACCGTGGCCGCGACCGGCAAGCTGACCATCAACGCTGGCAACACCTTCACCAGCGAGGGTGCACAGGCCAAGGCCGGCGCCGAACTGCAGGTCAACGCGGGTCAGATCGACAACCAGGCTGCCCATTCCACCGAGACCAGCACCCACAAGGAAAACGGCTGGACCGCCGATGTTGGCGCCAATGTGGAATACAAAGGCATTACCCGCCCGATCGAAAAAGCCGTCGAGGGCGTGGCCCAGGCCAAGTTCCATCAGCCCGGTTTGCTGGACGCGTTCGAGCAACCCAATGTCGGCCTGGATGTGGAAGTCGGGCACACGAACAAAACCGGCACAACGCAAGACAGCACCGCCGTGGTCAGCCAGTTCAGTGGCGCCGCGGTGCAGGTCAATGCAGCCGGCACGTTGCAGGACGAGGGCACCCAGTACCGCGCCACCGAGGGCGGGCTGAACATCAAGGCCGGCGAGCACCTGGCCACGGCAGCGGCCAACATCCACAGCAGCAGCGAGCAAAGCGTGGACGCCAAGGCTGGCGTGCGGGTCTATACCACCACCGGCGAAGATGTGAATGTGCGCGGCAGCGGCCTGGGCGGCAGCAGCGATGTGCGCGAATCCACCAGCACGGCGGTGCTCGGCAGCTATGTGGCCAGCCAAGGCGTGAGCATCGAGGCCAAGGGCGATGCCCGTTATGAAGGCAGCCAGTTCGACGGCGGCCAGGCCGGGGTTAACCTCAAGACCGGCGGTGAGCTGGCGCTCAACCAAGCCACCAACACCCAGAGCAAAAACAGCAGCACGCTGCGCGGCAACGGCTCACTGACGGTGGGCACCGCGCCCGGTGCGAATGGCAGCAACGTCAACCTCGGTGCTGGCGTGCAGTTGGATAACAAGCGCCTGGACACCCAGAACAGCCAGGCACAGGTCGCGACCATTCAAGGCAGCGGCCCCGTTCAGTTCAGCAGCGGCGCAGACATGACCCTGCAAGGCACGCAGATCGGCAGCACGGGCGCAAAGGCTGGCGATATCAGCCTCAATGCCGGCGGCAAGCTGGACCTGCAAGCCGCCACCGACAGCCACGTCAGCAACGGCAGCAACCTGGGCGGCGGTCTGACCCTCGGTGCCGGCAAGACCAGCAGCGCCGAAAGCAGCAGCAAGACCGGCAGCCTCAGCGCCAATTTCAACATTGGCAAAGTGGCGGAAAACGACCAGAGCGCCGTCGTCGGGCAGTTGCACAGCAGCGGTAAGGTCAGCCTCGCCAGCGGCGCTGAGGCAACCGATGCCATCCACTTACAGGGCACTCAGGTCAGCGCAGCCAGCCTTAGCCTGGATGCGCAAAACGGCGGCATTCTGCAAGAGTCTGCGCAATCGACCCAGGCCCACGGCAACTGGGGCGTCACCCTGGGCGCAGGTGGCAGCGTCGGCAAAACCACCTTGGCCGACGCCGGTGAACATGAGACACCCAAGACCCAGCGCGGCATCAATGCGCGGGCCAAGGTCGATGTGGATCACTTGCAAGGCACTACCCAGCACAACAGCCTGATCACGGCGGGTGACGTCACCCTCAACAGTGCCGGCGATACCCATCTGGCCGGAGCGCGTATCGACGCCGACAAGGTGCAGGGCACGGTGGGCGGCGACCTCGTCGTCGAAAGCCGCAAGGACCACGTCAACAGCACCCAGGTGAATGTTGACGCCAGGCTGGATGTCGAGAAGAACCAGCCGGGGGTGGTGGATAAGCTGGCCAAAACCAGCGGCCCCCTGAAGGACAAGGTACAAGCCAAGGCTGAAGGTGCGTTCGACAAGCATCGCGACAAGCTGGAGAACGTCGTCGACAAAGGCACCGGGCACCTGGCTTCGGCCAAGGACAGCGTGGTCAACAGCGTGGTCAATGCCAAGGAACGCCTGGGCGAAAAACTCACCCGCAGTGGCAGCTACGACGTGAACCCGCAACCCCGTGGCGCCTTCGGTACTCGCGTGGACAAGGCCAAGGCTTACCTGGCAGACAAGACCGACGCCCTGGGCACACGCCTGTCTGGCTTCAAGGATAAGGTCTGGCCAAAAACCAGCGACAGCTACACCGTCAGTGGCAAAGACACCACCGGCAGCAAGGTGGCCAACACCGCCGAAAGCGTGTTGTTCGGCGACAAGAGCGGCAACACCAGCTACACCCCGACCCTGTATCTGGATGTCAGCCATGTGGTCAAGGACAGCGTCACCCAGGCGTCAGGCATTCGCGCAGGTCACGGCGTCAACCTGCTGGTGAAGGGTGATACCCAGCTCACGGGCGCGCGGATCAGTGCGCCCAATGGCAAGGTTGAGCTGGGTGGCTCCAAGGTGACTGCAACCACACTGGCCGGCAGCGACTACCGTGCCGATGTCGGGCTGAACGTTTCGAAGTCACCGGTCAACCTGGCCCTGGGCGCCAAAGACGAACTGACGCAGAAACACGACGACGCCACGCGCAAGGACCAAGCCTTAAATCTGGGCCCGCTGCGAGCGGGTGGGCACAGTGAGAGCCAGGCCTTGCAGGCGGGGATTGATCAGGCCATCAACTAAAGGGTAAAGCCGCCCCACTGTAGGAGCGAGCTTGCTCGCGAAGAACGTTAACGATGACGCTGGCATGCTTAGAGTACGCGGCGCCCTCAGGTTTTTCGCGAGCAAGCTCGCTCCACAGGCACATTCTCAGCGTGCCAGCCGGCGCGCTAAGTTGTACGCTTTTTCTCGGGTCGCTGTAGGTTGGTCCTTATGATCGCGTTCTTACAAACAAAGCACACCCAGAAAGTGGAACCTTTCACAGACCTCAACCACCCAACAAAAAACTAACCTCATGCGGATATTTTCAAACAAGAGAAAATAAGCTCGACAGACGGACGCACCAGAAAATTCAGCGCTTCCCTTTGGCGTCTATAACCATAAACAGAGGTTAAACAGTGAGCCCGTTAAAAGGGTATGGCATGTTAGTGCAGTGCACACACGCCCGCCGAACGACTGCGTTTAAAGCTATATCGTTGATCTCATATAAATAAAGTGACCCAGCAATGAATATATTCTCGCCCGTGCCACAGCCACTCAGCAACTATCCCCATACAACAAATGCTGAACACCGTCGCTCCACTCGGGCAATTGACGATGCACCGCCAGTCAAAAATACACTTCCGGACGCGCCGAGCGCCTCGGAAGATAAAAAGCTGGGGCTGGGACAAAAACCGATCCCTGCGCCCGCCCCCGACCATGAGTTAGATTTCGCCAAGGGAGTCATTTATGGCTCTGTCAGCGTTTCCCCTCCCACAGCAAGTTATACGCACCAGGAACAGCTACAGAGGATTGACGCTTACGCCGACCGTGTTGTCACGCAAATCAAGAAAATAGAAGAAAGCGGTGAAGAAAACGAAAGTAATATCAGGTTCCAGAAAACTCGCCCGTTCCTGGAGCCTGCCGGTTATTTCAGCGGCGGGTTATTGGCTGCCGGGTTCGACCCGCATGAAAAAATCACTGTAACCTTCAAAAGTTACGTTGGAAAATGGAAGCCGGAAGTCGAGACCAACACCGATACACGCACCTATTTTGCATGGGAAATTGCAGCCGGTGCTCTTAAGCACGATAAACCACCGGGAGGTGGCCTGCTCAACTTCCAGACCATGGAAATCAAGCCGCAAGACCGGAGCAAGATCAACGATCTGGAAGCGCTGGGTGCGAAGCTACAAAATCATTGGCAAGATGATGTCGCCTCCACCATGAGCGACGAGACGGGCGAATTGGCGAAGCACTCGGGAAAAGCCGATGCTTATGTTGTGCTGGGAACTTTGCAAGGCCTGCGTAACGACAAAGATGCGTATAAAATGCTATCGCCTGAAGGCCGATCAGCCGTTGAACGCACGCTAGACAATAAGGGAAATGTCGTCATACCCAACATATACGGTTATCCACTGGCCGGGTATGCGTTTATTCCTTATGTCAACTATCACGGCAATTATGACACCCGCCCCAATCAAGGCCTGATGCTCGACTTGAAGAACGGCACAGTCAGCGAAATACGCGGAGACGATGATTTTGCTCGTTGGGCCAAAGACAACCGTGATGCCTTAAAAGCCAGCTTTAACGCCGAAGACAGACAAGGCGGAAAGGATGCTCATTGGCCATCAGCGAGCAGTGTGCTCGAAAATTTGATTGAGGGTAATCATGCGCACTATCCGGGACGCAAAAATCTACTCAGCGACAAACAGATTCCGGTTAGAGAGTTATTTAATTACACTCAATCGCGAAAGAAAACCTACCATTTAAAATTTGGAGATCTGAACTCTGGTATTGCCAGCAATTATCAAAAGATCAACGCCAACAATGCCGTGTGGGCCGATCAAACAGAGGTATTTGGTTCCTCGAAGCAAACGTGGAAGGAAGCCAAAGAATTATGGGGGCGCACCTTCGGCTATGTGCCCATCCTTGGAAACGCGGGCAATATTGTCTTCGGTACCCATGATTCCATTTATGGTATGACCGCCGACGATCGTGTTGGCGGCACAGCGGCTGCAGTGATATCGGGCTTGCAGCTGGCGCACGAACTCGCACCATTTGGAGCTGAGGCTGGGTTGGGCGAAGCACCCTCCGCATCGACTATCGCTGGCAGCGAACATTACGGCTGGAAATACAATGAGCAAAGCAACCGTTTTGATTTCGTGAGGAAAGTAAACGCCGCGAATGACAGCGACGTGTCCTCCGTCGCCAATACCGCACCAAGCGAACCGGATACACCACACGTCAGTGAAGGTGTCCCTCCGACAATCGAAATACCAAACAGTAAGCGCTCACTTCTGACATCCGTAGAGAACTTACCGACCGGCGAAGCGCTTTTTTCCACTGTGGATAAAAACGTAGTACTAAGTGGAGAGCTTAACGAGCTAAATTCCCTTGACGAAAAACTTTATACATTTACCGACTTCAACAAAAACGGCCGTCAAGAACGACTCAACATCCTGGTGCACGGAAGCGTCGACCCGGCTACTGGCATCTCGAAAGTTTCATACAACGGAAAACTCAATACACCACAAGAGTTACTTCAGACACTTCATGACTCGGGCATTTACCCGGAAACGTTTGACAACGTAAGACTACTGTCATGTGACTCTGCAAGTGGTGGAGATGCGTCCTTCGCGGCGGAGTTTCAGAAGCTCATAGGGCGCCCTGTCAAGGGCTATAGCGGCACCCTCACCGCCAACCTAGTACCGGAAGATATAAATGCTGCGATTGTAAAAGTAGAAAATATCTATCTGGACACCCTGAAAAAAAATCAGAACACTCCACTGACTGACGCTGATAAGGCATTGGCCAGATCCGAAGCGGAAAAATACGTCTCCCGAGAAATGGCAAAAAACAGAAACTTCAAACCGGCAAAGAAAAACCCCCATTGGAATCCGTTTAAATGGTGGGCTTTTACTTATAAACCCGAGACCTTTCCAAAACCATAAACGGTGGGCACTGTCGGGGAAGGCCCACCCCACTGTAGGAGCGAGCTTGCTCGCGAAAGACGTTAACGATGACGCTGGCATGTTGAGAGTACGCGGCGCCCTCAGGTTTTTCGCGAGCAAGCTCGCTCCTACCTAGGCACATTCTCAGCGTGCCACCCTGCGCGTCATGTCAGTTGAAGAGTGCCTGTACGTTCTTCATCGCGTCATCGGCAAAGCCTTGCAGGAAGGCTTCGAACGCCGGTACGTCTTCCTTGCCGCCCGTGTAGGGCTGACCAATGATGGTCCAGGTCGCCAGGCTCTGGTTCGGGCCTTGTGGCACCACCTCCATCAGCGCCCACAGGTTGCCGATGTTCAGCGAGGTGTAGATCAGTGACCAGGTCATGGTCATGGCTTGGTCGTCATGGCTGTTGAGTTGCTCGATCACCACATTGCCGTCCTTGAACAGCTTTTTGCGTACCGAACGCACGCCCTCGCCCGTCATATCGATATGAGACAAGGCCGGAATAAACTTCGCGAAACCGGCGAAATCTCCGACCACACTCCACACACTGCGAGCTTCGGCATTCACGCTGACGCTGGCGACGACAGGGTTGCCCACCGGGTTACGGACCAGGGTATCGGGTTGTTGCATGAGAGAGCTCCTTTTTTCCGAAGGGCGGATAGTGGGCGCCTACCAAATGCAGTGGGCTGTACAAGTTCAACACCTGCTTGGCGTGGTTATCCGCTCTTGGCTGACTGCCGTAATGCCAAGGCTGCTACCCCGCACACGATCAACGCAATACAGGACACATAAAACGCATCGCTGTAGGCCATCAGGTACGCCTCACGACGCACGGTGTGGATCAAGCCCTCAAGGACCTGCTGTTGAGCGGGTAATACCTGGTTGAAGATAAAAGCCTCGCTGTCAGCCATGCTGGCGCGCAGGCGCTCCTGAAAGGACGGGGAAAACAGCGTGATCGACTCCCCTACCCGCTCAGAGTGAAAGCGCTCGCGCATGGCCACGATCTGCGTCAGGCCCGCGGTACCCACGGCACCACCCAGGTTGCGCAGCATGGAGAACAAGGCCGAGGCGGAGCCGGCTTCATCTTTGGCCAGGCCAGACACCGCGAGCACGGAAAGCGCCACCATGATCAGCGGCTGCCCGATGCCCCGTACCACGGTGGACGGAATAATCACGTTGGCGGCGCTGTCCACGTCCAGGTGCGCGCCGAGGTAGCACCCCAGGGCCATAATGAAAAAGCCACTGGCGACCATCAGTTTCGGGTTGAGCCACTTCATCAGGCGCGGCATGAACGGCGCCAGTACCAGCTGCACCATGCCGTAGGCGATCAGGCTGATGCCAATCTCCCGGGCGTTGTAGCCCTGCAGTTGGGACAGGTAATTGGGCACCAGGAACACCAGGCCGAAAGTGGCCCCGCCAAAGATGAACATCGCTGCGCTGGCCACGCCGAAGTTGTAGCTCTTGAGCAGGCGCAGGTTGATGAAGGAGCGACTGCCATACAACTGCGACAGCACGAAGTACACCAGGGCCACGCCGGCCACCAGTGACATCCACACAATGAAATCGGAGCCAAACCAGTCCTTGCGGCCACCTTCTTCCAGCACAATCTGCAAGCCACCCAGGCCGACGATCATGGCGATGATCCCGCCCCAATCGCCGCGTTTGAGCAGGCTCAACTGCATGGGCTTGGCATCGATCGACCATGCCACCGCCAACAACAAGAGAATGCCGGGGGCCAGTTGCAGGTAAAAGATCCAGCGCCAGGAATAGGCATCGGTCAGCCAGCCACCAATGGACGGCCCGGCGGCCTGGGCGACGCTGTTGGACAGCGCGAACAAGGCCATGCCCATCGCGATCTTGCTGGGCGGCAGTTCAGTGATGATCAGCTGGAATGACAAGGGAATCAGCACTGCGCCGGCGGCGCCCTGGATCACCCGAATGATGATCATCACTTCCAGGTTGGGCGCCCAGGAGCAGGCAATGGACGCCACCAAAAACACAAACGAGCCCACGAGCATCACACGCCGCAGAGAGAACACCTGCACCAACCAAGCGGTCAGCGGGATCATGACGATTTCCGCGACCAGGTAGGCGGTGGAAATCCACGAGCCTTCTTCGAACGTCGCCCCCAGGGAGCCTTCGATCTCCGGCAGCGCGGCGCTGGTCACGTGCACGTTCATGCCGGCCATGAAACAACCGAACAGCCCACCGATCACGGCCACCCAGGCGCGAAAGGAGACGCTCTTTTCAGCCGATTCAGTCATGTGCAGCGCCCTGCTTATCTGGGCGGGTGTCCACCGTGGTGATGACCGACATACCCGGCAGGATAGGTCCGCCTTCGTCATGCTCATCAATGACGATTTTCACTGGAAAGCGTTGCACGATCTTGGTGAAGTTGCCGGTGGCGTTATCCGACGGCAACAGTGCGAACACCGCTCCAGAGCCTGGCGAGAAGCTCACCACATGGCCTTTGAGCTTGCGTCCCGAATAACTGTCGACGCTGATATCCACCGGTTGGCCGGCACGCATATCGCGCAATTGGGTTTCTTTGTAGTTGGCCACGACGTAAGCCTGCTGCAAGGGCACCACCGCCAGCAGCGGCAACCCTGGCGCGACGTATTGGCGGGTACGCACTTTGCGCTGCCCCACCACGCCGTCAATGGGTGAGCGGATCAAGGTGTCTTCCAGGGCATGCGTCGCCAGGTTCAACTGCGCCTCAGCCTGGCTGCGCCGGGCTATCTGTTGCTGGAGCGAGGCCTGGGCCCATTGACGGCGGGTGACGGCCACGGTCAAGCGGGTTTCCTGTTGCAGCTGCATCGCTTTGGCAATTTCCACCGCAGCGTTGGCCTGGGTGTAACTGGCGGCGGCCGTTTCCAGACGCTGTGCGCTGGCGGCGTGTTCGCGCACCAAACCTTCGTAGCGACGCTGGTCGAGACTTGCGCGGCGCAATTCAGCGGCCACACTGCGGGCGTGAGCCTCAGCCTGGGCAACGCCGGCCTTTTGCTGGGCGATCAGGCTGTCAGTGACTTTCAAGTTGGCCTCTTGCGCCGCCACCGAGGCCTGGGTCTCGGCCAGTTCTGCGCGGGCTTGTGCCAAACGGGCCTGGTAGTCACGGTCCTCGATGCGCACCAGCACATCCCCCGCCTTGACCGGCTGATCGTCCTCTACCATCACCTCGGCCACGTAGCCTGAGACCTTCGGGCTGATGGGAATCCAGTCGGCCCGCACATACGCATCATCGGTCTGCTCCAGGTAGCGGCCGACGGTCATCCAATACACGCCGAACACCACCGCCGCGATCAACAGCGCGGCGCCGCCCAGCAGGATCAGGTTCCTTTTTCGCCGTTGCTTACGCGCATGCATGAGTTGCTCGAGCACATTCTCCTGCTCGTCCTGGACTGCAGTTTTTTCATCAACGGCGATATTCATGGCTGGGTACCGGAAGAAGGGATGGACGCATGGGTGGGCGCAGCGGCCGGGGTTTCGACGGCGCCGGACTGCCAACCGCCGCCAAGGGCACGGAACAGGCCGATCTGGCGTTGCAGTAACTGGCCATCGGCGTCGGCGCGCGTGGCCTGCAAGCGGATCAGTTCTCGCTCACTGTCCAGCACGTCGAGAAAGTCGATAGAACCTGCGTCATAGTTGAATTGGGCCAACTTGTAGGCTTGGCGGCTGCTGTCCAGCGCCCGGCTCAAGGCCGCGTGGCGCTGCCGCTCGCCGTCGTACAACGCCAGGGCCTGGCGCACCTCCTTGAGGGCCTTGAGGACGCTGGCCTCGAACTGTGCGACCTCCACCTGCTCGAGTGCCCGTGCCTGCTTGACTCGCGCGCGGTTGGCCTGCCAATTAGGGAACTGCCAGGTAATCAGCGGGCCGATGCCGAACATCACCGCACGGCTGTCCCCCAGCTCATGAGGTTTGTTGGCCGAGGAGGACACTGAAGCACCGAACGTCACCTTGGGGTACAGGTCGGCCTGGACAATATCCACTTGCAGCGTGGCCGCCTGCAACGCGCGCTCGGCCTGCCGGACGTCAGGGCGGCGTGCCAATAATTGCCAGCCATCGCCCACCGGTAACTCGGCATTGAGTTGTGGCACCACTTCACACGTTGCGGCGCCAGAGCCTTGTTCAAGATCAGCGACGCCCGTCAGCATGGCCAATTCGTAGAGCGCGGCTTGTCGACGCGCCTCCAACATCGGCAGCAGCGCCTGGGTTTCGCCTTGCAGGGCTTGCATGCGGCTGTATTCAAGGTCTGTCACCACACCGGCCTGGCGCTGGCGATCGGTCAACGCCAGGCTATGCGCGACCACGTCCAACGAATGGCGCTGGACCTTGGCACGCGCGCCCAGGGCGCAGGCATTCACATAGGCGCGAGTGGTTTGCGCCACGACCGTAATGCGCAGCAAGTCTTCGGCATCCTGCGCCGCTGCGGTTTGCACGTGGGCACGTTCAATGGTGCGCTGAACCTGGCCCCACACATCCACTTGATAAGCCAGCTCGAAGCCTGGGTTGAATGCCCACTCTGACGGCGCATGGCTATCGGTGGCCTTGGCCAGCGTCTGGTCATCGGCCGTCTTGCCATAAGCGGCCCCCAGCGACGCCTGGGTGGACGGCCAGCGCTCGGCATCGGCCTGCTGGATCCCGGCCAGCATCGCCTGCACATGGGCCTGGGCCGCCGCCAGGTCGCGGTTGTGCAGCAGGGCCTTTTGCACCAGCGCGTCGAGTTGCGGATCGTTGTACAACTGCCACCAGCGCTCAGGTAACGCTTGGGCCGAGACACCTTGGGGCAGGTGACTCAGGGCATTGATGCGTTCCGGATGTGGCTGTGCCGGTGTATGGGCGACCCAGGACGAACAACCCGCCAATAACGCCACCGCCATGCCAAGCAGCGAAAGACGGCAATGCCGTGGGAAAAGAGAAGGCGAACCCATCGAAGAAATCCAGAATGCCAAGTAGAGACGCAGGGTAAGAGAGCAACCGGTTGCGCATCTCCCGAGTTCCAGACAACCATCGTTTCGATTGGGACAATGTGCCGGCGCGCCCTCTGGGCCGCAGGCTCCACCAGGCACAGGTAAACATGGCCCTGCCTGGAGGCGGGGCCATGTTCAAAAGGAGGTGGTGCTATCGCCAGGTAGATTCAGACCAAGCGACAGTTACTCGGGGTGTAGCCCATGGTGCGTTTGAACATCGCGGTAAATGCACTCGGACTCTGGTAACCGTGCTCCAATGCCACTTCCAGGATGGAAGCGCCACTGGCAAGCCGCTGCATGCTGAGCAGCAGCCGCGTGCGCTTGCGCCACTCGCCGTAACTCATGCCCAACTCTTTCTGGAACAGCCGAGCCAGGGTGCGTGAACTCATATTGAGCTGCACCGCCCAACTCTCCAGTTTCGACTCCTGAGAAGGGTTGTCGATAAAGTCCGCACACAGTGACTTGAGCCTCGGCTCGTCCGGTATCGGCACGTGAGCCAGCACCCTTTGCGCACGGTCAAGTTCCGAGAAAATCAGCTCCACAATCTGCACATGACGCAACGACGCCGCCTGGCTGTCAGGCTCATCGCCCGCAGCCACAATCAGCTCGCGCAACAAGGGTGAAACCCTGATGACCTCGCATTCCTCCGTCAAACGACGGTGCGCTCCCGGCGAGATCAACAAAGTGCGCATGCGCACTTCGCCGGTCATGCGGATCTGATGCTCCAAACCTGAAGGCACCCACAGCGCATGCCCGGAAGGTACCACCCAGGTGGTCTCCTCCACCGACACAAGCATCACACCGTTGATGGCGTAGACCAGTTGGCCTTCGTCATGTCGATGCGAGGCCACGATGTCACCGTGGCCATAATTACCGGCAAGTGCCGCCAATGCGGTATGCGCGTTCATCTCAGGACGGCACCGCAGCATTCACCAGGCTGAGCAAGCCCAGGCGCGATGCACGATTGACCGCACTGGTGACCGCTTTGAGGGAAGCGAGAAGGCTACTGCCATCACGAGCGGCGCCGAACAGCAACTGGTTGCCCACGCGAATTTCCACATAGGCCAACGCCTCAGCCTGGGCACCGTCACGGGTGGCATGTTCGTGGTAATCGGCGATATCAAAATGAATGCCACGTTGGGCAAACGCATCGACCAGCGCCGCAAGCGGGCCGTTGCCCTCGCCACTCAAGTCGATGCGCTGTGTGCCTTGTTCAAGGGTGGCCTCCAGGTAAGTCACATCGCCCTCGCTCACCAGTTTGGGGGCTCGTAACGCGTAAGGCTTGCCCTGCTCCAGGTAATGCCGGGTGAAGCAGGCAAGGATCATCTCGCCACTGATTTCCTGGCCGGAGCCATCCGCTTCCTGTTGTACCAGGCTGCTGAACTCCATCTGCAAGCGACGCGGCATCACAATGCCGTGCTGCTCCAACAGATAGGCCACGCCCCCCTTGCCCGACTGGCTGTTTACGCGAATTACCGCTTCATAGCTACGGCCCATATCGGCAGGATCGATAGGCAGGTACGGTACTTCCCACATGCCCTGTGGATTGGCCTGGCGCGCCGCAAAGCCTTTCTTGATCGCGTCCTGGTGCGAGCCGGAGAATGCGGTAAACACCAACTCACCGGCGTAAGGGTGACGAGGATGGGTCGGCAACTGATTGCAGAACTCCACCTCACGCTGGACGTGCAGGATGTCGGAGAAATCCAACTGCGGATCGATGCCGCTGGTGTAGAGGTTCATCGCCAACGTGAGGATATCTACGTTGCCAGTGCGCTCACCGTTACCGAACAACGTGCCCTCGACACGCTCGGCACCAGCCAGGCACGCCTGCTCCGCGGTGGAGACCCCAGTGCCCCGATCATTGTGCGGATGCACGCTGATGACCACACTGTCCCGGCGACTGAAGTGCCGGCAGAACCATTCGATCTGGTCGGCGAAGACATTGGCGGTAGACACCTCCACAGTGGTAGGCAGATTCAGGATCATCTTGTTACTCGGGGTCGGGCCGAACGTATCTGTCACCGCTTCACACACCTGCAGTGCAAAATCCAGCTCGGTGAAGCAAAAGGTTTCCGGGGAATACTGGAACGTCCACTGCGTATCGGGGTTTGCGTCCATGTGCTGCTTGATCTCCCGAGTTGCCTGGGTAGCAATCTCGATGCAGCCCGCCTTGTCCACATTGAAGACAACGTCCCGGAACACCGGCGCCGTCGCATTGTAAACATGCACGATGGCGCGAGGCGCGCCCTTCAACGCCTCAAACGTGCGCTCGATGAGGTGGCTGCGCGCCTGGGTCATGACCTGAATCGTCACATCATCAGGAATCGCACCGCTTTCAATCAGCTCACGGACATAGTCAAAGTCGGTCTGCGAAGCGGCAGGAAAGCCCACCTCGATCTGCTTGAAACCGACCTTCACCAGCAAATCGAAGAAACGCCGCTTGCGCTCGGCATTCATCGGCTCGATCAACGCCTGGTTGCCATCGCGCATATCCACACTGCACCAGGTAGGAGCGGCAACCTGGACAGTACTGGGCCATGTGCGATCCGGCAGGTTGACCGTGGTGAAGTGGCGATATTTGCGGGAAGGGTCCTTGAGCATCATGGCGTTTCTCCTTTTTCAGCAGTTTGTTTGTGTCAGACACACCGTCGGCGATGCCGACTGATTGGATCCAATACTAAACGAACATAGTTTGATACAAATTGCGTTGTTGAGTTTGTGGAATAAGAAAAACCAAAAAAAACCCAAGCAGACTGAAAAAACCAACAAAAATTGCGCAAAGGCATGAAAGTCAACAATCGAAGACTTAAAAGCACGAGTTACCGGCGAGGAGCCAGGGAAAACATTTCTGACGGCAAAAAAAAACCGAGAGCCTTACTGGTGTGAGGCTCTCGGGATTTCTAAACACACGTGATTTGATACCTGTGGGTTACGCACAGGACGGGACAGGTCACCGTGAATCAAGGTCGGTCCTTTTTATTTTTCTTTATTCATATCAGCCGATTAGCTGAGCCCTTTTCTATAGTTCGCTCTTTCAAAGTACTGACAGGACTTTTTTTTTGGACGAGAGCGGGAATCTGAGCAAGGGGCGGCTCACCGTCCAGTCGGTGATGCCAAATAACAGGCAAAAAAAAACCCGGAAATCCTCACTTGCGTGGGCCTTCCGGATTTTCTAAACCGCCAAAAATGGTGGGTCGTGTGGGATTCGAACCTACGACCAATTGGTTAAAAGATAATTGGTTGTAACGGTTCAAACCCCCAGGAATGTGCCCGCAACATTGATGTGTCCGTGGCCTCGCAGCTTCTAATGAACCCACATTAGAGGCTCCAAACCATGAAAATCTCTGCGGTCGTTTCGACCAAAGGCGGCGTAGGCAAAACCACCATCGAGGCCAACCTCGGCGCTTTTTGTGCGGATGCAGGCCTGCGCGTGCTCCTCATCGACCTAGATCCTGCACAGCCCTCACTCTCCTCGTATTACCAATTGGTCGATGAAGCTCAGGGCGGCATCTACGACCTGCTGGCATTCAATATCACCGAATCAGCCAAGATCATATCCAGCACAGCGATTCCAAACCTGTCGCTTGTCATTTCCAACGACATCAACAACCAACTGAACAGCCTGCTCCTGCAAGCACCTGACGGACGGTTGCGACTCGCCAACCTGATGCCAGCGTTCAAAGACCATTTCGACCTGGTGCTGATTGACACCCAAGGCGCCAGATCGGCCATGCTCGAAATGGTGGTCCTAGCCTCTGATTTGGTCATCTCCCCGCTTCCGCCCAATATGCTCGCTGCTCGGGAGTTCAGCCGGGGAACCATGCAGATGTTGGACGGCCTGCGCGCCTATGGGCGCCTGGGCATGAAAATCCCTCCCGTGCGGATCGTCGTCAACAATCTCGACCAAACCACCGACGCGCAAATGATCGAGCAATCGGTACGGGAAATTTTCCAGGGCAATGACGAAATCAACGTTCTGGATAGCGTCGTCCCCAGTGCAGTGGTGTTTCGTAGCGGTTCGTCCCTGGGCGTCCCAGTACACCGCCTGGAATACCGACAGCCCTCCAACCGCATATCCCCGGCAGCTCTAGTCGTCATCCGCCGTTTGGCCATTGAGCTTTTCCCAGAATGGCGTGACCGCTTCGAGGCCATGACCGAGGAAAAGGTAGCCAACTTGGTGAGGGAGGGTCGCTGAAATGGCGAAGCCCTCCATTACCGACGCCCGCAGTGTTACTGCAGATCCCATCCTAATCGAGTCTGAGGAAAAAACACTTCGCCAGTGGCCACAGGCACTCTCCCCCCGCATCCAACAGGAAGGGGGCGAATGATGGACAAGCAAAAAGTCCTCAGCAAGGTCGCCAAACTCATGGCGCTGGCCAAGTCACAAGGTGCTGCCCCAAACGAAGTGGAAATTGCACTTCGTCAAGCTCGCCATTTGATGAAGCAGTACAACCTGGAACACACCGAAGTCGCTGCCCATACAATCGAAGAAGCCATTGTGGGTACCAAAACCCGCCGCGCACCGCAGGATTGGCTGCACAACCTGGCCTCAATCTGCTCCCAAGCCTTCGATTGCAGCCACTTGGCGTATTTCAATCCGCTCCTTGGCTGGTCCTTCAAGTTCTTGGGGAAAGGTATTTCACCCGAGCTGGCAGCTCACACCTATTCAACGCTGCATCACCAGCTTGTCGCAGCCCGACGAGCTCATGTTGCCCAGCAGAAGCGCTGCCAACTAAAAACCAAACGTCACCGCGGCCAACTGTTTGCCGAGGGCTGGCTCAATGCCGTCGCCTCGAGGGTGAACCAGTTTGCAGGCGAGATAGACGACAACACAGCGCTGGAGATCCAAGCCTACCTGGAATGGCATCACCCAAAACTAACCTTGGCCATTATCAAGCCCATCGAAGCCAAAGGTCATAACACCCGCTCTTTGCAAGCGGGATGGGACCAGGGCAAGCATGCCAGGCTGCATCGTGGTGTCGGTAAGCAGTCACAAGGAGCCCTTGGGCATGAGGGAAGCCAATGAGAACTCATTCGCTTTCACCTTTGGCCATGGCGGCGCTGGAACAAGACGGCAAGCCGGGTGCTGAATTCCGCTTCTCCGAAGGTTCCGTCCCGATGATCAACTCGGCCAAGGTCGAAGTGGATATGGATAAGGCCTTGGACGCGGGTAATGGCACCGGTTTTCTGCAAATAGAGCAGGAGCCACCGAAATGAACCACCTAGACCTTGTTCCGCCACACTCCGTCGAAGCAGAACAAAGTGTTCTGGGCGGGCTTCTTCTCGACAACAACACCTGGGACCTGGTCGCTGACCGACTGGACGCCGAAGACTTTTACCGGCGAGAACACCGACTACTTTTCAAGACCATAGAAACCTTAGCCAGCCAATCCAAACCATTCGATATCGTCACTGTGCATGATGCATTGGAAGTGCCAGATGAAGCTGGTGGATTGGCTTATCTGGGTGAGTTGGCCAAAAACATACCGTCGGTAGCCAACATAGAGCATTACGCGTTCATCGTGCGTAATCGATCTCAGCTCAGGCAGCTCATGTCCCTGGGCTACAAATGCTCTCGCGAAGCCACAGACCCACAGGCCAATGCAACTGATGTTCAGGAGTCAATTGAACAACAGCTGTTCGCTTTAGGCGAGGGCAAGAAGGCATCGGAATTCGTCAACATCAATCAATGCCTGACGACAGTAGTAGAACAAATCGACGAGCATTTTAATGGCAACGTCACCGTAACTGGTGTGCCGTCGGGTCTGGACGACTTGGACGAGATGACGTCGGGCTTTCAAGAGGCAGACCTGATCATCCTCGGCGCACGTCCGTCGATGGGGAAAACCTCCCTGGCCTTGAACTTTGTAGATACTGCTCTCCAGGCAATGCTGGAGCGCACGGTTCAGGTCTTCAGCATGGAAATGCCAGCCAAAGCACTGCTCTATCGGTTGATGGCCATCCTTGGTCATATAGATCTTGGGAAGCTATTGAAGGGCAAGCTCGATGACGAAGATTGGCCGAAACTGACCGCCGCTGTTTCGCGCATCGACAGTTACGGTGAGCGGCTGGTCATTGACGACTCATCCAATCTAACGCCTGCTGCGATTAGGGCCAAATCCCGTCGTGCAGCCCGCCGTTTCGGCCATCCGAGCCTGATCCTGATTGATTACCTGCAGCTCATGCGCTGCCCAGGTCAGGAAAACAGGGCCAACGAGATCAGCGCTATATCTCAGTCCCTCAAGGCCCTGGCGAAAGAGATGAATTGCCCGGTGGTTGCGCTTTCCCAGCTCAACCGGGAACTGGAGCGACGTCCAAATAAGCGTCCGATCAACGCAGACCTGCGTGATAGCGGTGCGATTGAACAGGACGCTGACTTGATTATGTTCGTCTACCGGGACGAGGTGTACCACCCGCAGACCGAGCACAAAGGTATTGCTGAAATCATCCTCGGCAAGGCTCGCAACGGACCTACCGGGACCGTTCGCACGGCGTTCATTGCCAACCAAACCCGCTTTACCAACCTCAGTGCCAACGCCGGCTGGCAAGGGGGTCACCTATGAAAAAGCATCCTGCACTCGCAGCAGCCATGAGTAGCGCAGACATACGCCAGTTACTGACCCGGTTCACTTTGCACTGGGATGTCGCGCTCGTTCACTCGCTGCTCGCAGATCAAAGCTCATGCATCACTTTTGCCCAACTAGGAGCAAATGATGAACAACACGAGCCAAACACGCCGCAAGTCAGACTCACGCCGGCTCCTTGCGTTGTCGCCAAAGCGCGGGTAGCAACACAAATTAATGCGCTGTTGAAGGTTCCTCTACCCGCCCCTCTCTGGCATTCAATCCATGGACGAGCTGACTCAATCCCTCTCGGTAGCCAGCCAACAACACGGCTGACGACTGATCGTTTAGAGCAAGCAGACCAAGACGCCGAGGAACATCAACCATGAACGCTTCGCACGTTTCATTGAGTAAAGCCCTTGCGCGTTCATCCTCTGCTAATACGTATGCGAGGACCCTCACCGCATCGCACAGCCCTGTAAACATTGCCGAGGCGTGCTGTGAATTGGCAACTTGGGTTGCAGAATCTCGCGTCTCTCTATCTTCCGGGTTGCCGTCAATTGTCATGCCGGACCTCCTGCGGTCTGTGATTTTGGGTTTGGTCACACAAAACCTACCACAGTATGCGTCCGGCGCCTTTTCCCCATGGGCAGGCATATCCCTCTGCCCTTTCATTCCCGTCGAGCGCCTGACTGGTACCCAGGGGAACGTCCGATCGAACGACAGCGCGTACTTGTCCCCCTTTAACCATTCAGGCTCACAGGGAAGTCACCTATGAAAAAGCATCCTGCACTCTCTGCTGCCTTGAGTACCGACACCGGAACACCGTTGAGCGCCGAACAAATCAGGATACGCGACCTAGTTTGCTCCACAGACCACTCTGCTTTGTTGCAGCGACTCTTGAGTCCTGGTGTTTCAAAAGCGCTGTATTCGCCTGCGGTGATCGACTTTGTCATCGCATACGGTAAAGCAACAGACGCTCACCTACCCATTGCTGAAGCAGCTAGAAAACAATGCTATGAGCAGCAGATTGCGCAGGGTTTCAGTCATGAGCACGCCAATCGAGCGGCACTCGGGGCTTGGCTCAATGAGTGCTTAACGGTCCCCTTCCCGGCTCTCGGGCATGCAGCGCCCTCATCAAATACCGCAGAGGCTCCTGGTAGCCCTCCAGTGCCAGAGCAGGCATCTGATCTAACGACCCAAGACGCTGAGGAGCAAGTGCCATGATCGTTTCATATGATTGGCTCAAAAGCGTTTTGGCGCGTTCATCTCCTGCTAATACGACTCCAATGATCATCAAGGCATCACAGATCCCAGCCTGCATGGCTGTCGAGAAAATCTCGTTTGGTGTCTTTTCGTCTCTTTCATTTTCTTGCTGCTTTTTCATGCCGGACCTCCTGCGGTCTTGGTTTTTGTCTGGAAACCAAACCTTACCACTCGAAGCGTCCGGCACCTTTTCCCGGTCGGCCGGGGGCTTCCCCCTGCCCTCTCATTCGCAACTAGTGCCTTGCCGGCGACCAAAGGAGTACACGCTATGAACACACCAGCTAACCCAACCGTGCCTACCTGGTCGCAGCAGGCACCGACAACCCCTGGCCACTATTGGTACTGGGATGGAAAAGAGGGTAATACCCCGACGCCCTTCCCGTTGGGTGATACCCAGCAAGCACCCGTTGGCTGGTGGTCAGCCATGCTCCCCCCCAAGCCTCCAGCGCCATACATAGGAGCCCAAACCGAAGTGCTCCGTACGGCGCTCGTTGACGTTTGCCGTCAAAAACTTATCTACGAAGGCATCGAGACCAACGCCTGGTTAGTCGATGGGGTACTACTGGCCATTCAACGTCTGCTTTTTGAGGAAATCCGGGCCTATTTCCAAGAGACCACCGCCCCCCTGGTTGACGTTCGAGTCCTTTCCAGCAAGACCTTGATGGACACGCTTATGTACGAACAATTTATCAGCGTGCGCTGCGCTGCCGTACTGCACCAGCACGACGGCAGCTTTGACTTCTCGGAAGTTGTTCGTATAGACCCCGCAATTGTCTGGAAAGAAGGTGAGCCACGTCCCGCTGCGTGGATCGTTCAGCCAATTAATAGTCTTGGATTGGGGGTAATTGAAAACCGGGCGAAGCCCAACGCCAAGGATCGTCAGGGGTCCCTGCCTTCCCTAATGGCTCTCCTGCGTGATCAATCCACGCCTTTTTCTCAATCTCATCCAACTCCAGATTTGCAAGGGATTCATACAGTGCTAGCCACTTATCCCGAATTGGCATGGCCCGAACTGCCTCAAGCGACCAAGGATAGCGAGTGATGATGGCGTATTCGATGACATCCAGCCCCCATCCGACACATCGTGTGCGCAGCGCCGTACCGGCCCCAGTATCTCTCGACGGTAAAGTGGACGTGCTGGTGTGCCCCAGCTGCAGTAGCTATGACATCGAGGAGCTTCAGGAGGTGTCGGATGCACAGTAGCGCCGAGCTATTTCCTAGTATTCATGCCAGTGCCGTGTTCGAAGTCTCTGCCGTGGCTCACGCCCATAAATCTGGGATCAACCCAGTGGAGCTCGACGCCATAGCTCAAGCGATCGGTCGTCTTGCTCGTGACCATAGCACCGTGGTCCCAATGAGCATGCGCGAGGAGCTGCTGGAGTTTGAGAAGCTCGGCTACGTCGAGCTGAGCAACACACCCAGCGCAACAATTACCGTTGAACTGCTCTGCGCGGGCGCCTTGCTATCCAGCTACTTCTGGTCGGTTTGGGTGCCCCGCTACCTCCAGTGCTGCTCGCTGAAAGTGGCCGTCATGTCTCACCTTCAACACCCTGCGGAAGTTCAGCACTGCAGCGTGGTGTTCCGCGTGCCTGGAGCACGTGAGGCTACGCGTCACTTTTTACATGAGCTCGGTACCAAGTTTCCTGGCGACCAGGCTGAAATCATCGCGATCCAGGCCGGTAACATTCTGGCAGAGAGAGACGCTGCGCTATGACCACCAATTTCCTACGCGGAAAAAGCGAGAACCTTCGTGTACTCGTGAAGTTTGCTGAAGTGAATGGCTGGACTGTTTCCCGCACTCACGGTGGCCACATCAAGTTCACAAAATCTGGCCTTGGATCGATTTACACCTCATCAACCGCAAGCGATTGCCGCTCAGGCCTCAATGCCAAAGCCCGCATTCGTCGTGCTGATCGAGCTCAGATCCAACGCTCGCAGGAGGCAATCTAATGCCTATCCGTCATTGCATCGTCCACCTGATCGACAAAAAACCCGATGGCACACCAGCTGTTCTCCAGGCACGCGATCCAGGCTTGATCGATGAAGATCGCCCCAAGGCGTTCCACGACCATATCCGCAATAAAAACTACGGCCTGTCGCCGGAGATCCCCCTGGATAAACGCACTCTCAACCCATTCCGTCGTTTCACCGGCCGTGCCGAAGGCTTGTCCATCAGCTTTGAAGCACACCTGCTGGGCGACAAGATCGAGTACGACGAGGCGTTAAGCACGTTAACCATCAAAGGCTTACCTACTCAACTCAGCGATCAGTTGAAACGTCGCTAAGCACACATCCAGTTCCCAAACATCGGAGCACGATATGAACACTCAACCAAAACGCCCGCTGGCAGAAAACTTCGTAGTCAACCCCGTCTGGCACGAGTGCCCCCCTGATCGTAACGACCGGCGTCCTTATTGGTTTTGGGACGGTGCAAGCACGGAGCCAGAACTTATTACTTATCAAATGCGCGAGAACACGACCCGCTCGGGGCTGTGGGTAAGCCTGTCAACACCAGCAGCCCCCAACGCAACCTTGATTGTCTCCCCAGATACCTATTGGAGAGTTATGGTGATTTCTGGTGTATGAGGGAGAGATAGAGGGGGTGGCGTATCCTGCTGATTGATTCTTGCAAGAATCTCAATCAACAGAGGTGATACGCCATGAACAATTCTACTCTCAGGGCCTTG